>Ga0181578_10001274_pt1 | contig 24348 bp, 26 predicted proteins | sample 071ome_21_FD_148659 | JGI IMG/M metagenome (GOLD analysis project Ga0181578, IMG submission 148659) | Coastal salt marsh microbial communities from the Groves Creek Marsh, Skidaway Island, Georgia - 071401CT metaG (spades assembly) | ecosystem: Environmental > Aquatic > Marine > Intertidal zone... | reverse complement strand
CGCCAAGACCTACGATCTCGAGGTCTGGATGCCCGGCCAGGACACCTACCGGGAAATCTCCAGTTGCTCGAACACCCGGGCCTTCCAGGCGCGCCGCATGAATGCGCGCTACCGCCCGGCGGGCGAAGGGAAAGGGCCGGAACACGTCCACACCCTCAACGGGTCGGGCGTCGCCGTCGGACGCGCGCTGATCGCGGTTCTGGAAAACTACCAGAACGCCGATGGATCGGTGACGATCCCCGAGGTGCTGCGTCCGTATATGGGCGGGTTGGAGGCCATCCGCGCCGATGCATGAGTTCCCGCGCAGGCTCGACAAGCTTCGTATCCTGATTTCCAACGACGATGGCGTGCGTGCACCGGGCATCAAGGTGCTGGAACGCATCGCGCGGCAGATCACGGATGATGTCTGGACCTGTGCGCCGCTGAACGAACAGAGCGGGGCAGGGCACTCACTGACGTTGCGTTATCCGTTGTGGCTGCGCCGTATCGCCACGCGCCGCTACGCTGTGGAAGGTACGCCGACCGACAGCGTGCTGGTTGGCATCCATCATGCTGTGAAGGACCGCAAACCCGATCTCGTACTGTCCGGCGTCAACCGTGGCAGCAATATGGGTGAGTTCATCACCTATTCGGGCACCTGTTCGGCGGCGATGGAAGCGACCATCCTGGGCGTACCCGCCATCGCGTTCAGCCAGCAGACCGATTTCGACCGGACCAACACCCATTGGGCGACGGCCGAAAAATACGCACCGGACCTTATCCGCAAGCTGTGCTCGGCGGGCTGGCCCCAGCGGACATTCATCAACGTGAACTTTCCCGATTGCCCGCCCGACGAGGTGACGGGTGTCGAGGTCACGTCACAGGGTTCGCGCCCGATGGGGGATTCGCTGGTCGAAAGCCGCCATCCGCGCGGCGGACGCTACTTCTGGGTCGGCGCGCTGCCGACGCACAGTTCGGGCAAGAAGGGGACAGACCTCGCCGCCGTCGAGGCCAGGCGCATCTCCGTCACGCCCATCGATCTGGATTTCACGAACCGGCGCGCGTTGAAGCCGCTGGCGGCCGCTCTGGGCAAGTCGTGAGCACGCCCGCCCATCGCGCGCGCCTCGTCCTCGCGCTGCGCAGTGCGGGGATCACCGATACGGCGACGTTGTCCGCCATCGAAAGCGTGCCGCGCGAACTCTTCGTGCCGGAAACCTTCATCGACCGTGCCTATGAAGACACAGCACTGCCCATCGGCTACGGCCAGACGCTCAGCCAGCCGCTGGTGGTGGCCACGATGATCCAGGCGCTGGAGCTCAATCCACGGGTCAAATTGCTGGAAGTGGGGACCGGCTCCGGCTACCACGCCGCAATTCTGTCCCATTTGTGTCGCCGGGTTTATACGATCGAACGTCACCGGCCCCTGCTGGCGGAAGCCATCAAGCGGTTCGAGGCGCTCGGACTGCACAACGTGACCACAAGGGCAGGCGACGGTATGAAGGGCTGGCCGGAACAGGCGCCATTCGACCGGATCAGTGTGACGGCGGCAGGTGAGGAGCCGCCGCAGTCGCTGCTCGACCAGCTGAAGGTGGGCGGGATCATGCTGATGCCCATCGGTGCGCAAAGCCGGATCCAGCAGCTCGTGAAGTTCCGCCGGACCGAGGACGGCTATGACAGCCAGGCGATCATGGATGTGCGGTTCGTACCGCTGCTGCCGGGCCTCGCAAGCGACACGGGAACCTGAGCCTTGCTCCTGCACGCCGACATGTTCAGCGCGCTCCGTATACCGATCCTTGGGATATTCGCGGCGCTGTTGCTCGCGGCCTGTGCCGGGCCCGGCGGACGGGCCGTGGTCATCGACAAGAGCTATCAGGGCCGGAACGACGCACGCGCCGCGCCGGGTGCGTACATCGTGAAGCCGGGTGACACGGTCTATGGCATCGCCCAACGGAACGGCATCTCGACCCGTTCGCTCATTGACTGGAACGGCCTGCGTCCGCCCTACACATTGCTGGTCGGCCAGAGCCTGCGCCTGCCACAAAGCCAGGGCTATGTCGTGCAGCGGGGCGATTCTCTCTATGTGATTTCCCGCCGTTTCGGGGTCGATATGGCCAGCCTCGCGCGGGCGAACAATCTGCGCGAACCCTACACGATCCGGGTAGGACAGCGGCTGACGTTGCCTTCGGGCAGCGCTTCGCCGGCGATACAGGAAGCCGCCGTTCGCAGGACATCCCTGCCGCCACCGTCAGCCTCGAGCCAGGAAAAGGTCACAGCAACGCCTCTTCCGGATGTGAAGCCGTCAGCGTCTGTCCGCAAGGCGCCGGTCACCCGTGTTCCCGATCCGCCTGCAAGTGCGGGGAACGGGTTCGTCTGGCCCGTCGAAGGCCGCGTGGTGTCCGGCTTCGGCGCGAAGGGAGACGGGCTGCATAATGACGGTGTGAACATCGCGGCGCCGCGCGGTGCGCCCGTGCGCGCGGTCGATAACGGCGTTGTTGCCTATGCGGGCAAGGAAATCCGTGGGTTCGGCAACCTGCTGCTCATCAAGCACGAGGGCGGCCTGATCACGGCCTATGCGCACAACGAGGCGCTGCTGGTGGCGCGCGGCGACAAGGTCACGCGCGGGCAGGTGATCGCAAAGGTCGGCACCAGCGGCGGGGTCGATTCCCCACAGCTTCATTTTGAAGTTCGTCAGGGCACCCGCGCGGTGGACCCGTCGGGGTATCTGCCGGGCTGATCTAGCTCCTCAGGTCGAGCGGCTTGCCCAGCCGTCCGGCGAGTTCCTGCACATACTGCCAGGCCACTCGGCCCGAACGCGCACCGCGTGTGACGGACCATTCCTTGGCCTCGGCGCGAAGCTGCTCGCGGTCGATATCGAGACCGAAATGGTCGCAATAGGCCTCGATCATTGCGAAGAACGTGTCCTGATCGGTGTTGTGGAAGCCGAGCCAGAGACCGAAACGGTCAGACAGAGAGACCTTTTCCTCGACGGCTTCCGACGGATTGATCGCCGTCGAGCGCTCGTTCTCGATCATGTCGCGAGCCAGAAGGTGCCGCCGGTTGGACGTGGCGTAGAACACGACGTTCTCAGGCCGGCCCTCGATACCGCCTTCCAGCACGGCCTTGAGGGATTTGTAGCTGGCGTCCGTGCCGTCGAAGCTGAGATCGTCGCAAAACAGGATCGCCTGCTTTCCGCCGTCGCGCAGGATCGTCAGCAGGGCAGGCAGGGTGTGGATGTCCTCGCGGTGGATTTCGACCAACAAGAGCCCGCCGCCGGTCTCCGCGTTGATTTCCGCGTGCGCCGCCTTTACGAGGCTCGACTTGCCCGTGCCGCGCGCGCCCCACAGGAGCGCATTGTTGGCGGGCAGGCGGTTGGCGAAACGCCGTGTGTTTTCCAGCAGCGTGTCGGCCTGCCGGTTGATTCCCTTGAGCAGGGCCAGAGGCACCCGGTTTACGGCCGGAACGGGTTCCAGCCAGCCGGCTTCACCGTCCGCATGCCAGACATAGGCCTCGGCGGCGGACAGGTCCGGCGTGGCGCTTTTTTCCGGTGCAATGCGGTCCAGGGCGTCCGCGATACGCGACAGAAGGGGGACGAGGTCCTGCTCGTTCATCCGTAACATTCCGATATTCGATTGAAAGCGGGCGGACCCTATCGGGCGAATTGCCGCATTTCAAACGCAATTTAGGCTCAAGCCTGCGTTGCAATTCGAAGGCGCGAAGCTATCATCCGGCGACTTCGAGACAAGGGACCCTGGAGGGGGACATGTTCATCACGCCGGCATATGCACAGGCAGGTGGCGGGGGCGACGCCCTGACGTCGTTCCTGCCGATCATCCTGATTTTCGTTATTTTCTATTTTCTGCTGATCCGTCCACAGCAGAAGAAGATGAAGGCGCATCGCCAGATGCTCGGCGAGGTCAAACGCGGTGACCGCGTGCTGACCGGCGGCGGCATTCTGGGAACCGTCACCAAGGTCAAGGAAGAGACCGACGAGGTGACCGTCGAGATCGCCGACGGCGTGCGGGTAGATATTCTGCGTGGCACGATTTCGGATGTGATTCGTGGCCCGGGTGGCGCGAAAGGCAGCGAGGCCAACCAGCCGGGCGGCAAGGGCGGCCCGACGGTTGTCGGCCCGGCGGCCAATGATGGCGGCGGCAAGGGCCTGCTCGGCGGCCTCTTCGGCGGCCGCAAGTAGCTTCGAACCGAAAGGCACAGGCATATGGTCAATTATCCGCGTTGGGCGATGATCGTCACGGTCGTCGTCGCGCTTCTGGGCGTGATCTATGCCTCGCCGAACTTCCTGCTGTCGGCTGAGCAGGCCGACGACGGCGCAAGCCTGTTGCCGACCAAGCAGATGAACCTCGGCCTCGACCTACAGGGCGGCTCGTCGCTCCTGCTGGATGTGGATGTCAGCTCCGCCATACGGGAAACGCTGGAATCGGTTGAGTCGTCTGTAAGGCGCGAACTACGCCCGCGCGGCGGAAAGCGGATCGGCTATCAGAACCTGCGTGTCGAAGGGGAGACGGTCCGCTTTAACGTCCGCGATCCTGCCGATATCGATGAGGCGCGTGAGCGCGTGTCGGGGATCGAGGACGGGTTCGAGCTCGAAACCAACGGTGCAAGTTTCATCCTCAGCATGAGCGAAGCCGCCCGCAACGAGCGGCGCCAGACCGTCATGGAGCAGGCGCGCGAGATCGTGGGCCGCCGTGTCAACGAACTCGGTGTTACCGAGCCGACGATCCAGCAGCAGGGCGAGGAACGTATCCTTGTCCAGGTGCCCGGCCTCGACGATCCGGAAGAACTCAAGGCTATCCTCGGCAAGACCGCGAAGATGACGTTCCATCTGGTCGATGAGGAGGCCAACCTTCAGGAGGCGTTGGGCGGTCGTGTGCCCCCCGGGGCGTATCTGCGCTATGGACCGGAGGACGAAGGTCGGCTGCCTTATGTCGTGAAACGCGAGGTGATCGTCAGCGGCGAGCATCTGGTCGATTCCCAGCCCAGTTTCCAGGACGGCCAGCCTATCGTGACCTTCCGTTTCGACACGGTCGGCGCGCGTCTGTTCGGCGAAGCCACCCAGGAGAATGTCGGCATCCGCCTGGCGATCCTTCTCGACAACGAAGTCATCAGCGCACCCGTGATCCGCAGCGCCATTCTCGGCGGCAGCGGCATCATCACGGGCCGCTTCACGGTGCCGGAAGTCAATAATCTGTCGCTGCTTCTGCGGGCAGGTGCGTTGCCGGCCCCGATGACGGTCCTGGAAGAGCGCACGGTCGGCCCCGGTCTCGGGCAGGATTCAATCGAGGCGGGCAAGGTCGCCAGCGTCATTGGCATGATCGCCGTTGTGGTGTTCATGATTGCGAGCTACGGCCTGTTTGGTGTGATGGCCGCTGTCGCATTGTTGTTCAATCTGTCGCTGATCGTGGCGCTGCTGTCGCTGTTGCAGGCGACACTGACCCTGCCGGGTATCGCGGGCATCGTGTTGACCATCGGCATGGCCGTGGACGCCAATGTGCTGATCCTGGAACGCATACGTGAGGAGACGCGCAACGGGCGAACGCCGATTTCGGCCATCGATGCGGGCTACCGGCGCGCGCTGACCACGATCATCGACTCCAACCTGACCACCCTGATCGCCGCGATCCTGCTGTTCCAGTTCGGCACCGGTCCGATCAAGGGCTTCGCCGTCACGCTGTCCATCGGCATCCTGACATCGATGTTCACCGCACTGATGCTGACCCGCCTGTTCGTCGTGGTCTGGTTGCGGCGCACGCGCCCGCAGAAGCTTGCGATCTAGGGGACGAAGCAGATGTTCAAACTCAATATCGTACCCGAGAACACGAACGTTAATTTCGTCGGCGCGCGGCGGATTGCCTATCCGCTGTCGATCCTGCTGGTCCTTGCTTCCATCGCGGCGTTTGCCGTGCAGGGGCTGAACTTCGGCATCGACTTCCGCGGCGGCATCCTGATCGAGGTCAAGACCCAGGGTCCCGCAGACGTGGAGCAACTGCGTTCCGATATCGGCGGTCTCGGACTGGGTGAAGTCCAGATCCAGGAGTTTGGTGAGCCGGACGATGTCCTCATCCGTGTGCAGCAGCAGGACGGTGAGGAAGACGAACAGATCCAGGCCATCGAGACCATCAAGAATGCGCTGGGCGACCAGGTGGTCGAATACCGGCGCACGGAGTTCGTCGGGCCGACCGTGGGCGCGGAGCTGATCGAATCCGCGATCTGGGCGGTCACCCTCGCGATCGGTGCGATCCTGATCTACATCTGGTTCCGCTTTGAATGGCAGTTCGGTGTGGGCGCGGTGATCGCGCTGACCCATGACGTCATCACGACCATCGGCCTGTTCGCGGTCACCCAGTTGGAGTTCAACCTGGCGACCGTGGCGGCGATCCTGACCATTGCGGGGTATTCGATCAACGACACCGTCGTGATCTACGACCGCGTGCGAGAGGAACTGCGCCGGTACAAGAAGATGGACATGTCCGCGCTGCTGAACCTTGCGGCGAACCGGACCCTGTCGCGTACCTTCATGACGAGTGTGACGACCCTGATCGCGCTGATCGCGCTGGCGATCTTCGGCGGCTCGATCATCCGTGATTTCTCCATCGCCATGATCTGGGGCGTGGTGGTCGGCACCTATTCGTCGGTATTCGTCGCCGTACCGATCCTTATGGTGCTGAAGCTCAGCCGTGAGGCGCTTTCCGCCGGCCTCGACGAGGAGGATGGGGAGACGGACGGCGCGGATGCGTCCGAGGACGGCTCCGAAAGCCGGTCGTGAGCGGTTCCGCAAACACTGGCGGTCATCCGTATCAGATTGTTGAAGCCTATGGGCCGCGCCGGTTCCGGGTCTCCGGGGCCGTGCATCAAACCTCGGTGATCGTCTTTCCCGAAGAGACGGTAACCTGGCCGGTTGAATCCTTTGCGGCGCTGGGGGAAGGGGATTTCGCTCCGGTGATCGAGCGGGCCGGCGACGTCGAGATACTGCTGCTTGGCTGTGGTCCACGCATGGAACTTGTCCCGCGCGCGTTTCGCGATCATCTGCGTGCCTCCGGTGTGGTCATTGAGCCGATGGACACCGGTGCGGCGGCGCGAACCTTCAACCTGCTGCTGTCGGAGGACCGCAAGGTCGCGGCGGCCCTGATCGTCCTTCCGGAAGAGACGGACGCACAATAAAAACGGGGCCCCGAAGGGCCCCGCTGTGATTCATGAGACTGTGTTCGATCAGAACGGCGGGTTCTGTGCCGCCACCATGCCGTAGAGCATGGGGATCGAAAGCAGCGTGTTGGTCCGCGAGAACAGCATCGCCGTCCGTGCCGAACCCGGCTTCTTCTCCGCAGGTGCATCGACAATGCCCAGCGCGATCTTCTGGTTTGGCCAGATCACGAACCAGACATTGAACGCCATGATAAGACCGAACCACATGGCGATACCGAGCATCGCAGTTGTCGCGCCGCCACCATTCAGGCCGATGGCAAGTGCGTCACCGAGATAGCCGTTCATCCAGGCAAGGATGAGGCCGAACAGGACCGTCGAGGCGGCGCCCCAGCGGAACCAGAACAAAACGGCCGGCGCGATATGTTTTCCAATCGCCGGCTTCAACTCATCCGGAATTTTCGGCATGGTCGGGACCTGGACGAAATTCAGGTACCAGAGCAGGCCGATCCACATGACACCGCTGACGACATGCAGCCAGCGAACGAGATGCAGAAGAAAAGGATCGTCGATCATCATTTTTTTGTCTCCCCTGCGCCTAGCTGCCGATACCCTGGGCGACGAGCACCATGATGACGGTCAGGACAACCCCCATCACGACAGTCGTCGGAAGTGACTCCAACGGGTTTTTCATGAGTTTCCCCCTCTTTGATTACCCGAATCGATTATAGCAAATCGGGTGCGACAAACCTACGCAGTCCGCAAAAGTCTCTGAAACACAAAACGATTCGCGTGCGATGGAGCTGAACGAAAGCCATTCCTACTGCCTGGAGGAAGTCCGGCGGCATGACCACGACCGTTATCTGACGGCCCTGTTCCTGCCGCCTGCGGCCCGCACGCATGCGCTCGCGCTGTATGCGTTCAATCTTGAGGTGGCCCGCACGCGAGAGATCGTCAGCGAACCTCTGCTGGGGCAGATCCGGCTGCAATGGTGGCGCGAGACCATCGAGGGCATTTTCGAGGGCACGCCGCGCGAACACCCTGTCGTCGCGGCCCTGAGCGCTACTATCGCGGCCTGCGCCGTACCCCGGAAGGAGCTTGAGGCTCTGGTCGATGCCCGGGAGGCGGACATGGAAGACGGTCCGCCGGCGGACCTCGCCGCGCTTGAGCGCTATGCGGAAGAAACGGCGGGCGCATTGTCCCGGATGGTGATGGAAGCTGTGTCCGATGCGGGTGCGGGTTCGACCGCCGCCCGCGCGGCGCAGGATGTGGGGACGGCATGGGCGCTGACGGGGCTGGCCCGTTCTGTGGCGTTCCATGCACGACACCAGCGGCTCTATATCCCGGAGGACCTGATCAGCGAGTTCGAGGTCGAACGCCGGCGCTTGTTCGATCTCAAGCCGTCGCCACAGTTAAACGGTGCGGTCGCGCGCATTGCCGAACGGGCGCAGGTGCGACTCGACCGGGCAAGGGGAGAACGTGCGGATCTCTCGAAGGTCCAGAGGCGCGTGCTGCTCCCGGCGACGCTGGCCGACCGGCATATTGCACGCATGCGCGCGGCGGGGTTCGACCCGTTCGCATTCGAAGAGACACCCGTTCCCGGAACGCTGCGCCTGGCATGGGCCGCGTTCCGGGGCGGGTACTAGAACGGACTACTCGGCGGCGTCGCGGGCGTCCTGCTGGCCAGCCTCGAACGTCACACCGATTCCGCGCAACTTGTCGAGAATGTCGTCGCCAAACACGGTGGCCAGTCGATCCGCCTCGATCTGCGGATGGTCGATGTCGTTGAAGGCTTCCTCGGAATCGCCGTTGATGAACACGAGGAGATGCGCGGTCTGGTCGCTGACGTTCTCGAACCGGCGGACGACGCGCGGCGGCACCGCGATCATGTCCCACGGGTCGAGGACGATCTCGTTCTCACCCTCATCGCCCCATTGAATCTTGAACCGGCCGTCGAGGCAGAAGAACGTCTCACGGGTGAACTGATGGGCGTGGAGCAGGGGACCGTCGCCCGGTGGGCACTCGGCGATGATGACACTCATCTTGTCGTCGGTGGTCACGGCCGGGGCCTGGGCCATCGGGCCACCCTGGTTTTCCGGCGACATCAGCAGATACAGCGTCCGCGCGGTCATCGTTTCATAGACTTCCCTGGGGATGCCCTTGTCGGCGTCATACGCGGCGCTCTGCGGCTTCAGCTGCTTGAAGCGGGCGATGCGTGTGTTCATCTCCTCGGGTGTGAAATTCACAGTTTTCATGGCTTCCTCGGTTTTCCTGTTTCTGAGCGAATTGCCGCGCTCACACTGATCGACCTGACATCAAACTGGCGCGAAATGCGCCTGCGGCCCACGTCAATCACACTTTGTTTCCACAGAATGGAAACGTTAAATTGCCGGTATGGCACGCTACGCCAACACATCACTCGATCGCGGGATGGCAATCCTGGAAGCGCTTGCGTCGTCGGCGGGCCCGCAAACCCTGACCGAGGTCTCGGACGCGGTTGGCCTTGCGCGGTCCACCACGTTCCGGTTGCTGGCTGTGCTGAAGGGTCTGGGGTTCGTCCACAAGAACCCCGATAACGGCCTCTACTCCCTGGGATTCAAGGCCTACCGGCTTGGTCAGACCTCACGCGTCGTGGAACTGCTTGTGCGTGAGGCGCAGCCCTTCATCCAGTCATTGGCGCACGAGACTGGCCTGACGTCCTATATCGCTTCCCTGGAAGGCCCGCAGGTCCTGATCTGCGATTTCGTCGAACCGCCCGGCGGCCTGAAACTGCCCTTCGAGGTGGGCATGCGTCTCGATGCGCACGCCAACGCGGCGGGCAAGGCGCTGTTCGCGGCCCATCGTGAAGACGAGATCGCACCCTATTTCCGCACCCACGCGCCACGCCGTTACACGCGCCATACCCATTCGAGTTACGACGCCCTGCGGCGAGATCTGCGCGAGACGACCGTGAAGGGATATGCCGTCGAGCGGGGCGAGATGCGTGCCGATCTCGAAGCTGTCGCCATCACGGTGGCCAGCACGCTTGACCGCACGATTCTTGCGATTGCGACCGTGGGCAAGATAGAGGCAGATGGGAGCCCCGCGTTTCTGCGGCGCGTCGAACATATGCGCCGCGCCGTGAACAACCTCTACAAGTTCCGGATGATGGAGGACTAGGGTCCAGCGGGGCCGTCAGTTGTAGGCGGGGTCCGGCGGGCCTTTCAGCTCTACCGTGTTGCCCTCCGGATCCTTGATGTAGATCGCCGGGCCTTCGCCCTCCGCACCACCCCGGATGATGGTCGAACCCAGCTCCACACCGTGGCCGGACAGAAAGGCGCGGATCGCATTGTCGTCATAGGGTTCCACCTGGATCGCGAAGTGATCCATGTTGTGGCCGTCCCTGCCGGGTGCCGGTCCGCCGCTTGCACCCATCGGCTCGTCAATCGGAACAAGGTCGATCAGGTGGCTGCCGGCGCGTACCTGATAGAGACCGAGTCCCTTGTCGATGTCTTCCAGCGTGCAGCCCAGTACATCCTGGTAGAAATGCAGCATCGCCTGCACATCTGTGCACCGGATGACTACATGGTCGAGGCCTTTCATGGCGAAGGGGCGCTCGCTCATGCCGTTGCCCTCACGCCGTCGGACGGACCCTTGAGTTCCACGATATTGTCCTCGGGATCGAGAAAATAAATGCTGGGCCCCGTACCTTCCGCGCCGTAACGGTCGCCGGATTCCACAATGGTGACATTGTGGGCGGCCAGATGCGCACGCAGAGACTCATCATCGAAGGGCGTGATCTGGATCGCGAAGTGGTCAAGGTTGCGGGCTTCCTTGCCCGGTGCCGCACCGCCGCGTGTCCCCAGTTTGCCGTCAACCGTGATCAGGTCCACGAGGTGTGCTCCGACGCGAATCTGCAGCAGGCCGAACGGCTCGTTGTGCCGGTCCACCGTGCCGCCGATGACGTCACAGTAGAACCGGGCCATGGTGTCCTGGTCCTTGCAGCGGATGACAAGATGATCGAGACCGATCATGTCATAGGGCGGCTTGGAGCTCATGCGGCTTTCCTCCGTCCGCGCAAGCGTAGCACAACCGCAGGTCCGCCGTGACGCTCGCTCGAAGGAAGTTCCGTTCGCAGTTCTTCCAGATGCTCGATGTCGAGCAGGTCCGCGAAATCTTCGGTCATGGACGCTGCGGTGAACATCATCTCCTTCGCCTTCGGGCCGCCCTTGCCGTAACCGAGGTGGTCGGGCGCGAAGCCTTCCAGGAGCAGCAACCCGCCGGGTTTCAGCGTGCGCGCGACCTTGCGGTGAATGTCCGCCCGGACGGCGGGATCGACATGCACGAACGCCAGGACGACGAGGTCGTACATGCCTTCAGGTGCGTCCCAGTCCCGCAGGTCAGCGGTAACCACGGTCATTTCGACACCCCGTGCCGCAGCCAGCTTGCGGGCCTTTTCCACACCGACGGGGGAAGCATCCACCGTCGTGACGTTCAGCCCGCGCCGGGCCAGCCAGACACCGTTGCGGCCTTCGCCGTCACCCGGCAGCAAGGCTTTCATACCCGCCGTCAGCAGCCCGGCATTCTCTGCGAGCCACTGGTTGGGCTCCTCGCCGAAGACATAGCCGTCATCGGCATAGCGCGCGTCCCAGAAGGCGCCGGGGTCCGAACGGTCGGAAGGTGGCTGTTCGTTCATCGGATCACTCCGCAGCGGCCGGCGTGTCATCGTACCAGCGAGAAATGTCATCCAGGGCGCGCCGGGCGGTCAATTGCCGCCGTGCAACCTTGCGCTCCTTGCGCTTCACACCCGACATCGCGCCCTCATCAAGCGGTGGAAACAGGCCGAAATTGACGTTCATGGGCTGGAAGGTCTCATCATCGGCACCGCCCGTGACATGGGCGAGCAGGGCGCCATGGGCGGTCGTCGCGGGTGGTGCGGCCACGTCCTCGCCGAGACGTTCGGCGGCGGCGAAGCGCCCGCACAGCAGGCCCATTGCTGCGCTCTCCACATATCCCTCGACGCCGGTGACCTGGCCCGCGAAACGCAGGCGCGGCATCGCCTTCAGCCGCAGCGTACCGTCGAGCAGGCGGGGCGAGTTCATGAAGGTGTTGCGGTGAATGCCGCCGAGCCGGACGAACTCCGCGTTCTCCAGCCCCGGGATCATCCGGAAGACATCCTGCTGGGCGCCGTAACGCAGCTTGGTCTGGAAGCCGACCATGTTGAACAGCGTGCCCAGCGCGTTGTCCTGACGAAGCTGGACCACGGCATGAGGGCGTGAGCCGTCATGGGCGTTGGTCAGGCCCACGGGCTTCATGGGGCCGAAGCGCAGGGTCTCGCGCCCGCGCGACGCCATCACCTCGATGGGCAAACAGCCTTCGAAGTAGGGCGTGTCCTTTTCCCACTCATGGAACTCGACAGTATCGCCACTCAGAAGCGCGTCGATGAACGCCTCGAACTGGGCCGCGTCCAGCGGGCAGTTGATGTAGTCCTTGCCCGTGCCGCCGGGCCCCGGCTTGTCGTAGCGCGACTGGTACCAGGCCTTATCCATGTCGATGCTTTCGGCATCCACGATGGGGGCAATCGCGTCGAAGAAGGCCAGGTTTTCCTCGCCGGTCAGGTCGATGATGGCCTGCGACAGCGCCGGTGAGGTGAGGGGGCCGGTGGCCACGATCACGTTGTCCCAGTCCTCGGGCGGCAGGCCCGCGATCTCGCCACGCTCAATGGCGACGAGGGGATGGTTTTGCAGGGTGGCCGTCACCTTGTTCGCGAAGGCCTCGCGATCCACGGCCAGCGCGCCGCCGGCCGGCACCTTGTGTGCGTCGGCGGCTTCCATGATGAGCGACCCGAGCGCGCGCATCTCGGCGTGCAGCACGCCGACAGCATTGTTCTCGGCATCGTCGGAGCGGAAGGAGTTGGAACAGACCAGTTCCCCGAGCCGGTCGGTCTGGTGCGCGTCCGTCGCGCGGTCGGGCCGCATCTCGTGCAGGACGACCGGCACGCCCGCGCGTACAAGCTGCCAGGCCGCTTCGCTGCCCGCGAGGCCGCCGCCGATGACATGAACAGGACTAAGGTTGCTCATGCCTTCGACATAATGGCCGGGCGAGCGGAAGGCAATCGCAGCCTTTTCTGAGCTACGCCCGCTTCTTCGACTTCTTCGCCAGCGCCGGCAGGTAGGGCGCGAGGAACTGGCCGGTGTAGCTGCGCGGCTCGGCGCAGATGTCTTCCGGTGTGCCGCAGGCGACCAGCTCGCCGCCCTTGTCGCCGCCTTCGGGGCCGAGGTCGAGAATCCAGTCGGCGGTCTTGATGACTTCCAGGTTGTGTTCGATCACCACGACCGTGTTGCCCTGTTCGACCAGCGCGTGGAGCACCTCCAGGAGTTTGCGCACATCGTGGTAGTGCAGGCCCGTGGTCGGCTCGTCGAGGATATAGAGCGTCTTGCCCGTGGCGCGGCGTGACAGCTCCTTGGCCAGTTTCACCCGTTGGGCCTCGCCGCCTGAAAGGGTCGTCGCGGCCTGTCCGACCTGGATATAGCTCAGGCCGACCCGTTCCAGTGTCTCCAGCTTGTCGCGGATCGACGGCACCGCCTTGAAGAACTCGCGGCCTTCCTCGACCGTCATGTCGAGAACGTCGGCGATGGACTTGTCGCGGTAGAGGATTTCCAGTGTCTCGCGGTTGTAGCGCTTGCCGTGGCACACGTCGCATTCGACATAGACGTCGGGCAGGAAATGCATCTCGATCTTGATGACGCCGTCGCCCTGGCAGGCCTCGCAGCGCCCGCCCTTCACGTTGAACGAGAAGCGGCCCGGCTTGTAGCCGCGCGCCTTGGATTCCGGCAGGCCGGTGAACCAGTCGCGGATCGGCGTGAACGCGCCGGTGTAGGTCGCCGGGTTCGAACGCGGGGTGCGGCCGATGGGCGACTGGTCGATGTCGATCACCTTGTCGAGATGCTGGAAGCCCTCGATCTTCTCATGCGCGCCCGGCGCCTGGCGCGAGGAATAGATATGCCGCGCGGCGGCCGCATACAGCGTGTCGATGACCAGCGTGGACTTGCCCGAGCCCGACACGCCGGTGACGCAGGTAAACGTGCCCAGCGGGATTTCGGCGGTGACGCTCTTCAGGTTGTTCGACGTCGCGCCGATGACTTTCAGCGACTTGCCCTTCTTGCCCTTGCGGCGTTCGGACGGGACGGGGATTTGCTCGACGCCGGTGAGGTACTTCGCGGTCAGGCTCTTGCTGACCTGCTGCATAACCTTCTTCGGCGTGCCTTCGGCCACCACCGTACCGCCATGCACGCCCGCGCCGGGGCCCATGTCGATCAGGTAGTCGGCGGCTAGGATCGCGTCCTCGTCATGCTCGACCACCACCACCGTGTTGCCGAGATCGCGCAGGCGCTTGAGGGTTTCAAGCAGGCGGGCGTTGTCGCGCTGGTGTAGCCCGATGGAGGGTTCGTCCAGCACGTAGAGCACACCCGTCAGGCCGGAGCCGATCTGGGAGGCGAGGCGGATGCGCTGGCTTTCGCCGCCCGACAGGGTGCCCGCGTTTCGGTCCAGCGTCAGGTATTCCAGCCCCACATCGTTCAGGAAGCCGAGGCGCTCGTTGATCTCGCGCAGGATACGCTGGGCGATTTCCTTCTGCTTGTCGGTCAGGTGGTTTTCCAGATCGACAAACCACGCGCCGGCATTGGCAATGGACATCTCGGTCGTCTCGGAGATGTGCTTGCCGTTGATCTTCACGGCCAGCGCCTCGGGCTTCAGCCGCGCGCCCTTGCAGCTCTCGCAGACCGACGTCACCTGATACTTGGCGATCTCCTCGCGCGCCCAGGAGCTTTCCGTCTCCCGGTAACGGCGCTCAAGGTTCATCACCACGCCTTCAAAGGGCTTGGAGGTCTCGTAGGTGCGCAGTCCGTCGTCGTACTTCATCTTGATCGCGGTGCTGCCGGAGCCGAACAGGATCACGTCCTGCACCTTCTTCGGCAGTTCCGACCAGGCGTCCGCCGTCGAGACCTTGTGGTGGCGGGCGATCGCATCGAGGGTCTGGGCGTAGTAGGGGCTGGATGAATTGGCCCAGGGGGCAATGGCCCCGTCGCGCAGGCTCCTGGTGTGATCCGGCACGACCAGGTCGGGATCGACGACCACCTTGGTCCCCAGCCCGTCACAGGCCGGGCAGGCGCCGAACGGATTGTTGAAGGAAAACAGCCGCGGCTCGATCTCCTCAATGGTGAAACCGGAGACGGGGCAGGCGAACTTGGCCGAAAAGATTGTCTGCTCGCCCGTGTCCGCGTTCTCCGCGAAGGCGAGGCCGTCAGCCAGTTCCAGTGCCGTCTCGATGGAATCCGCCAGCCGGGTCTCGATCCCCTTGCGCACCACGATGCGGTCCACGACCACGGCGATGTCGTGCTTGTAGTTCTTGTCCAGCGCCGGGGCGTCGGGGATCTCGTACATCTCCCCGTCGATCTTCACACGCTGGAAGCCGCGCTTCTGCAGCGCCGCCAGTTCCTTGCGGTACTCGCCTTTGCGCCCGCGCACAATAGGGGCCAGCAGGTAGAGCCGCGTGCCTTCTTCCATCTCCAGCGTGCGGTCCACCATCTGGCTGACGGACTGGGCCTCGATGGGCAGACCGGTCTCGGGCGAGTAGGGGATACCGACCCGCGCGAAGAGCAGGCGCAGGTAGTCGTAGATTTCCGTGACCGTGCCGACCGTGGAGCGCGGGTTGCGGCTGGTGGTCTTCTGCTCGATGGAAATCGCCGGCGAGAGACCCTCGATGGCGTCCACATCGGGCTTCTGCATCAGCTCCAGGAACTGTCGGGCGTAGGCCGACAGGCTTTCCACGTAGCGGCGCTGGCCCTCGGCATAGATGGTATCAAAGGCCAGCGAGGATTTGCCGGAACCTGACAGGCCGGTGATCACCACCAGCGAGTCCCGCGGCATCGAGACATCCACGTTCTTCAGGTTGTGTTCGCGCGCACCGCGGACGACGATTTTCTTGAGCATCGGGGCCTTAACGACAGGGGCCGGGGCGGTAAAACCGCCCGAAAACAAGCGCCTCTAACATGGCGGCGATGGAGCGAAAAGGCCAGTGGCTCCATCTGCCTTGAGTTGAGAACATAACGTGAATATCATGGGGATAACTCCGCGTCCATCTGGCTTGTGAGGCCGTAGGCCACATGCCAGTGTGACTGCGGATTTGCGCACCGATTCGCGACGCCCGAGGGCCCGAATCACGCGCTTGTAGATCGGATCGAACCCGCCAGGAGCACTCCCATGTCAGGCAGCGTCAACAAGGTCATTCTCGTCGGAAATCTGGGCCGGGACCCGGAAATCCGCGCCATGCAGTCCGGTGACAAGGTGTGCAACCTGTCTGTGGCCACGTCCGAGCGCTGGCGCGACCGCAACACCGGTGACATGAACGAAAAGACCGAGTGGCACCGGGTCGTCATTTTCGACCAGAAGCTGATCGAGGTGGCGGAAAAGTACCTGAACAAGGGCTCGAAGATTTTCATCGAGGGCCAGCTTCAGACGCGCAAATGGACCGACCAGACTGGCCAGGAGAAGTACACCACCGAGGTCGTGCTTCAACGCTTCCGCGGTGAAATGGTGATGCTGGATACGCGCGGCGGCGGGCAGGGCGGCGGATACGATTCCGCTCCGGATTATGGCGGCGGACAGCCCGCCATGGCGGCCGGCGGCGGTGGCGGCATGGGCGGCGGCGACGATCTGGATGACGAAATCCCCTTCTAGAGCGTTCCCTCGCAACCCACAGAAAACAAAGGATGTTTTCGAGATTTTGTAGAATTCGGCACGAAACGACCCATATTCATACACGTCAATGAATGTCGGGAGGGGTGTAATGGAATTCGCACCGAGTGGGTTTCTTATCTTCGTCATCGCGGTGGTGGTCTTCGCGATCATCATCATCTGGTCCGGCATCAAACAGGTGCCCCAGGCGCAGGAGTGGACGGTGGAACGGTTCGGCCGCTACACCCGTACCCTGCCGCCGGGCCTGCACCTGATCGTTCCCTTCGTGGACCGGGTGGGCTTCAAGCTGTCCCTGCGCGAAACAGTGCTCGATATTCCGTCCCAGGACGTGATTTCCTATGACAACGCAACGATCACAGCGGATGGGGTAGCGTTCTACCAGGTGATCGATTCTGCCCGCGCGGCCTACGAGGTGAACGACCTCGAACGCGCGATTACCAACCTGTCGATGACCAACATCCGCACCGTCATCGGTTCCATGAGCCTCGACGACGTGCTGTCCCAGCGCGATGACATCAACGAGCGACTGTTGCGCGTGATCGATGCCGCCACAAACCCCTGGGGCATCAAGGTAACCCGCGTCGAAATCAAGGATCTGACCCCGCCGGGCGATCTCGTCGAGGCAATGGGCCGGCAGATGAAGGCCGAGCGCGAAAAGCGCGCGGAAGTCCTGCAGGCCGAAGGCGAGAAGCAGGCCGCGATCCTGCGGGCCGAAGGCCTCAAACAATCCGCCATCCTCGAGGCCGAAGGCCGGCGTGAGGCCGCCTTCCGGGATGCGGAGGCGCGCGAACGTGAGGCCGAGGCCGAGGCCAAGGCGACCGAATTCGTCTCCAACGCGATCGCGGCGGGCGACATGCAGGCCGTGAACTACTTCGTGGCCCAGAAATATGTCGAAGCCATCGGCAACATCGCCTCGGCCCCGAACCAGCGCGTGGTCCTGTTCCCGGTCGAGGCATCGAATTTCATCGGCAGCCTGGGCGGCATCGCGGAAATCGCGAAATCCGCCTTCGGAGGCGACGACGACGGGCCGGGGCGTTCGAACGCCCTCAGCTCCGGCCGCCGGCGCAGTACATCGGTGCCCGTGACCTCTTCCGACACGGACTAGACGGGGAGGGCGCCGATGGACGAATTCATTGCATGGCTCTGGAACATCGAATTCTGGCACTGGTGGGCGCTGGGCGTCCTGCTGATCGGGATCGAGGTCTTCATCGCGTCCACGCTTCTGCTGTGGCCAGCCATTTCAGCCTTTGCGATCGGGCTGATCCTGCTGATCGACCCCGGCTTCGATTGGCGCTACCAGCTGCTGGTGTTCGCGGTTCTGGCGGTCGCCACGTCTATCGGCTGGCAGATCTGGCTACGCAAGCATCCGACCTCGACCGACCACCCGATGCTGAACACCCGCGGCCGCAGTTATGTCGGCCGGCGTCTCACCCTCACGGAAACCCTGGAGAACGGGCGCGGGCGGGTGAGGATCGACGACACCTGGTGGCAGGCCGATGCGGCGGACAGCGGCACGCTTGAAGCCGGTTGCCAGGTGGAAGTGACGGACACGGACGGCGCCACATTGATCGTGCGTCGGCTCGAGGCCGCCTAGACCAGTAACATCTGTCCTGCACGGCAAACCATCGCCACGCATCGCGCCCGGGCGGAATAAATCCGTACCCGGCGCGTCCCTTATTCCGAGACTGCGTATCGTAGGACGAGAACGGGAACTGGCGTGACGAAAGTGCGTTCCCCGTCGCCTCCCGGAACGCACTCTCACTGGCGGGATGACAGACGCCAGTTCCCGGGCCCGGCGGCGGGAACCCCATGCTCGCCCCCGAGCTCCGTCGTCGGGCAGCCGGGAAGCCGGTTTTCAGGAGGTGCTACCGTCATGTCAGGTCCAAAAGATGACACGGCATTGACACACCCGAACGCCACCCGTCCGTGGAAAGCTTTTCCCGTCGTGCACACCCGCGCGGCCGATTCTGGAAAGGTAAGGACATGGCGCATCATCAGATGGAGTTGGAACGCGAAATCGACGGCCTGCGCCGTTATGCTCGGCTTCTCTCAAAAAACTGGAACGATGCCGACGATCTCGTACAGGAATGCCTGCTGCGCGCCCTCGAGAAATGGCCACGGATAGCCGGAGTCGAGGACCTGCGCCGCTACCTGTTCTCCATGCTGCACAACCTGTTCATCGACGGGGTCCGGAAGACCGGCCGGCGCGGCAAGGTCGTGCCGATCGAGACGGCGATGATGGCCCCGGCGCTTGTTCAAGGCGAAAACCAGGACCACAGGCTGGAATTGCAGGACCTGTCCGATGGTCTGGACAGTCTGCCGGATGCGCAGCGCGAGGTGGTGCTGCTCGTCGGGATGGCAGGGTTCACCTACGAGGAAGCCGCGAAGATCACCAATTGCCCTGTCGGCACTGTCATGTCGCGGCTGTCGCGCGGGCGGAAGGCACTTCGCGACTATGTGGCCGGGGATACTGTCGATCCTGCGCCGATGCAGCAGCTGGCGCGATGAACCTGCGCCGGGACAGCAACATCGAAATCCTCGTACCGGACGCCCTGTTGCACGGGTATGTCGATGTTCTGCTGTCCCGGGCACAATGCCGCGCCGTGGAGACCGCAATCGCGCGCGATACCGGCCTCGCGCACGAAGTTGAGGGTTGGCGAAGGCAGAATCTGGGTATTCAGCGGCTCGCAGTGGCGCATTCGCCGCCACCCATGCCTCGAAAAATGAGAGAAAGCGTACGCAGGTTGAGCGGACAGGTGCACCCGCAAACCATTTCACGTAGCTGGCCGGCGGCTCTTTTCCTGATGCTGATCGCCACCGGGGCCGCTGTCTGGCTGATCGGTATGGATATGAATGGCGAAGCGAAACGGGAAATCCCGAAAACTACGTTAAATCAATAGTTTATACCTCCGTTAAAACCCCTCCATTCCTTGCCCGAATCCACCCGGTCGGGTAAATTTAGACGATGAAATCCTCAGACCTCGCGCGAGTGATTTTCAGCGTAAAAAACGCGCGGCAACCGGTTGAAAACAAAAGATGAGTGATCAGTCGGCAGAGATGCCACCGGGCGGATTCGATATCGAGCCGGTGACCATTGAGGAGGAGATGCGCTCCTCCTATCTGGATTACGCGATGAGCGTGATCGTCAGCCGTGCACTGCCGGATGTGCGCGACGGCCTAAAGCCGGTGCACCGGCGCATTCTCTATTCGATGAAGGAGTCCGGTTTCGAGTGGAACCGGCCGTACCGCAAGTCGGCCCGTATCGTCGGTGACGTCATGGGTAAGTATCACCCCCATGGCGACTCCGCGATCTACGACGCCATGGTGCGTATGGCGCAGGATTTTTCCATGCGCCTTGAACTGGTGGACGGGCAGGGCAATTTCGGATCCATGGATGGCGATCCTGCGGCAGCCATGCGTTACACCGAGGCCCGCATGTCCAAGGCGGCGCATGCGCTGCTGGAGGACATCGACCGGGACACCGTCGATTTTCAGCCGAACTACGACGAAAGCGTCACTGAGCCTGTCGTATTGCCGGCGCAGTACCCGAACCTGCTGGTCAACGGCGCGGGCGGCATCGCCGTCGGCATGGCCACGAACATTCCGCCCCACAACCTGGGTGAGGTGATCGACGCCTGCTGCGCCTTCATCGACAATACGGACGTCAGCATCGACGAAATCCTCGAAATCATGCCGGGGCCGGACTTTCCGACCGGCGCGACCATCGTCGGCACCAGCGGCATCCGCGCGGCGTTCCACACGGGCCGTGGCTCGGTCGTGATCCGCGCCAAGACCGAGTTTGAGGAGGTCCGCGCCGGGCGCAACGCGATCATCGTCAACGAGATTCCCTATCAGGTGAACAAGTCGCGGATGATCGAGCGGATCGCCGAGGTCGCCCACGACAAGGTCATCGAGGGTATTTCCGACCTGCGCGACGAAAGCGACCGTCATGGCGTGCGTGTGGTGATCGAACTCAAGCGCGACGTCGAGCCGGAGGTCGTCCTCAACCAGCTCTACCGCTACACGCCGCTGCAGACGTCCTTCGGCGTGAACATGCTGGCGTTGAACCGGGGGCGGCCCGAGCTCCTCAACGTCAAGGACATCATCACCGCCTTCGTGGCCTTCCGCGAAGAGGTCATCACCCGGCGAACGATCTACGAACTGAACCGCGCGCGCGATCGTGCCCATACGCTGGTCGGGCTGGCCATCGCGGTCGCCAATCTGGACCCGGTCATCGAGCTCATCCGTGCCGCGAAGGACGCGAGCGAGGCGCGCACCCAATTGTGCGCCAAGCGCTGGCCGGCGATGGACGTGACGCCGCTGATCGAACTGATCGACGAGCCGGGGCGGGGCGTCGATGAAGACGGCACCTACCAGCTCTCCGAGGAACAGGCGAAAGCGATACTGGAACTGCGCCTGCACCGCCTGACGGGGCTGGAGCGTGACAAGATCGCGAAGGACCTCGAGGAGATCGTGGACCGCATCCGCGAGTATCTCGCCATTCTCGACAGCCGCGACAAGCTCTACAGCGTTCTGCGCGACGAACTGGTCGCAATGAAAGAGGAGTTCGCGAACCCGCGCCGGACGGAGATCATCGAGGGCGAGTTCGAACAGGACATCGAGGACCTGATCCAGCGCGAGGACATGGTCGTTACCGTCACCCACAACGGCTACATCCAGCGCGTGCCGCTCTCGACCTACCGGGCGCAGCGGCGCGGCGGCAAGGGCCGGGCGGGCATGAAGGCGCGAGACGAGGATTTCGTCAGCTCCGTCTTCGTGCTGAACACCCATACGCCGGTGCTGTTCTTCTCGTCGCGCGGCATGGTTTACAAGGAAAAGGTCTATCGCCTTCCCGTGGGCACCCCCCAGGGGCGAGGCAAGGCGCTTGTGAACCTGCTTCCCCTGGAAGAGGGCGAGTACATCACCACGCTCATGCCGCTGCCCGAGGACGAAAGCGAGGCCGAGAACCTGTTCGTCATGTTCGCCACGGCATCCGGCAATGTGCGCCGAAACTCGCTGGCGGATTTCGTGCAGGTGAAGTCCAACGGCAAGATCGCCATGAAGCTGGACGAGGGCGATCGGCTTATAGGCGTGCAGACCTGCGAGGACACAGACCACATCCTTCTTGCCACGGCGGGTGCCAAGTCGATCCGCTTTGAGGTTTCGGATGTGCGCGTCTTCTCCGGCCGCAATTCTACCGGTGTGCGCGGTATCCGGCTGGCGGACGGCGACGAGGTGATTTCCATGTCGATCCTCGGGCACGCGGAGTTCTCGGTGGCCGAGCGGATCGCCTACCTCAAGCGCAGCCGCGCGGAGCGCGCTGATCCGGATGAAGCCAGCAGCGGCCACGATGCTTCCGACGAAGTCTCCGAAGAAGAGGTGGAACTGACCGACGAGCGTTACGCGGAGCTGGCGGCCCAGGAGCAGTTCATCCTGACCGTGACCGCCAACGGTTTCGGAAAGCGCACCTCGGCCTACGAATACCGCATCACCAAGCGCGGCGGGCAGGGGGTTGTGAACATCGTGCTGGCGGATGTTCCGGACAACGGTGTCGTCGCGTCTTTTCCGGTGGAGGACGATACCCAGCTCGTGATGATGACCAATGGCGGCCAGTTGATCCGCACCGGCGTCGATGAAGTGCGGATCGCCGGACGTTCGACACGCGGCGTGACCCTGTTCCGGGTCGGCGACGATGAACGGGTTGTGACAGTGACCCATTTGCGCGACGATGACGACGAAGAGGACGGTGAGGCCCCTGATGGCGGGTCTGACGCATCCGAAGACGCCGAAACAGGCGCAACAGACGGGAACGAGACACCGCAGGACGAACCTGGTACGTCGGCGGAGACGGAACATGGCGAAGAATGAACGGGTCGGTGTCTATCCCGGCACCTTTGATCCCATCACCAACGGACATATGGATGTTATCCGGCGCGGGGCACGGATCCTCGACCGGCTGGTCATCGGCGTTGCCGTCAATGCAGGCAAGGGACCTCTGTTCTCGCTCGACGAACGGGTGGAGATGGTTCGCGATGAGGTCGCCACGATAGACGATCCCAAGATCGGCGTGATCGAGGTCAAGCCGTTCAACTCCCTGCTCATGAACTTTGCCGAGACGGAGAATGCACAGTGCATTCTGCGCGGTCTTCGCGCGGTGTCGGACTTCGACTATGAATTCCAGATGGCAGGTATGAACGCCCGCCTCAATCCTGACATAGAAATCGTGTTCCTGATGGCGTCGGAACGGCACCAGTTCATCGCCTCGCGGCTCGTGAAGGAAATCGCGGCGCTCGGCGGGGACATCACCAGTTTCGTTTCGCCAGCTATTGCCCGGCGTGTCAACGACCGCTATGGGCGGCTCGACCTTCAGGCCGTCAACGAATAGGTTTCTCATGCAACGACGAATTCTTTTGTGCGCGCTCGCGTTCGCGGCGGGCATCTTCACCCTGTCGGGCCTGATTGGCCCTGGTGTGAACTCCGCACAGGCCCAGAACGCAAAACAGGAGCGTGACTTGGAAAACACCCTTTACCTCGACCTCAAGGACGGCCGCGTGACGATCGAGCTGCGCCCGGACCTCGCGCCGAACCATGTCGCGCGGATCAAGGAACTGACCCGTGAGGGCTTCTACGACGGCGTGGTGTTCCATCGCGTGATCGACGGTTTCATGGCGCAGACGGGCGACCCGACGGGCACCGGCCGCGGCGGATCCGACAAGCCGGACCTCGCGGCAGAGTTCTCAGATGCCAATCATGGCCGGGGCGCCGTGTCCATGGCGCGCGCCCAGAACCCGGACAGCGCCAACAGCCAGTTCTTCATCGTTTTCAGCGACGCCAGCTTCCTTGACGGCCAGTACACTGTCTGGGGTCAGGTCGTGGACGGCATGGAGCATGTCGATGCCATCAAACGCGGCAGCCAGGCTGCCAACGGGGCAGTGGACGATCCCGACAAGATCATCAAGATGCAGGTGGCTGCCGACGCACAGTAACCGACTGGTGGCGGCGCATGCCGGATGCATGCGCCGTTGACCCGGCCCGCCGGGTTTTCATAATGTCCGCCCGCATCCCTGACGCGTGCCCTTGGCGCGCACGAGTGGGCCCGTAGCTCAGCTGGTAGAGCAACTGACTTTTAATCAGTAGGTCTCAGGTTCGAACCCTGACGGGCTCACCATTCTTTCGCCACAGTGCGGGAGAGAATGATGTTCATGATCAAGATCGTTCCATCGATACGGGGTTTTGCCGGTGCGCTGGTCATTTTGACTGCATTCGCCGGTGTGGCCGGTAATGCCCACGCGCAAACGAACGACGGCGTCTATGAATTCCTCAAGGCGACCGAAAATCGGGTCTGGCGCCTCAACCGCCAGACCGGTGAGATCTCCGTCTGCACCCTCGAAAATGACGCGCTTGTCTGCTCGACCAGTTCGGATGCCGCCCGACCGCCGGCAGCGACCTATGAAGAACTGCGGGAACGCGAGGCCGCGG
>Ga0181578_10001259_pt1 | contig 24486 bp, 23 predicted proteins | sample 071ome_21_FD_148659 | JGI IMG/M metagenome (GOLD analysis project Ga0181578, IMG submission 148659) | Coastal salt marsh microbial communities from the Groves Creek Marsh, Skidaway Island, Georgia - 071401CT metaG (spades assembly) | ecosystem: Environmental > Aquatic > Marine > Intertidal zone... | reverse complement strand
TTCAAAACGATGCGATGGTCTCGGCGGCCTTCGGATTTGAGGGTGGCCACTTGGTTGAGCCGGATCATCAGCTTGCGGCTCACACGGTAGAATTGACGGGGATCGAGTGTATCTTCCAGCTCGCTTAATGTGATGCGTGCCAGATGTTGTTTGTTTTCAGTATGAACTGCCGCATAATTGCCATCGGCCTCTATCCATTCGATGTCGTCCACGGGAACATAATCTATTCTACCCTGTGACCTGACTTCAATGCGCCGAATGAACGGTTTGGGCTGGTCGGTCGATTGCAATTGCTGGAGCAACTTCTCCAGTCTTGGATCTTCTTCGGATTTCTGGTGGGCGTTTTGACGGGATCGTACGCGGTCTACCGCAGTTTGCAGGCGTTCTTTCTGGACGGGTTTGAGGAGGTAATCGATGGCATTGATTTCGAATGCCTGCACAGCGTGTGCATCAAATGCGGTGACGAAGATGATTTCCGGCAGCTTATCCATCTGTTTGTTCAGTGCCTGAACGACTCCAAATCCGTCCAACTCCGGCATCTGGATATCCAGGAACACGAGGTCCGGTCGGAGCCGCTTGATTTGATCCACTGCCTCATGACCGTCTTCACATTCCGCAAGGATCTCCAGATCGGAAATGGATTCCGTCAGCATCCGAACGCGTTCACGTCCCAGGTTCTCGTCGTCAACGATGATGGCGGTCAGTTTCATGTGGATCTGGATGGTAGGGAAATCGAGACGCGTGTTCCACCTTCTTTCCGATCTTCAATTTGCAGTGAAAAGTTACCTTTTCCAAAAACCCCCTCGAGTCTTGCTGAAGCATTGGACAAACCAATGCCAGTTCCTCCTTTGGATGGGGTTTTCCGGCCGACTCCATTGTCATCGATAGTGAGCTTGAGTTGATCGTTTGAAAGTGTTGCGGTCATGTTGATCTTGCCCGATGCTTTCATCGGTTCGATGCCATGGCGAACCGCGTTTTCAAAAATGGGTTGAAGCAGCATCACGGGAAGTTGAACACTCCAGCATTCTTCGGCGATGCATTCCTCGTATTCAAATCGGTCTCCGAACCGAACACGTTCGATGTCGAGGTAGGCTTTTACCAGCGCCATTTCTTCGCGCAGGGAGACCATATCTGTTTTCTCCAGTTCCAACACCCGGCGCAGGAGCAGGCTCAGATTGCCGATCATGGCATCCGCTTTGTCTGCATCGCGGTGGACAAGCGTTGAAATGGCGTTGAGAGCATTGAAAAGAAAGTGGGGTTGTAATTGAAGTTTGAGGGCGTCCAATTGCGTTTGAGTGAGGCGTGCTTGCAGGTTTAATGCTTCGCGTTCAGTTTGCTGAAGACGCTGACTCGAACGATGCAGTGTGTGAGCGGTTACAATGATCCAATAGAGCGGAATCCAGATGGGCATGCGTGTGGTGGCACCGATCAACGTGCTATGGAGTATGTTTCCGGTCTCAGGTGGTGGAGGTAGCCTGGTAAAGGCATTCCTGTCCTGGGGATTCCCGTGAGGATCTGCTTTCTGGGGAGGAGGTGGAAAAGGGCGAGTATTTTGGACCGATGCCTGGATCCTTGGAGGAGGTCCATTCCGTTGTGGTTTGAAGGTATCAGGAAGCAATGGGCCGATGACGGTGATTACCAGGAATTGGGTTAGGAATGCAAAAACGACCGAGAGCAAGGCATGGGATGCTCCTGCCGAAAGCCATTTGTCACGACTTAAGGGGATGTGCTCGGAGAGGATCGGGACAGTCGGACTCAGCAACAACCACGGCCCCCAATAATGCAGCGCATATCCAATGGCTTCCTTCCACCGTCCTTCATTGGAAATCGCCATCTGACAGGTGAAGATGGTCATGACCAGCAGCCATATGCCAAACAGCCACGCAAACGATTGGATCGTTTTCGATGCGAGGGAGTCGGCGGTGGATTTGGTCATTTTGGTTATTTCTCACGCCCGTCTCGCTGTCGCGGGACTAGAGGCGCGGAGACGCAGAGATTCTGATTCGATACTCCTGTTCATGTCGTCAGCTTGTTAAAAAATCAGGGGGCGCCCCTGCTTGGAGGCATCCCCTGAAAACTTATTTGAGAATTTTCAATCAGTCGAACACAAAGGCGTTTTCAGCCGTATAACTTGGGCCGGTTTGTCCGCCCGGACCGGGAAATGAAACCGAGATGGCTTGCGCTCCGGCCGGAGCATTGGACGGGATGTTCAACATTACCGTGATCGCATGATTATTTCGACTGATGAATTGAGCCTGAATGCCTCCGATCGTGATCGTGGACGGATTCACCTGGGATGGAGGAAGCGGTGGCATGAAGTTTGAGTCCATGCTCAATGTCAATCGAACATTGGAACCTCGCGCCGCACTTTGTGGATCGACCTGAATATTTGTAGTGGTACCAGTGTTTTGATCAGGACCTTGGGCATCTTGACCTGCTCCCGCGTCACTGCTTCCGGTGGCATCGTAATCTTCGACACCGGTTAGAATGACTCGATAGAAAGCAGAAGGGTGGTCATTGGTGGAGAGAGAGCTTGCGGTTTCCGTGCCCTGACTGTTCTCACTGTTGGCGGCGATGGACCAATTTTTGAAATCCGCACTCTCTTCAATGCGGTAGGACCCGCCCTCGATCGATGTCCAGGTGAGCGTGACCTGGTCCGGTGCCGATGTCATGTCGACAATGTTCAGGGATGATTGCGCACCGCCTTGGTATTCCGTTGTTACATCTTCGGTGATGCCTCCATTGATCGCGCCTCCTGTTGGATTTCCGTAGAAGGTGCGCCCCAGATTGTATGGGTATTTGGGGGTGCCGTCCGCTTCGATGGTGACAAAGTAGGCGTACGTGCCCTCAGGATACTCGGGGGTGATGCAGAAACGGCCGTTGTGCACGTCCAGGTCGAAATCCACTCCCTGCGTGTATCCGAGTGAGCCGAGGTGATCGTAGTCTTCAATGTAATGCCCTAATGCAATACTTGAAGTGCTTGGTCCATGGAGGCTTGATGGGAGATCCGCACTGCGGCTTTGGCTGGTGGCTGCCCAGGCTGGTAGCTTGGTGCGTCCCGTGGACGACAGATTGTCGGTTCCGTTCGATCCGTCACGTTTTTGGTATCCGCTACGCATACGGGTTACATTACTGTTTGGGTCGTTGGGGTCGCTGTAACCATAGGGGCCGTATAGCGGATACCCGTCGCTCAACCAGGCCAGGATCGGGGAATGTCCGGGAGCGGTTGAGCTTTCAGTATAGGTGTTGGTGGATGCGTGATAATCAACATGATCGCCCAATTGATGACGTAGCGCGGGTGGGTTGGCATGGTAATGGTATTGGTTACCCGCCTGGTGCGCGAATGCGGCATCGAAGGTGACGCCTTCATTGACATAAGCGTCACGGTTCCACACACCGTCACCTCGGACACCGTTCACGGGACTGCCGTCCGTCTGGCTGGAGGTTTGGTAGGAGAACGTGTCCCGGCTGTCGAACATCGCCACCCCGTCCACGAAGTATCCGATGGCGCCTGCTCCGGTGGATTGGTGACTGGAGGCGGGTGAAGGATTTCTTGGGATGCGGAATGTGGTGCCGGTGTTGGACGGGAAATTGGGGAAGTTCTGGGTTTTGGCTTCGTTGAGGAACCATGGGCCCATCACATGGCTGCCGAGACCGGTGGTTTCAATATAGACCCAGTTGGCGGAATGACTGATGGATTGAATGCCCGCATACGTGGGTAGTGATTGTGTGCCCTGACCGCGACTCCAGGTGGTTGAGGAGTTGCCGCTGTTTTCATTGTTCAGATCAGTGTAAAGCCTCGCATAAGTCCTGGATCCTTCGGTGTGCCAGGATGAGAGTTGTGGGTCGGCATGGCTCGCACAAATGGCAGCGAGCCATGCGATGGTGGTTAGTCTCTTTGTTTTGTTCATCATTTGAATCGGTTGATGTTGTTTGTCCTTTATTGAGTTGCCGCGATCGTTTGGTTGCGATCGCCCGTTTGATCCAGTTTGGGATCTGTGAGTGTTTTTAGAAATGCCACCAGTGCGGTTTGGTCGACTTCGGACAGTCCAAGTCCGCCTTGTGGGTGTTTGGCCAAATTGGGATCCAGCGTTTCGGAGCGTTGGATGCCTGAGCTGTAATGCTGCACCACTTCTTCGAGAGTCTCGAATCGCCCGTCATGCATGTAAGGGGCCGTCAGCGCGATGTTACGCAAGCTCGGTGTGGCGAATTTGCCGTTGTCGGCGGGATTGTTTGTTGTTGTTTGTCGTCCAATGTCCGTGGGGTGAACATCCAGCCCGTTGTTGTGAAATCCGTGATCCGTGAGCAACGGGCCTCCGTGGCAGTGAAAACAATCGGCTCCGTAGCGACCGCTGCGGGGTTCGTTTTCGGTGACGAAGAGTTCGAATCCCCGTTGTTCTTTTTCGGTGAAGATGGCTTTCCCCTGGAGGACTCGATCAAATTTCGAATCGTAAGATGTGAGAGTGAGCAGAAAGTTTTCCAATGCGAGAGCGATTTTCTCTGTGGTGACACTTGGGGCACCGAAGGCTGCTTCGAATTGTCGTTGAATGTCTTCATCGTTCTGCAGTCTTGCAACGACGGATTCGAGCGGCATATCCATTTCCAAATGATCCTGAATCGGCATCAACACCTGTTCGCGAAGACTCTCCGCCCGCCCGTCCCAGAAAAATCTGCTTTTCCATGCCAGGTTGAAGACGGGCATGGATTGACGTTTGCCTTTTCGATCTTCCACCCCGGCGCTGAACTGATTGGGATCGCTCAATCCGGCATCCCTGCGATGGCAGGAAGCACAGGAAATACTGAGATCTGCCGACAATCGTTTGTCGTGAAAGAGAGTTTCGCCGAGCTGGACTCTGGATTGGATGAGCGGATTGTCTTTGGGAAGGTTGGGGATGGGGAAGCGACGACTCGTGTTGAAACTCGCGGGCACATATTCATCGGGCAAGTAAAGCGGTTCGACGTTTGATTTACTTAATGCTTCAGGCAACAAGGATTGAACGGCTTGGATGCTGAACGCGTTTTCGAAATTCCTTTTAAGGGCTGCTGCAATGGGGTCTCCCGGTCTTGAGTGGGTCGAGTTGCCGAGTTTTACAAAATCAATCAAATGTTCTCCGTTCAAGAGTTGACCGATGGAAAGGTTGAGAAGGATTTCGGTGGAGCCTTCCATCCTGATCGGTGCATGGATGGTGATGGGGGTGAGGTTGTGATTGTTTGCAAAGTGGTAGGAGAAACCTTTGGTAAACTTGCTGCCAGCCTCTCGGTAGAGACCTTCGATGGCGGTGAAAATATAACCGCCCTGCCAGTTCCAGTAGAGCCCCGAGACATTTGGGTTGAGCGGGTGGTTTGCGGGATGAATCCATGGATTCGATTTGTTCCTTTCCTCGCTCAAGCCGACTTTGAAATGAATCGAAGTGTATGCTCCGTCGGGGATGTTGGACAGCATGAGAGAGGTTTCCCTTTGTCCGACATCAAACCAAGCCACTGAATCCGGAAAGGATTGGAAATGCCCTTCGCTTGTCTGGAGAGTGAAATCGCTGAGGAACAGGCTCAATCGTGAAATGGAATAGATCTGCCCTGCGTCGTTGGAATATCGCAACGAATCCAGCGCCAAGGGGCGGTCGTCTAACGTGGGGGAAAGCGTCAACCTCAGCTGTCCCGCGCTTGCGCTCCAGCAGATCAATGCTGCCGCGATGATGAAGCTGTATCTGTTCATATCGGATGTAATTTTGGCTGGATGGTTGCCGAATTCCATCAGCAAGGGGTGAACCGGAACCTTGGAGGGATGAATGAGAGCATCGATGGGGTGAGTTAAAAATGATTGACATGGTCATATAAAAAGGTCAAGTTAGTCATATGAAAGTTAAGACAGCCGATCTGAAGGCCAATTTATCGAGCTATGTGCGTCGGGTTCGAGAATCAGGTGAGCCGGTTGAAATCCTTCTGAGAGAAGAAGCAGTGGCTTACCTGGCGCCCATCAGTGGAGAACTGAGGCAGACTGCGAAGCAAATACAGGACACGAAAGCCCTGGAACGTGCATTCAAGGAAATCGGTCTGACATGCAACATGGGGCGCGTCGGTTCGAAGCCCTCCGATGTGGTACCTGCGCCGGTTGTTGCCGGTGATGCTCGCACCGATGTGAACACCGTCGATACGATGCGAAGCGAAAAGGATTGGTAGTCAACAGGGGATTCATTGTGGAACTCTTTTTTGATACATCCGCTATTGTGCCGATTCTGATTGAGGAACCTCATTCAGAAAAAGCGATCCAGGCCTGGACCAAGGCGAAAAATGTCTGGGCCTGGAGGTGGTTGCAGGTCGAGACGGAAGCGGCTTTGAGTCGGCGGAAAGCGCCTGCTGTTGCCTGGCAAAAATGGCATCAGATGAGCGCCGTTTTCGGTTGGTTGGATATCGATGACAGACAGTATTCGCAATTAAGAGTCTTTAATCGAACTTTACGATTGCGGGCGGCCGACGCCGGGCATCTCTACACATTTCACCTGGCAGTCCCTATCCTGCCCGAACTCAAGCTGGTCTGTTTTGATCAGGAAATAATCCGAGCAGCTGAAGTGCTCGGCCTGGATTGTTTTTCAGTGTGAAAAACGGGCCATCTTGAATTCCCGCCCATCCTTCCATTCTATGCACCGAAGCCCCATAAGTGGCAACATTTACAAGGGGGGAGTATTAGCTGCATCAGCATCCGGTCTCTTGACCATCACCAACGCCGACCTTGTCGCCATCCTTGGCGTGGAAACCGATTTTATCCTCCGAGGCTACTCCCAACGCGGGAGTTTTCGAAGCCTCGATTACGATCAAATCTCAGTAAAGAAAGTATAAACCACAGGGCAACCATACCTCCATACACACGACTTAAAGACGTTGAAAACGCCGCCAACTTCATGGCCCTGGTCCAGGACAATTTCGAGATCCTGGCTGGTGAAACCGCGAAACGGGAACCGACTTATCTGAACGGGGTGCCGACCACGGTTATTTGGCCTCCGACAACTGGGGATCATGTCGTCGATGAGTTCTGGCGTGATGCCCTGAGTGGGGAATGGGTTTGTTCGGTCGCCGGGACACCTGGGACGTGGAAACAAATCCGTCCTGCGGCCGTGACGGTCGATCCGGCTTCAGGGACGATCCCGACGGCTTATTTGATTTGGAACGTCACCGACGGAGCGTTGAAACGCCACGCTGGTGGATATTCGTGGGAGATTGGTGTTGGGGCGGATACATCAGCCAAGGTTGGATTTCATGGCGCTACGCCAACTGGGCAGAGGGCAGGAGCCTATCAAGCCGTAGCAACGGACCTTGCCAGCGTCATCACCCTGGCCAATGAACTCCGCGCCGCGCTCGTGGAAAAGGGGTTGATTAAGGGGGGCGTTTGATTTGCGTGATTACCTGATAAATGCTCGTAGTCGAGCCTAAATGGCTCCGGGAACTATTTCATGGGATTAAAGCCAAGCAACAACAACTGGTCTTTAGCCTCCTCCAGCGAATCAGCTGCGTTGATTGCATCCAGAGTTTTAAAAAGAATCGGTTGAGAATCCTCTGCCGGATTCAATTTTGGATCGTCCGTTTCTGAAAGCTCTTTCCTCAATTGTTCCATGCGCTGATGTTGTCGACGGTAAATTGATAGCTTTCCACAGAAATGTTGTCTACTCTCAAACCATTGACCGTTGCTATCCCGTACCACCGCCAAGCTCGGTCAAGGCGGAGTGGTGTATTGTAGATGGCAAATAGCCATTTTGGCTCGAACTAGCAGGATTGGGGCAGGCTCGATTCATCGTTTGAAAGGTGGACAATAGATCTGTTTTTCGTTTAATCAATGTACAACCTCCACAAGTGCAGTAGAGTGCTTCGCTGGATTCGACCATTTTTCACGGTTGACGTCAGATGCATCAAACTTAGGCATTGCTTTCCGCCGACCAGAGTGTCTATTGAAGTATGACTTTACCACTGAAAGGGTTTGCTTGAGTTCTTCCCCTAAATTGGATCGAGTTGCTTTTCTCGGTAATTATCTCCCGCGACTTTGTGGAATCTCGACTTTCACTCACGATCTCTGTGAATCAATATCACAGGCTGCCCCGAAGGCTGACTGTTACGTGGTCGCCGTCAACGATCGTCCAGAGGGATACGAATACCCCTCAAGGGTGCGATTCGAACTCCGAGACAAGGAACTTGACTCGTACCGACTAGCAGCCGATTACCTGAATTTCAACAATGCCGATTTGCTATGCGTGCAGCATGAGTTCGGAATCTATGGAGGCTCTGCCGGAAGCCATCTGCTTGCGTTGCTGAATGAGGTGCGCATGCCCGTTGTGACCACTTTGCACACGATCCTGCAGGAACCGAATCACGCTCAGCGCAAGGTGATGGAGGAGCTGATCGCCCGTAGCGACCGCCTCGTGGTGATGGCGGAGAAGGGTGCCGAGATTATGCGGGGGACTTACGGGGCGCCAGATGACAAATTGAATGTCATCCCGCACGGCATTCCCGATCTAGACTTTGTCGAATCGAGCGCCAGCAAAGCGCAATTTGGAGTGGAGGGACGCCGCGTGCTTTTTACCTTCGGTCTGATTGGCCCGGGCAAAGGGATCGAGTATATGATCGAAGCCCTCCCTGAAATCGTGAGAGAGCATCCCGACGTGGTTTACCTCATCCTCGGAGCCACCCACCCGCAGCTGCTGGCTAACGAAGGGGAACACTATCGTCTGACTCTAAAACGGTTGGCCGAGGATTTAGGCGTGGCATCTCACGTCATCTTCTACAACCGGTTCGTGTCGCTGGATGATCTGAAGGAATTTATCGGCGCGACTGACATTTATGTGACGCCTTACCTCAATGAAGCCCAGGTAACGTCTGGCACGCTTGCCTACCTGTTCGGAGCCGGGAAAGTGGTCGTTTCAACTCCTTACTGGCACGCGAGTGAATTGCTGGCTGATGGGCGCGGTGTTTTGGTTCCTTTCCGGGACGCGGGTGCCATCGCCCAGGGGGTTCGCGATCTGCTCGCCGACGCGCCGCGGATGAAGCGGATTCAAAAGGATGCCTACGCCATAGGGAGGGAGATGATCTGGCCGGCGGTGGCAAGGAGATATCTGGGTGCCTTCAAGCACTCGCGTGTAGCCAGGCAGGAAACGCCGCGGACGGCCTTCGCAAAGTGGACGATTGACAGTCGCCCCCGGGCGTTGCCGCCACGGCGCCTCGATCACTTGGTTCGCATGAGCGACTCGACCGGCATCTATCAGCACGCAATATTCAACGTACCCAACTTTCACGAGGGCTATTGCACCGATGACAATGCGCGAGCGTTTATCCTCTGCAAACTCCTCGACGAACTCGGAGATGCGCCTTCCTCGGACAGTCTCAACAGACTCACCACTAACTACCTGGCGTTTCTTGCCGCGGCCCTGGACTGGGAGAGCGGACGGTTCCGGAATTTCATGAGCCATAGCCGACATTGGCTCGAGGACGCCGGCAGTGAAGACAGTCACGGGCGGGCGCTCTGGGCCACCGGCACAGGTGCGGGCCGTTCGCGGGACAAAGGTCACGGAAAACTCGCCGCCCAGCTCTTCAGGCGCGGGCTGGAAGTGGTGATGGAGTTCACCTCTCCGCGAGCGTGGGCTTTTACCCTGCTAGGCATCCACGAATACCTCAGGCGAGGCACCAGCGATTCGTTCATCGACGCGATCCGCAATGGGCTGACAGAAAAACTGGTAAGCCTCTGGCGCGTGGCCAGTCAAGAAGACTGGCCCTGGTTCGAGAACAGCCTGACCTACGAAAACGCGCGTCTCAGCCAGGCGCTCATTCTGAGTGGCCAGTGGATGTCATGCCCCGAAGTACTCGATATTGGCCTGAACTCCCTGCGTTGGCTCGCTTCGGTCCAGACCACGTCGGTTGGCTGTTTCCGGCCCATCGGCAGCAACGGGTTCTACCGGCGCAACGGAACGCGTGCGGAATTCGACCAGCAGCCCGTCGAAGCCCAAGCCATGGTGGCGGCATGCCACGAAGCATTCCGTGCTACCGAGGATCCGATGTGGACGAGAGAGGCCAGGCGTGCCTTCGAGTGGTTTCTAGGCCGTAACGATCTCGACGTTTCTCTGTACGACTTCACCACGGGCGGTTGCTGTGACGGGCTGCACGCTGACCGCATCAGCGACAATTTCGGCGCCGAGTCCACCCTCGCCTTCCATCTCGCCCTCGCCGAAATGGAAAGCACGAAACTACTCTTTGCTGCTCCGGTTGCCAATGCAGCCGAGGCGAAATCATTATGAGTGCTATCCGGATTCGTCGCCATGAGGTGATCTTGCTACCCGAGAGCGCCCGAGTTATCATCCGTCCCTTCATTCCCGGGAGCGCTCACCTCGTGACGACGATCATCGGCCGCACGCTGGCTCTCACTGAGGAGGAGGTCGCCTGTCAGCTTGACGCGGTTAGGGCAGAATTTGATGATCGACACATTGACATCGAGTCGATCTTGCTGACCCACTTTGAGAAAGTGCGCGGGCGCGTGTTCACCCAGCGCCCCCTTTCGCGAGAGAGGCGACTCCTGATAGGCGCTTTGTTTTCGGGTGAGTACGCTCTCGAGTCCGCCGCCATCTTCAATCCGTCGATCGTGCCACATCCCGATCAGAGCGATGCTCCTGAGGGCGGGCTGCGATTCATCATGAGCCTGCGTGCCACCGGCGAGGGGCATATCTCGTCCATCGAATTTCGCGCCGGCACAATAGATGGTGAGGGGCACATCGCGTTCGATCCCGTCTCCCGGTTCGTCACCGCGCCGGACATCATGCCCGATCCTGACTATGACAGAAGGAGCTTCTTGATCAAGCTGCATGAGATGGGGGTTGACGATTTCCACATCGGAGCGGTTTTGAATCCGCTTTCGGAGCGTTTCACGCGCAGCGATCTGAACAAAAGCGTGGCAACCGTTCGACACGAATTCAAACCAGCCACCTACGAACTGAATCACACCCTCGAGTGCATCCAATGGCTGGCGGACTCGAACTACGAAATACGCTTTCCCGAGCAGCTCGCCATCAGCGAACGCATCATTTTCCCCGTTTCGGCCAATGAAACGAACGGGATTGAGGATGCCCGATTCGTCCGTTTTGTCGATGACGATGAGACTGTAACTTATTACGCGACCTACACTGCCTACAATGGCAGTGACATCCTCCCCCAACTGATCCAGACGAAAGACTTTCTCAATTTTCGCGTCCTCACTCTTAATGGTGAAGCGGTGCAGAACAAAGGGATGGCGCTCTTCCCACGGCGTATCGGGGGGCGCTACGCGATGCTGTCCCGACAGGATGACGAAAATCTCTTCATCATGTACTCTGATAGCCCACATTATTGGAGCGATCCCCAGGTGATCCTGCGCCCCGCGGCGATGTGGGAGTCGGTGAAAGTGGGCAACTGCGGTTCGCCAATCGAAACCGCCGCCGGCTGGCTGGTGATCACCCACGGCGTCGGTCCGATGCGTAAGTACTGCATCGGCGCCATCCTGCTTGATCTTGATGACCCGACCAGAGTCATCGGCCGCCTCCATCAGCCGCTGATCTGTCCCGAGGGGATCGAGCGTGAGGGCTACGTGCCGAACGTCGTCTACAGTTGCGGTTCGCTGATCCACGGCAGGGACCTCATCCTCCCATTCGCCGTGAGCGACCGTGCGTCCGTGATTGCCAGCGTCTCTCTGGACGATCTTATGACGGCACTACAGTCCGGCAAGGGACCCGTTCCCTGTTCGAAGAGTAAATCCAATGCCAACTCCAACTCCAATGCCAACTCAACTCCTTAGAGGCCGGTCGATCTCGCCGGGTTTCGCGGAGGGTTTTATCCACGTTCAGCGCATTCTGGCGAGTCCTTCCGGCATACCAGGAGACGAGGAAACCTACTGCGTTGATGAGGAGATTTCGCGGCTTGATCTGGCCACTCGGAGTATCTCGGACGATCTTCTCGCATTGGCTTCCCGGGTGGCAAAGGAGATTGATTCGAAGCTCGCCGAGGTTTTCAACTTTCACAACATCATGGTGAATGATGGTGCTTTACAAGAAGAATTGAAGAAGGAGATCGCCGGCAACCTCGTCAGCGCAGGCAGTGCGGTAAAGAAGGTGTTTCTCCGCTGGGAGAACCGGTTCTTGCTCATGGAATCGCAGATCGCCAAGGACAAAGGCGACGACATGCGAGATCTTTCGAACCGGCTCAGCAACGCTTTGGCGGGAATCACCATTCACCCGTTGGAGGGAATCCCCCCCGGCTGCGTGCTGGCGACGACGCGCCTCCTGCCATCGGACACGGTGTTCCTAGGCAGTCGATCCGCGTCTGCCGTGCTGCTGGAATATGGAAGCACCGGTTCTCATGCGGCATTGTTTGCCCGAGAGTTGGGGCTCCCTTGTATTTCGGAACTGGCCAATCTTGTCGCTACCGTGCCGGAGGGGGCTGAGATCCTGGTCGACGCGAACGAAGGTATCGCAACGATTCATCCCATCCATAGCGGACGGATCATCTTCAGGGAGAAGGTGCGACGGTCGGAGCAAGCCTTTCGAAAGGCCAGGGTGCAGGCGATGATGCCAGCGCTGACTAGGGACGGTGTGACTATCCCCGTCCTCGCCAATGTCGGATGCAGAAACGACACCAAGCTCGCTATGGAGAATGGCGCGGACGGGGTGGGCTTGTACCGGATCGAACAAGCTTACCTCGGACGCCTGAAGCCACCAAGCGCTGAGGAACTCTTTGATGAAATGCAGCAGACACTCAATCCGGCGAGAGGCAAGAGCGTCTGCGTAAGGCTTCTGGATATCGGTGCCGACAAGCCCCTGCCTTATTTGAAGTTCATGGCCGAATCGAACCCATCTTTAGGACGCCGCGGTGTTCGATTGCTGCGCGAATTTCCCGAGCTTCTGGATACCCAACTGCGAACGGTTCTCAAACTGTCCAAGGAATTCGATATCCGGCTGCTCGTCCCGATGGTCACACTGCCGGACGACATGTTGATCGTGAGTGAACGCCTCTCCAAACTCGCTTCGGAAATGCTGGTAACTTCTGTTCCCAAACTCGGTGCGATGATCGAGACTCCCGCTGCCGTCTTTTCGGCATGCAAGATCGCGGCGCATTCTGATTTCTTGAGCTGTGGTACCAATGACCTCACCCAATACACATTCGCCGCCGACCGTGAGAATGCGGCTGTGGAGCGCTACTACCAGGACTCTTCAGAAGCCATCTTTAGACTGATAAAGATCATCCATGACGACGTGGCAGGATTCCCTCTTTCTCTGTGTGGTGAGCTGGCGGGGCGTCCCGACCACACAGCTAGACTACTCGGGTGTGGCATAAAGTCGTTCAGTGTCGCACCACCATTAATTCCTTTTATCAAGAAAGCCATTGGTGCTTCCGTTATCAACTGTGAATCCACACCAATTTGACTCCGTAATAAAAATGAATTGGTTGTTTCGAATCGTGTGTGTAGCGAATTCCTAATTTTCGGAATTTGAACGGATATTGAACACTTGCAAATTTTCGAATAACATTTTGCCTATGCTTGTGTTACTGCAATTGTTAATTGATTTACTGAGAGTTTCCGTTACGTGACCAAACCGGGCGAAATTAAGGCCGTTCTTGCAGAAAATATGATCTTGAAACCACCACCGCCCGCCACCAAGGTGGGGCAAGGCTGGATTTCAATGAGTGTCGAGCGAAAGTTACCCGAAGCGCTATTTAATGACGAAAGCACCCACCCAATTTTTCATGCTGCGGCCACAACGTTTTCCGTGGACTTTCCCAAGTAAAGCTCTACATTACCTGTATCCAGGTCATAGGCAATTTCCTTCACGCGATGGTAATAACCATTGATAAGAACACATTCACCAACTCGCGGAATATTGTCTAGCACCACCCCCTTATTCTCAATGTGCCGATAGCTATCATCCACGTCATCGAGAAACTTAGCTCTAATATGTATTCCCTTTTCCATTAATTACCTTTCCATGAGCAAATATAGCACAATTAAGATTCTTGCCTAAACCTTTTTCATGCTCCGAATCCGCGCCCTTGAATTCGACAACGGTCCCGGCGTCTCCCCCCTCCCTAGTGTAGTGTCCGGTTATTAAGCAGAATTAACTAACTTGCGCTCTGAGTGCCTCCTTGGCCCTTGCGATTTTCCGCAGAATCTCTTCGCTGGCCGCCTTCCAGCGGTAGGGTTTTGGATTTTCATTCCGCTGAACAAGGTATGTTTCTATGTCATTTACCAATTCCTTAACACTTTGAAAACTTCCTTCACGGATGACATCTTGTGTTAATTCCCCAAAAAACCGCTCCACCAAATTTAACCATGAAGATCCTGTCGGCGTGAAATGCATATGGAAACGAGGGTGTTTTTTTAACCACTCGACAACCTTTTCCTGCTTGTGCGTACAATAGTTGTCGACAATTAGGTGAAGATCCAATTCTTTGGGTGTCTCTCGGTCTATTTGCTTAAGAAAGCGCAGCCATTCCACATGCGTATGCCGTTCTTCGGTACGGGAAATAAGCTTACCGTCTAAATAATTCAAAGCTGCAAATAAAGTGATCGTTCCATGCCTCTTGTAATCGTGCGTTTTGGTTCGGATTTCTCCTACTCCCAGTGGCAATCCTGGTTGCGTACGCTCCAACGCTTGGCATTGGCTTTTCTCATCGCAGCAAAGAACCAGCGCCTTCTCGGGTGGATTCAAATAAAGTCCGGTCACATCCCAAAACTTTTCTTCAAACTTTCGATCATTCGAAATCTTAAACGTTCGCGTCAAATGGGGCTTAATGTCACTGTGCTGCCATATTCGATGTACAGTGTCAGGTGAAACGCCAACTTCCTTGGCCATCTTGCGAACACTCCAACGTTTTAGGGGTGCTGGAGGCTGAGTTGCCTTGGTTATTACTTTCTCAATTATTGATGGATCAATTGAAGTGGGACGGCCTCGCCCAGGTTGATCAGACAATCCACTCATTCCATCACGCTCAAATCTTTGGGACCACTTGTTAACGCAAGCAATGCTAACGGAAAGGGAACTGGCAACATCGGCCTGCTTTGTTCCTTTTGCTCTAAGCAGAATGATATTGGCTCGCAGATGGTCTTGTTTTGAAGCTGTAGGTGATTTTATGCGTCGTTCAAGTTCGCATTTTTCCTGGTCGTCAAGTTCGATTACACTGATGGGGCGCGCCATGGCGATAAGAATGCCGCTAACAGTAGTTATTGCAACTTAATTATCGGACACTACACTAGTTTATAAAAGAACACCTGTTCCAGCTGTGAAATAGAAGTTAAACAAAAAGTAATAACATAATGCTCTGCAGATTATTAAAAGATATGGATGACTTTTATGAAGTTATTGATATACATTGTTATGTTTGCAAATTTCTAATTATGGACCTTTTTCTTGGGGCTACTCGAAACGCACGTCATTCCTCCATACCAAAATTACGAGCGGTGATAAAGTTCCAACAGAGGAGAATTGATAGTCCGATGTTGGAAAGCACTTGCCATTCATGAGCAGTGAACCCGCCTTGCATCCCATTCATTCAGCCCCATCCAAACCCCCAAATATTTGGTAATTATTTGGTTTTCGGCCATAGCGCACCAGAGTAGACCACGGTGAACCCAATTTCGGACTGAAACTGCAATGCGGTGCAAAAGTTTCTGGGAGTCAGGTGGTTTTTGGGGCAAAAAGGGCTGTTTTTTGAAGAAAATTGGTTGCGGGGACAGGATTTGAACCTGTGACCTTCAGGTTATGAGCCTGAAAATCAGGTTGAAATTAGGACGACGCGCTAACTCTATGGCATTGCCGTGGAAAGGTTAATTTTCGAACAATCCTGATTTGATTAACAGGTGAGCGATTTTCATCAAGTCATGAACTTTTCCCTCTTTGGTTCTAGTGCCAAAATAAGCGATGACTAAATCCTGCTCTTGCGCAATCCACAGCCCTTGTCCTGAGTATCCAGCTTTGAATAAGTAACCAACGCTATGCACTTCATCCCATTGGTAAGCATTCCATTTGGTGCCTTCAAATGGCCAGGATTTATCCAATAAATTGGGGTTGTAATTCGTGCGTAGCTTTTCCATGCGCCACCTGCGGGGTCCGCCACCTGCGGGGTCAGCCCTTAAATAATAAATAATTAATGCAAACACATAACATTTAGGGCGGTACTATAACGATTGTGATACGGCTTGTCGGCTTGTTGGCAGAACGTTCCCTTCACTGCTTGAAAAACATTGAATATTTCCTTTCGGGATCATGCGTTTGGCTGCGATGTCCTTCATGCGGGCATTTCAACCACAACCGGAAATGACCACCGAAAGTATCAACAGGAAAACCATATGTGTCAGTGCTTTGATGATTTTTTTGTTCGTGAACAACACGAACAAAAATACTCCCATAGGGGATTCTTTTGAAATCTGGAGGAACGATGGCTTTCTTGGAGGTTTTCGTCATGGTTCGATGAATTCGTTCTACGAACGCCATTTCAAAGGGTATATTGTTGCCGTTTCTTTGCTGGTTCACTTGGGATGTATCGAATGGATGGGAAATGATTCTATTTCGGAGAATGATGATAAAATACATCATTTTTTATTTTTGGAGCATGCACTTTGGTTGCTCTTCAATGTGTCCGTGTTGGATGGTTATTGAAATCGCAATCCATGTTACACTACCACATACTTTTTTTCGGACTGATCGTTTGGGCGATCTTGAGTGAATATATGCAAAGGTTCACCCCCCACCGAACATTTGATTTAATAGACATACTTGCCAATGTCATGGGGATATTCACTTTCGGGTGCATTCACGGAATCTTGGTGTCTTTTCCTTGGTGCCATCGGTTGATGAGGTGATTTTCTTCAGATCAGCTTTTCGTGACAAAAAGGTGGGCCTTTGGTAAGTTTTGCGAGTGGACCTGATAACGAACCATCGAAATCTCTGCATGTGGTCGGTTCTTTTAATTGGAACGATCCGTTTTTTTGCCGGAGAACATGTGCCGACCCTTGAAGAACTCAAGGTTCACGGCGCACGGCGGTCGACTTTGAGAACCGAATTGCCTGAGTCCAGAGGAACAGTGGTTCCGCAGCCCGGGTTGGATCACTTTCGAAACGCCATTTTCCCGATTCTGAATCAGCATTGCATTCCTTGTCATGGCCCGGACAAAGCAAAAGGGCGTTTTCGGATCGATACTTTGGATCCGAATCTTCTGGAAGGGGACGATGTGGATTGGTGGTTGGATGTTCAGACTGCGTTGGGGAATGGTGAAATGCCTCCCCCTGAAGAGTCCGAATTGTCAGGGGAGGATCGAGGGAAGGTCATGGAATGGTTGGCTAATGAAATCAGGACAGCTTCGATGGTTCGAAGAGCAACCGGGGGGCATTCGTCGTTTCGGCGCTTGACGCGTTATGAATACAATTACGCCCTGCAGGATCTGCTCGGATTGCCTTGGCAGTTTGCCAGAGATCTACCGCCTGAGGCCCATTCGGAGGATGGATTTCAAAACAGTTCCGAAACCTTGCATGTGTCGGTTGTGCAGTTGGAAACGTATCGACGTCTCGCAAGAGAGGCTCTGATGCGGGCGACGGTGCATGGTCCCCGACCTCAGACGCTTTATTGGGGCGTGTCCATGAAGGAAGCGAGTCGCGCCAAATGGGAGGAACAGGAGGCGAAACTGACGAAAGCTCAAACCGAGTTCAAAGATGATCCTGCAAAACTGAAACAGGAGACGGACAAACTTTTTGCTGAGTTTAAGCGTCCACACCGGGGGGCTCATTACAAGAACCTGTCGACGGGACGAATTGCGCCTCATTCCTGGAGTTACGGTGGGGCCAAGTATGCCTTCGAGCCCTCCACATCTCAAACAGATATGCCGGAAGCTTTTCAGCATGTGGCTATTCTTCCACCCGGAAAAAACCGCAGTCAAAAGATCGTTGTGGAGTTGGGGAATCAAATACCTGACGAAGGCCTGATGCGGGTTCGGGTGAGGGCTTCGAGAACGATGACGGACAAGGGGCGTGATCCGAGTATGCAGCTCGAATTTGGTTGGCAGGCCAGTAACGAAGGGCGTGCTCTGATGAAGGTGAGTGACGAAGACCTACTGGTGACCGCTTCACCTGAATCGCCTGAAATTTACCAATGGGACATTCCACTCGGCGATATTTATCCACGCAATTCAGTGCGCAAAACATCGCCCATGGGTTCAACGCCCAGTCCATCCGAGCATATTCGTTTGGTCAATAGTTCGGTTTCCGAAGGGGAGATTCAATTGGATTATGTGGAGGTGATCGCGCCTGTTTATGATGAATGGCCTCCCGCCTCGCATCAGCGAATTTTTTTCGATAGCCCGAACCGGGAGGATGAACCGGTGTATGCAAGAGAAATACTGACCTCATTCATGCCACGCGCCTGGAGGCGTCCGGTCAGTGATGATGAGTTGGACCGGAAACTGCAGCTCTTCCGCACGATGAAGGATACTTGCGAAACCTTCGAGGAAGCGATGGTTGAAGTGCTGGCGACCGTTTTGGCCTCGCCTCATTTTCTTTATGTTGCCCGCGAGGAGGGGAGCGGACTTGCCGATCATTCATCGGATGTTCAGCCGTTGACCGACCATGAGTTGGCCACTCGTCTTTCTTTGTTTTTGTGGAGCAGTGTGCCGGATGATCACTTGTTGAAATTGGCGGATCAAGGTGTGCTTCACCAGTCTGAAATTTTGGCAGGAGAGGTGCAGCGGATGTTGACAGACCGACGCTCAGCCCGCTTTGCCAGGCATTTCGTGCGTCAGTGGCTCGATATGCAGTTGTTGGATTTCGTGAATCCTAAAAAGGGCATGGGGACCGAGTTGAAAGAAGCCATGCAGCAGGAACCGATTCTGTTTTTTCAGGAAGTGTTGAAACGAAATGAATCGATTCTTCAATTCATTCATGCTGACTACACCTTGGTCAATGAGCGGCTGGCGGGGCACTATGGATTGTCGGGTGTTTACGGAAATCACTACCGGCGTGTTACTCTTGACCGCAGTCATCGTCGCGGAGGACTGATGACCCAGGCGGGATTGTTGGCGATGAATGCCAGCGGCATGGATTCCAATCCACTCAAACGAGGTATCTGGATGCTTGAAAGTTTGCTTAATGATCCGCCTCCACCGCCGCCTCCCGCTGTTCCCGAAATTGATCTGGCGGATCCCGAGATCGCAAAGATGACCTTGAAAGAACGCATTGCCGATCATCGTAATCATCCGGCCTGCATGTCTTGTCACTCGAAGATTGATCCATGGGGAATTGCATTCGAAAACTTTGATGCCCTCGGCCGGTGGCGTGACGAAATTGACGGGAAGCCCGTTGACGCAAGCAGCCGCTTGTTCAATAATGAACGCTTGGATGGCATGGACGGGTTAAAGCGATTCTTGTTGGAACATCGTCAAGATCAGTTTGTCCTGGCGATGACACACAAGATGTGTGTTTACGCTCTGGGGCGTCCACTGAGTTTTTCTGATCATTCCGGCGTTCAGGAGATTGCTTCCAAGGTGCGACGTGGAGGAGATGGTTTGGCCACCCTGGTGGAGCAGGTGGTGGCCAGTTCTTTATTTTTAACAAAATGAAACCGATGGATTATGTAAACCTGAAATCGCTGGATCGCCGCCGTTTCCTCCGTGGAACGAGCTGGGCCTTGGCGCTGCCTTTTTTCGAGTCCTTTACGGGGACGCTGATCAAGGCTGATAGCCTGACGAGTAAGCCCAGGCGTCTGGGGTGTTTTTATTTTCCCGACGGAGTGCCCATGCCGCTTCCGAATGATCCTGCGTATCAGGATTGGGCATGGTTTCCGCACGGAAATGGGAGTGATTTTTCGTTTACCAAGTGCATGGAACCGCTCCAGTCCTTGCGATCCGAGTTGACGGTGATATCCGGCTTGTCCCATCCCGCCGGTCGCAACGTTCATGGACACAACAATGCAGATCAATTCCTCACCGCTGCAGCCACTGGGACTGGGGACATGGAGTATCAGAACACCATTTCCCTGGATCAATTCTATGCAAGCCATGTCGGTGATCAGACGCGGTTTGCTTCCCTGGTGATGTCCACCGATGGGGGGGCTGGGACGGCTCGAGGGGCTCATACGGTTTCGTTCAATCGGCAGGGGCGTGCCATTCCGGCCGAAAATCGTCCCAAACGTATTTTTGACATGTTGTTCGTCAAAGACGACACCGACGCAGCGCGGAGACTAGCATTGAGCCAAAGTGCATTGGATGACCTGCTTGAAGATGCTCGCCAGCTTCGCAAGAAACTATCAAAACATGATCAGGGTAGTCTGGATGAGTATTTACAATCCGTTCGTGAAGCCGAACTCAGAGTTCAAAAAGCCAAACAATGGATCAACACGCCGCTTCCAACGGTCAATGTGGATCACATGAATTTGGAGCTAACACCGGATCAGCCGCGAGAATATCTGCAGACCATGTTTGAACTAATCTACCTGGCTTTCAAAACCGATTCCACCCGAGTGGCGACCTACCAAATCGGGCGGGAGAATGGGGTGGGGATCAGCGATCATCTGGCTCGTGCGATTGGTTTCCCGGCAGCGCACCAATTGTCGCATGAAACCAAGCAACCCGATGGTTGGAAGAATTTTGGAACCTATTGCCGTTTCTTGCATGAAGTGTATGGCCAGTTCATTACACGTCTTCAACAAACCGACGAACCTGCAGGAGAAGGATCGATGCTGGACAACACGGTATTGCTGTTTGGATCGGCCTCCAGCGCCTTCCATTTATCCCGCAACTATCCATTGATTCTGGCCGGTGGACGCAACATGGGATTGGAACACGGACGCTATCTCAATCATGCCGGCGCCGAAGCTTACCGTGGCGGTTGGAAGCCGGGAGATTCGGAGCCATGGACAAAGAAAGCGACCCAGGAAGACCGCCCGCTTTCCAACCTTTTCGTTTCGATGCTACAGCGCCTCGGCGTTGAAACGGATTCATTTGCCGACAGCACCGGCAAATTGGATGCGGTTTGAGGGACGTCAAATTTAGGAGTATTCAATGATGAGTCCAAGTTTTTGTCAGCCACGGAAAACGGCCAACAAATGGCTTAACCGTATCCATTATGGGATCGTGCTGGTGGTAATATGCTTTCTGCTGTCGGATTCGCGTTTGAGTGCCCAGCGGGGATCGAATCAAATCGGCGGCGTCTCATGTGAACACGTGCTTTCTCAATTGGGGGCAAAGTTGGAATCGGGACTTCAATACCTTGATCATTTGGACTACGTACGGCATTTCGATCGAGTGGACACGAACCACGATGGGCGGCATTCCCGGGAGGAGTATGTCGAAAACGGTGTTCATATGAACGCCATGGCTCGGCGCGGCATTTTTAATGCAGCCGATGAAGATCGGGATGGATTCGTGTCCCATGACGAATATGTGGTGAACCGCGTGATTACCGATGAGGCTAAGAGGATTGTTCAAGCCATGGATGAAGATCGGGACGGTTTCATCAATCAAAACGAATTCCTTTCACATACTGATTCGGTGCTGGGCGAGAGTTTGGCGAAGGAAGTATTCGATGCTTTCGACCTTAATGGAAATGGTTCCTTGATGATCCCAGAGTATTTGAGGGTTTGGGGCATTTGGGCGCGCTCGGGAAAACCATCTGCCAAGCAACGATTGGGTGCATTGCGTGAAGCGGAACTGAATGATTATTGGGCCGAGGTTTCAAGATCGGTAAAAGAGGGAGATTTCGAGGGGTATGCCGCGACATGTCATACCGAGGGTGTGTTGGTCTCTGGCAGTTCCCAATCCAGCTATCCATTGAGCCGAGCCTTGGCACGGTGGAAACAAGGAATTATGGACACCAAGTCCGGTAAGATGAAAGCCTCCGTTGAGTTCCGGTTCAGTCATCGTGTTGGGGATGTGACCACGGCTCACGAGACCGGGATTTTTCGGTATGCATCCGAAGTCGACGGGGTGCAGTCGGTGGCCTTTGTTCACTTTGAAGCGTTGTTGAAGAGGGGACAGGATCGCTGGTTGATCCTGATGGAGAATCAAAAGGCTCCGGCTTCTGAAGATGATTGGAAAGCGCTGGATCCCCTTGATCAAGCCGAACGTTGAACGTGACTCCTCATAAAACTGCAGCGCTTTTGCCCTATACATGATTTTCGAATTTTTAAAGCAGCGTCGCAGGAGAAAAATCCTTTCCAGGCCTTTCTCAGAATCTCATCTGAAGATTCTGGAAGATCAGTTCCCATTGTATCAAAAGCTGCCCGTCGATGCCCAGGCCAGGTTGAAGGATTTGATTCAGATATTTCTTGCTGAAAAGAATTTTGAAGGATGCCGTGGGTTTGAGCTTTCGGAGGAAGTTCCGGTTCTGATTGCTGCTCAGGCTTGCTTGCTTTTGATTGGGAATCCTGATCGGGAATATGGAAAATTGAAATCCATTCTGGTTTATCCACGCTCCTACGCGGCGGAGTCGGAGCAGATTTCTGAAGGAGGCATTGTGACGGTGTCCAATCATGAGGTGCTCGGGCAATCCTGGGAGCAGGGGCTTGTTTCCCTTTCCTGGGAATCCACCCAACGAGGTGCGGCCAACATGCATGATGGGCGCAACGTCGTGATCCATGAGTTTGCTCATCAGCTTGATCAGGAGGACGGCGTCGCGAATGGTTTGCCTGTGTTGCGTTCGCGTTGTCGTTATGCGGCGTGGAAAGCCGTTCTCAGCGAAGAATACGAACGTCTGCAGGATCGTGTGGAGAAGGGGCGGAAAACCATCATGGACGCTTACGGCGCAACGCATCCAGCAGAGTTCTTCGCCGTTGCTTCGGAATGTTTTTTTGAAAAACCGAAGCAGTTGAAACAGCATCGCCCAGAGCTTTATCGGGAACTCCAAACATTCTACGGTCAAGATCCAGTGGAGTATCATGGTTGATGGTGCTGGATAGGTTCTGTAGGAAGAACGGATCGTCTCGATCCGCCCGCTAGCGGTAGCGATGCGGAAGTTGGACGTAGAATGCCCTTGGGTTTTCCTTTGTAAGTTGAAATGTGGTCATAGTTGCCACAAGGGCGTGTCGAGACGACCCGATCTACCTTTGCAAAAAGAAGCCTACCCGGCTGGGTAGGCTTCTCTGTTCTGTCGGGGGTTGGTTGGTCATAATTTAGAATCGGCCGATGACCATTTTGCGATCCTGTTGCCACTTCAAACGGTTGTGCAGACTGGAGATCCAATTGTCCGTGGAGGTGTGAGGATCCGAGCTGGGCAAGGACCATGTGTGGCCTACGATGGCTCCGGTGCCGTCGACCAAAACCCCGATGGTTCCGGTTCCAATGCCTTCCAGTTCTTCGCCGTTGACTTCTCGTGTGTCATTGCTGTGTGGATTGGATGTGGAATCCAATACTTGCACAGGAATATACCAAGTGTCTGCCAAGTCGGGATTCGCATCCGGATGGGTTGCGGGATATTCAACTGCCTCGCTCCAATCAATCGCATTGATCATCATGGTGTGTCCCGACCAACTGGAGATGTAGGGATGGCCAACACATCACCAGGATAGGCATCGGTCAAGGTGTGCACCTGAGCAGAAAAGCCGGCCTGTTGTTCGATCAGATCCACGTATTGTGTCGAGCTGGGACTGGATGTTGTTCGGACTTCGTCTTTCTTTGTGTCATAGTATTCATACTCTCTCCAGGAGTGACCGTATGCTTCCTGCAACAACAAGCTGACCAAAGTGGTGCCTTTGTTGTAGTTCATAGGAAGGATGCTATTTGCCTCATCCGCAAAGCGAATCATAACCGGATTGGAACTGCTTCCCCAGCTCCCGCCTCTGCGATTGATCTCGACTCCGTCCTGGTCGACGTAGACACCCGCAGCTTGATAGGACAGGATCTGGTTCAACAAGGTTCTTCCCATGTTCAAAAACGATGGAGTGATTGTGCCGGTGGAATCCTGATCATCGGGTGTTGTGTTGGAGTCCACAACGTCGTTGCCTGGAGTGGTATCACCTGAATCGGAGTCTGAACCTGAGGTAACATCGTCCATGTTGTTGGCCTGCGAAGGGGCCAAATCAAGACGACCAATGACCAACTCGGTATCATTGAACAATTCAATTTTTCCGTTCAACTGCGACACCCAGTTGGCTGTGTCGGTGAAGTAATCCGCTGAGGGTAAACTCCAGGTGTGACCGATGATGGTACCGTTTGCGTCTACCAGGAGTCCCCCGGTTCCCACTCCGGCACCGTGTGTTTCATACAAGAACCTGCCGGCCGTCGACTTTCTGGCCCAAGTTGAGTGAGAAGTTAGGGTGATCATATCACGCCGGGGCGATGGTGCAAGATTCTTCCGGAGTGGAGGCCGTAGGCCGTAACGCAGGAAGAATCTTGGCGCGGTTTGAATGGTTCTTTGCAAACTCCACTGGGGTCTGCATCCCGAGACTTCTATGTGGGCGAACTTGGTTATATTTCCGTTTCCAATCATTCACCACAACCCGGCATTCGGTG
>Ga0181578_10001257_pt1 | contig 24504 bp, 20 predicted proteins | sample 071ome_21_FD_148659 | JGI IMG/M metagenome (GOLD analysis project Ga0181578, IMG submission 148659) | Coastal salt marsh microbial communities from the Groves Creek Marsh, Skidaway Island, Georgia - 071401CT metaG (spades assembly) | ecosystem: Environmental > Aquatic > Marine > Intertidal zone... | reverse complement strand
AGTCAAACCGTTCGCATTGCCTGCATATTTTATCTAAGGTGAAGGCGTCATGAAGAAGCACGACACAAATCGGACGGTTCCAGTGGTCATTGACAACGCCGTGCGTCGTCGGCCCAATGAGAAACCAAAGAACCTCAAAGCCGTTTCCGCTGAGCCGCATGTCCGCGGTCTTGAGTTCGATGCAAGACAGGTAGAACATACCGATCTGGACGATCTCATTGGCACCTGGCAGGAAGATGCTGCTTTCGATCAAGCAATGACTGAGTTTAAGAAAACGATTGAATAATGAACCAACTTGCATCATGGATTCTCACGACGCTGCTCCTTGGATCCACCATACAACTTCGTCTTGAGGCGGCCACCATTTCCCCCTCCTGGAACCTACCTCCTCACCAGCAGCGGGAAGGTGTTTTCTGGCGGGTTCACTGGTTTGAGCGCACATTGACCTCCCCCGCTCTCGGATACACTCGACGCCCCCGCATCAATGCCCCCAACGCAGTGCTGGATCCACGCTGGGGTGTGCGGTCCGAGACCAGGGAAAACGGACTGTTGTTGATTCAAACCGAGGAGGATCTGTTTCAAATCCAAGCTTCGGAACTTTATGCCGAACTTTGGGGCGGCCACCCGGGAACTGCCAACAAACGATTCACCATCAACGGACGCAGCACCTATCAAATCCCCCGGAACGGAACCGAAGACGGAAACTGCACCTACTCCTACCCGGTGGTGCCGCTTCTGCCCACGGATGTGGTGAACGGTTTCAATGCGATCCAATGGAACGTGGATCCCGGCACCACTTTTTGGGGGCACGCTTTCGTCAATCAAGCTTGTATCCGCATGGCGTTGACGAATCACCATTCTGATCTGGTTCTGCAGAAACTGGACAACTTTGACGCCACTGTTTCGACAGATATCCAATCGGAAAAAGAATCCATCCGGCTCAGCCTTCAAGGATCCACCGAAATGTTTCCCCGCATTGAAAAAGTGATTTACCAGGGATGGTATCGAGGCTACGACGACAACGGCAACTTGAACCGCGAAGATTGGCACGGTTTCACTAAGGATCGCGAACCGACTGGCTTTATCGGCGCGTCGGACAAACCACCGTTCGACATTCATTGGGATACCCGTCTCTTACCTGCACAAAAAAATGTCGCGGTGCGTGCCATGGTCACGTTTAAAGATGTTGAGAACACCGTGTATCTCACAGCGGCATACAATGGATTGACCATTGCCGACCGTAAAGATGCTGCAGTGCACCTGTATTCCCCGATCGATTTACCGAGCAGTTTCTGGTCACGCGACAACCGTGAAAAAAACTGCACCATCATGCTGGACGAATCGCCGGAACAAATCGAAAAGGCGGAACTCTACGTGATCACCTGGACAGGCGGTCCTGGAGAGGTGATGGACTACTTTACTCTGAACGGTCATCATTACCCAGTCGCGGAAGGCCATGCCCACGAGATCCAATACAACCGTCTTTCCATCGATCCGAAAATCCTGAAGCAAGGAGTGAACACTTTCCGACTCTTATCCGACACGGAACATCATGGCATCGAAATCATTTACCCAGGCCCCGCTCTCATGGTCCGCACTCGTCTTGAGTGACGCATTCACAAAGTGACATTCAGACCTAAATGGCATCCCCCTTTTCGGCTTATGCATTCAGTGGGAGGGACTCCATGCTGACGGACGTCAATCCAGTCGACGATGGTTCACACGGGGAGGCAAGGGAGAATTTCTGATTTATGTGAAACAAATTTATCAAGTGATTGTCATATAAGTATCGCGCATGGACTGATGAAATTAAAAGCCATCAAAGCGTTGGCGAAAGGATCATGATTTGCGATTACCGAATGTCACTCATTGATGGATGGTTGACCTGAAAAGCCATTATGAAACTTGTAAAACGGATACAACAGCTTATCACATGAAATCAATTTTTCTCCCCTGTCTGGCTCTGCTGCTAACCCTGACTTCAACCACGCTTACGCAGCAGAACCAGCACCCTTCGCTTACATGCCGGGAAGACTTGAGATCCCGAACCCTGCAAAATCTGGTCATCTCCGCAGACGGATTCTGGATGGCTGCTGAGGAACTTCGGGGCCGGGATGAGGTGGATGTTCGGGTATGGTCGACGGAAAGCGACAGGACTTTCACAATCAAACGCGGACGGGACCCGCACATCAGCCGCGACTCGCGCTGGTTAAGCGCTTTGCAGAGGTCACCTGTCGAAAATTCAGGGACTGCAAATCCGCCAGGCAAACGTGCCGGTTAGACATTGGTCTTGTTGGACATAAAAAACGGCACCCGAAGGAATTTCGACTTCGTCATGTCCTATGAAGTAGCATACGCCTCGACCTACTTAATCTACTTGCAGTCGCCTGAAATGAAGACTGACATGGAAACGCCACCAAAAGAAAAAGCCAAAGTACCAGCGAACAAACTGATGAAGAAAAAGCGTCACTTGGGAACGTTGAAACTGCTACACCTGGAAAGCGACAGTGTGGCAACCGTTATAGAGAACGTCGCACACCACGTCATCCATCAGAGTCACGTGGTTGATCGCACAAATGATCACTTCGCTTACGTGCAGCAAAACAAGGAAACAGGTCGGGATAAACTCAACATCATCGCGCTCGGTCGCACCGGGGGGTGGGGCCACCGCGGAACCTACGAAGGCGAGTTTATTGAAGGTTTATCCTGGGCGAAAGAACCGATCACGCTCGGTTTTCTCGACACCACGCAGACAACCGGCGAGGACGGCTCTCAACACACACACAGCACGCTCTACACCTGGCATGTGGCGGGCCCAAATGTTGCAGGAAAATTCACCCGTGTAACGACTCCTGAGTGACCAAAGAGTCCAAAGTAATAGAAGGCTTCCCTTGTTTTCCAGTAACGAAATACCTGATCAGCCGGGAAAATGCTTTGGCTCGGGAAATCATTTAAGTGATTAAACAAGGAAAATTGAACCGAGCCATAGCCACAACCGGCCCGCTCCTTGAGCGGATTAAAAGGCACTATCGATATCACCCAGCGACACCCCGAGAAGTTGTTGGGCAAATGGATCAAGTGCTGCTTCCGAACCTTGAATATGGAACGTCCGCTGAACGTGCCGCATCGTTTCTCCGGGTTTGAGAGCTGCGGCGGGTGATGAAGTCTCCAGCTCATAGAACGGTCCCAAAGGGGCCACTCCCGGTTCGGGTGATCCGTCGTTGTAGGAATTGATCACATCCCCGACGTAGGGGTCCTCCTGCAACTCCCACATGGAATTGACAAAACCATTCGGAGCTTCCTGCATGTTGTAGGTGACAATGTTCAGCACTTTGCCTGCGGCATCATAACTTCCGGCTATACCTTTGGAACGTTGTGGTCTGAGACCAATTTTACCACGACGTGTGCCGTCCCCTTTGAAAAACAACTGATCATCTTCGACCTTCAGGTAATCGGATGGGACTTTACCAAAATAGGCATCGTTCACCTTTGGACCGAGTTCGTCATCTGAACCGGCCTTAAATGGAATGACAACCGTTGTTTCAGGAGAAGGATTATACATGCCGAGCAGCCAGATGGAAAGTAACCCTGTTTCCGGCTTCCATGGATAAGCCCCCGTATTGGTGATCCGATTATCCGTTTCATACGCCACCACCTGCAATCCCTGACTGATTTCAACCCCCAATAATTCGCTCGCATCCTGTTGATTCAGCAGTTGCACGGTCCGCTCAATGCCCACTTTGAATTTGACGCCGCTGTAGTTGACCAGCAATGTATCGTGTTTGAACTTAGCAAGGCGTTGGGTCTGTTCGACCAATTCATAGGGTTCGGTATCTATTGCCGAAGGAGTCGTCCAATCGGCAAATTCAAACTGCGTCCCGGGTTTGAAAAACAAGGCGAATTGCCCTCCCTCAGGACCGAGCCAAAAGCGTTCCTCACCACCAAAGATGTAGATATGTTCTTCGAGTTTCCCTTTTCTTGCTTCTTCGGATAGCAGGCCTTTCTCAATGACCGGACGATTAATCCAACCAAAGCTGGGACCCGCTTGGTCATCGAAGGTGCTGGTCATCACACGTCCCTGATAATCAGGCGCCACGGCGACAGCAGCATCACCGTCTTTCAACAAGATGATGGGTGTGTGCTTTTTCATGAAAGCAACATCATCAGCAAACTCTCCCACTTTACCTTCGTCCAAAGAGGCACATCCGGCCAGCCAATACATCGCCGCTACCCCCACCCCCAAGCTCAAAGTCTTTCGCATGGTTTTCATAGTTTTCCTTTTTCCATCAACGATGACACCTCACAATCCCAACCCTTCAAACCTTTGCTGAAGTTGGGCACGCATTTTTGACCGAGTGGAATCGTCACGGTCACCGGTCCATGGATACTGTTCCTCTGGATCCTCTGCCATATGGAAAAGTCGTCCGTCGCTGTAAAGTTTCCAGTCTTGTGTTCTCATCCATTTCAGTCCCGAACTCGTCCCGTCAGGTTCCACACCGCCTGGTTTGGGGAGCACTGCTTCCTCGCAGTAGGCAAACTTGCGAGGGGAAGCTCCCTGATCTCTCAAACGACCGGCAAAACTGACTCCGTCGATTTTGTGATCTTTGGTCAATGGCGCTCCGGCCAGATCCAGAAAAGTCGGAAGGATGTCGCTGAAATCGACGAGATCATTGACTGTCTGCCCGGGGCGAATCGTACCGGGCCAATTGGCGATCAGCGGCACGTTGGTCCCGGCGTTATTCAACTGTTTTTTGCCCCCGGGAACATCCAATCCATCACGACGGGATACGACAGGTGTCTTGATGAGATTCGATCCTTCGGCGCGAATGATAATCTCCGGCGGAGTCCCATTATCAGCCAGGAAAATGATGAGTGTCTTTTCCCGTAACTTGAGAGCGTCCAATGCGGCGACCATTCGCCCCACGGCCCGATCCATTTCGGCCACCATTTCCGGATAGCTGTCGTATCGGTCAAAGGGACCGTGCGGAACAGGTGGATTCAAGTCATCGGTGACTTCATGCGCCAAGGCCATGGAATAGTAGGCAAGAAAAGGTCGATCCCGATTGGATTTCATGAACTCAATCAAACTGCTTTGGTAAAGATCCGGACCATAGTGCCCAAGGGTATCGTCCCGAACATGTCCATTGCTGTGAATCATGGGTTCGTAAAACCTCGGCCCTTCATGCCAACCGAACAGATCCCATTGATCAAAGCCAAGACGTTTGGGATGCATCGGATCCTCCCCGAGCAGGCACAACTGCCATTTCCCCGCAATGGCGGTCTTATACCCGGCACGTTGCATGAAGCGTGAAAAAGTGTAATCTTCCGCCACTTTGGGAAAATCCCCCCAGGTAACCTTGCCATGCCGGAACGGATACCTGCCTGACATCAAGGTTAACCGTGATGGATGACAGACCGGCATGCTGTAGGCATGATTGAATTTCATCCCCGTGCGGGCCAGTTCGTTCAGGTGCGGTGTCGGGTAGGATTGTCCTCCGTAACACTCCAACACTTCCTGCCCCACATCATCCGCGAAGATGAAAAGAATGTTAGGTGGTGTTAAGGGTTGTTCGGAATGCGTCGCTGAAGATAGCGTGAACGCAAACAAAAATACCAATGTCCATGTGTATGATTTCATCATTCTCAGCAATAAGTTTTTCATCGGGCATTCAAGTCATTGTTGTTCACTCATAATCGGCAGCTCTTAAACTTTGAAGCACGGATTCCTGCCAGGTGCGCAATGCTGTTTGCATTCGTTGAGCGACGTTGGGTTTGGAGGAGTATAGGTTCATTTCTTCGGCTCGGTCAGTCTTTAAATGGAACAATTCAGCTCCGTCCTTGCCGCCAACGACCAATTTATAATCACCATCCAGCATCACCCGACTGCCACCGTAATCGGCTTCAGTGATTTCCGGTTGATGATAATTCCTGAAACTTCGGGTACGTTTATCCCCCATGTATTTCACCAGCCTGGTTGTTCCTTCCTGCAGGAGTGGATCAATCCACGGTTTGGGCTGTGGCACATGGTTCGTTACCAATCCGGATGGATAACTCCAAAAATAGATCGGCGGTCGCCGCGTCATCTCTCCCTTCAAAAGAGGCACAATGCTCACGCCGTCCAAAGGTCTGTTGGGCAAATCCACTCCGGCCAAATCACACAGTGTCGGCAACATGTCGCTGGTTACTGAACTCAATGAACTGACGCGAGCCTTGCGAATCCCTGCTGGCCATTCGATCAACCCGGGCACCCGAATGCCGCCTTCATACATCGTCGCTTTTTGACCGCGTAAAGGCGTTTCGACGCGGCCGCTGCTGGCGGGACTGCCATTGTCGCCGCAGTACCAAAGCACCGTGTTATCACGCAGTCCTGTCGATTTCAGATGATCTCGTAATTGACCGATGGAACGGTCCATCGCGGTGATTTCCGCATAACGTTCGCGCAACACATCCCTTAAGACACGCTGTGTCGGCCTGCCGGTTTCCATCGATGTCAAACGGACTTTTCTATCGGCATATGCCTCGGGCAAATCATCGTAAAGGGCCAGGTCCTTTTCCAATCCGCTATAGGGCTCATGAGGCGAACCAAACCACACGACCGCCAGAAAAGGTTTTCCAAGCTCCTTTGCGCGATCGATAAATTTCAGGGTCTCGGTGATGGTCACCTCCGATCCCTCCCCTTCCAGCACTTCAGGCGGTCCACCGTTGCGGGACATCTCGGGGTTCATCTCATAAAAATTGTCGTGCGAGACATACTCATGAAATCCCATCGCTTTTGGATTTAATGGAGAAGACTCCTTGACGGCTCCTACATGCCATTTCCCAAAATGGCCGCAATAATATCCAGCATCATTGAGCAATTGAGCCACGGTGATTTCTTCGGGTCGGATCGACCAACCGGGGCTGAAGGTCCCGCAACGGTTTGGATGCCGTCCGGTCAGGACACTGGCCCTTGTGGGTGAACAGCTCGGGTGAGCTGAATAGAAATTTTCCAGACGCAAGCCCGTCGCCGCCATCTCATCCAAGACCGGGGTCTTCAGGTACGCATGCCCGTTGTAACCCGTTTCACTCCAGCCGTGATCGTCTCCCATCACCAGGATGAAATTCGGACGTTCTTCGGCGAGGGAAAGGGTGACAGTTGTGAATAAAAAGAATAGGAACCGGTGCATGCCCAATCCTTCATGGCTTTGGGGGCTTTGGGCAAGTGAATTCGTGTGACAGGTGTGGGGTCGGGAGCATCTCATTTGAGTCCTTGAAGGAGCAGAAACGCAAGGATTTCTATGGAATGCGTGCGACTCGGCGCCGCTTTGGATATGATCCATCTGCTCAAACCATTTACTTCATTTAAATACACCCACCCATACCCGAACGCGTCATGTCATTCTAGTTGCGGGCTGCTGACACGGACTAGATTCCAAGAATTGAGTATGCTGAGACATTGTCCAAAGGTATCCAAAGCGGCGCCGAGTCGCACGCACTCCATATGGCTCTCGGCTCACACTTATATTCTTAGAAATTAATGAGATGCGCCCTGTGGGGCCGCATTCTGACGAATGCGGTTACTGTTTTTAATTGGTTTGGCCACATGCTGGCGTATGCGGCTACGTTTCTTGCTTGAGTAGTCACATTCTTGCGAATGCGGTTACGTTTCTTGCTTGGGGGGCCACTTGCTGGCGCATGCGGCTACGTTTTTAGATGGTTTTACCAGCCCTGGAGTTCGGCGATGCGACCAAAGATGCTGATGCCGTAGCGTCCTTGCTTGCTTCCTCCTTGCTGCATGTATTTTTTGATCAGCGGAAAGGCTGGTTCTCCCATCCAATCCAAAACATTGTGCAGCATTTCATTGCAGTGACTTCCCTTGAAAAGCAGTTCTTCCAGGCACGCCAACGCTATTTGCTTCTGCCCCAACTTCACCAAGGTCCAGGCCGCCATCGATCGCACTTCATGTGATTCATCTTCCAGAGCGCGTTCCAATACTTGAACAGAGGAGGCCGCGTTGTTACCAAGCAAATGAATCCCGACAACCGCCCACCAACGCACACCTTCATCGGCGTGCGACATGCGTTCGAGGAAAAGGTTCAAGTGCTTGGGATCGCGTGCCAGCGCCACATCAGCAGCATCAAGGTAGGTTTCCAGTGGATAGATTTTTTTATCACGCACCATTTCATAAATCGTCAGGTTATGTTTTGCCGCCCGACGTTCCCGCATTCTTTCAGGCAAAAGACCGCTATCGTACAGCTCAAGTTGCTTGCGGCGCAGTGCTGCTTTCATCGTTTTAATACGTGCCTGATGCTCGGTGGTATCAATCAGATTGTGAATGTTGTCGAAGTCTTTTTGATTGTCATAGAATTCTTCAGAGACACGCGGCCGGAAGAAACGTCCGGTCACCTCATCGGTTTTTCCTTCGCGATGGTGTTGTTCCCAGGCGGCCGTTGCCGGGGCTTTCCATAGATAGGCCAGGTGATGTCCGGCTGGAGCGAATGGCATGTAGTTTTTGTGGTAGGCAAAGCGTGCATCCCGAATCATGCGAACATGATCCAATCGCTCATCGGCCCTTTCACGAAAGGCGATATGAAAACGGGGTTCCGGTTCAGTCCCATCTCCCAGGAATACTGTCCCTTGAAATGTGTCGGGAATTTCGGCGCCTGCCAGGCTGAGCCAGGTCTTGGGCATGTCCACAAAGCTGACGAGTCGATCCACGGTCTTTCCCGGTCCTGATGCCGGGTAGAGGTGTTTGTATTTTTCGGGAATACGAATCACCAAGGGACAATGCACACCGCTGGCATAAAGGAAGCGTTTACTGCGGGCCATGACGCCTCCGTGATCCGAGTTGTAAATAATGATCGTATCCTCATAGAGTCCATCCTCCTTGAGAGCATCGAGACAACGTTGCACTCCGCGATCCATATCCTGTACGGCGTCGGCGTATTTGGCATAGTTTTGACGAATCACCGGAAGGTCGGGATGATAGGAATGCAGTTTCATTTTATCCGGATCATGTCGCGTATTATCCACCTTGCCATGAGCCCGGCTTTCGTGACTGGCGCCAATATTGACCACGGCAAAGAACGGCTGCCCAGGCTCGCGCATGCGCCATCCATAAGGTTCCTTGCCACCTTTGTAATCCCAGCATTCCTTGTCTTCACGCCCGCCGATGTTGTAATCGGTTTTGGTGGGATTGGAGGTGTGATATCCCGCTTTTCTCAGCAAGTCGGGGTAATAAAGAATCTTGTCGTGAGGAATCACATTGCGGCTGCGCATGGGTTGTGTTCCGTTGGAGATCCCATACATCCCGGTAATCCAACACGAGCGCGTGGGAGCGCAGACCGCCGCATTGTCAAAGCAGTAACGATATCGAAACCCTTCCCTGGCCAGTTGGTCGATGGCGGGAGTTTGCACATTGGTCCCGCCATAACAACTGACCCATGATACTCCGTTGTCTTCGCTGGTAATCCATAGGATGTTGGGTTGTTTTGCTGTGGTCTCGGCGACACCCATGAATTGAACCGCAATCAGCAGGATCCAAATATTTGCTTTCATGATCCAAACAACAGGGTTCGTCCACATGTGCTCTTTTAATTTCTTTGAAACTAGCAAATCAGTCGGGAACATCCATTAAGCATGGGCTGTGGAGAGAGCGGGTTCAAGAAAAAGAGGGGTTTAGTTGCAGCCGTTAAAGCTTTTCCCTCTTGCGATAGAGAAAGGCATCTGATGTGAGCAATGACGTGATCAAGGCATTCATGCTGCCACCATTCTCGCGATAGGCTTTGTGGGCCGCCTGGAGAACGGGTGCGTCGTTGAGGGTTTCGTTGCGCCCCATCCAGAACCGGAATGCATGGCGGACGAACACCTGTTCGACGCGTTCGCTGGCCGCCAGTTTTTCGATCATGTGGATCGCATTTGTCACCGGACCATCCAGCTCCGGATCACCCGAATCTTTTATTTCGCCAGTCGTGTCAACAGGTTCGTTCCATTCGGTGGTTCGATAGAGTCCCGCGTGGTTGTACATTTCGAACGGCAGTCCCAGGGGGTCCATCTTTTCATGACAGGTCCAGCAGTATTTCTCCCGTGTCACGCGCATTCGGTGTCGCAGGCTGGTTTCCGGTTCGTCGGGCAGCATGGCATCGACCGTGATGGGAACATCCGGTATGCCCCCTCCCAGAAGACGCTCACGAATCCATCTTCCGCGTAGGATCGCGTGGTTGTCCATGGCGTCCGAATGCGAAACAAGCCATACCGGATGCGTCAGGATTCCCATGCGCTGCCCTTCGGGAACTGTTGCGAGTATCCGGTCCGGTTTCAGCGAACCGTTGCCAAAGGAGCGATGGCTGACGCGGGCAAAAATCTTCGGTCCCACCAGATCTACCGTCGCAACGTCGATATTGGCTCCATTTCCACTGCGTTTTAATCTGTTGATCCTGTTCTTGACCGCAGTGACCTGCTTCTTTTTTCGGTCCAGGGCCTTTCTGGCGTTCCGGTCAACCGGATTGTCTTTTGTCAAAGACGTGAGTTCGGCAAGTTCCATCTCCAGCAACTCGAGTTCGGCGGCGTCCTGTTCGGCCTGTTCAGCCTCGGCTTTCTTTTTCGCTGCCAATGCAGCTTTGCGCTCTTCTTGAGTGTGCCTGCGACCAAAGTAAGTGTTGTCGTTTTTTGTGGCCACGACCTTCTGGGTGGTCAGCAATTCTTTGAGGACATCCTTGTCTTCTTCCAGAATCAGTTCGATGAGACGATCCGTGCTCGCGGTGGCATCGAACATGGCGCGGTAATGGCCTGCGCCCCTGTTCGAAACACCGGTTTGACCAAGAGCCCGCGTGTCCTTGCAAATATACCCCGCCAAATCATGGTCGAAATAATCCCGGAAAAATCGCAATATCCTCGGTTTACGGATACGGTCATCTTCAAGCATTCGGATCACCTCGCGACGCACATCTTCACGGGTTCGCATGCGTCCATCGGCAATGGCCTGGCGGAGTGCTTCGTCGGGTTTGATGTAGCACAGGGCATGGTTGACCGCCAGCCCGAGCTCCCAATCCTGCAACATGACGCGTCCGTGTGGATCCGGTTGTCCGATCTCAACCAATTCGGATCGGAACAAGGCATCGCGATCCAGAAAAATGGCCGACAAGCCCATGATCACGCCGTCTTCCTTGCCGACTTTGCTGACTGCGTCTTTGACGATCAACCGGTAAACATCGGATTCCTTGGTCGAAGGTGGACGAAAGGTCAAGGCTTCAAAAAGAAAGTCCACCGCAGCCCGAAGTCTTTCGTCCGTGACGCCGGGTTCTTTCATCAGGTCGTAAACCGGCGTCAGCGGGCGAACAATCCTGGTGCTGTATACCAACGCCGTGGGCAACCCTCTAAGATCACCCTCCATTATGTAGGTCTTCGGATCATCGGTAATCTGTTCGGGATTGGCAATGCTCAGCGGTCCGTAGGCCATGTAACGCAGAATGTCCTCTGCTTTACCCAGGATCTGGGTCGCTTCGGCGCTGTTGACCGTATAAAAGTCGGGGTAATTTTCCAAACCGTGCTTGCGGGCCGATGACAGAACGACAGGTACGCTCTTGACCGATGTCGCGTAGGCAACGGTCCCTCCCTGCCACTTGATGATTCGGTCCACACCAAAATAGAGTTTCAGTTCGCCACCATGGTTGGTGGGCACCACGTCGCCCTGAGTTCGCAGGCCCGGTTTGTTTGGATCATATTTTGATTCGGTGTTGATCAATTCATTCAACCGGGTGATGTGCTCTTGCGGTGTGACGCGCCAGAGCCGGGCCCCGGAATAACTGGGAACGAGTCGAACACCTTCAGGCAAGGGACCGAAGAGCAAGTTGTGATCAAGGAAATTTCCTTTCTGAGGATCGAGATGTTCGCGGAAGCCGCCGGAATCTTTCAGGGCTCGTTGAAGCTCTCCAACGATCCAATCCGAAAACCGGAGTCGCTCAACAATCTCCGGCTGCGATTTCTTTTTGGGCGGCATTTCACGAAGCATGACCTGCGCCCAGATGGACTTCCAGAGGGCGGTGTTGGTTTCATCCACCGGTCCGAGGTCTTCGATTGAGAAATCTCCCTTGCTGGTTTCGTCGTCGTGACAATCGTAGCAATGTTGATCCAGGAACCCCTGTGCAAACTCTTCATACGACCCATCAACCGGTTCACCGGGCGTATAGAGGTCGCCGGCAACTACGGTTCTTCCCAGCAGAGTGAGCACCCCAACCGTCAGAATGAATATCCATTTGCTCACACCAGGATTTCTTTGAGGGGACCTGTACCGGAATCGAATTTACCGGCGAGTTTTTCGCTCATGTTGAAACGTTCGCAATCGACGCCGGAAGCTTTGAGAATGGTGGCATACAGGGAATTGATCGGGCGCGTGCCATCCAGTTGAGTGAATCGACCTGTTTTAAATGCGCCGTTACAATTGCCCAGGAGCATCACCGGCCAGGTGGCGCCGTTGGTGTGCTGGGAGTCGGCGTTGTTGCTGGTATAGACGATCAAGGTGTTGTCCATCATCGTTCCGCTGCCTTCCGGGACACTCTCAAGTTCCTCAATCAACTTCACCAGCATGCGGCTGTTGTATTGACGGATCTTGATCCAGATCGGGTTGTCCGGTTGTTTCATGTGTCCCAAATTGTGACCTTGCTGTTCAACACCCAAACCTTTCCAGGCGCCAAAAATCTCCCCCCGCCCCGAACCCACGGTGAGCACGCTGGTGATGCCGGATTTGAGTGCGGAGATTCCCAGATCCAGGAGCACATCGTGCCAGTCGGTTTCAAATTCCGGCTGTTTGTATCGATCATCCACGGCAGGTGCAAATTGACGCAAGTGATCGGAAACACTGTTGAGACGTTCCCTCAATCCATTGATGTCCTGAAACCCTTGAACGTATTGATTGTAACGCTGCTTTGCAGCCGCCGGCAACGTGCCGCCCTTGGCAGCCGCCAGTTGTTCAATCCGGTCAAACAAACCTGACCTGGCTTCGTGTTGATTGCGGATGTCACCTTGAGAAATACCTCCGAACAACATCTGGTAAAGGTGGTTCGGATTGGAGTGCATGAAAATGGGCTGCCCTGCTCCGCTGGCCGAAAGGTTGGCCACGGTTGGTTTGGCTGTCATGTTCTCCATGGAATCCATTCCAATACAAAGATGCGGCAGCAAAGTCTCAGGCAGGATCTTGCTCAATTCGTAATCGATCGTGGGACCACTGGGAGGCACGCCATCGCTGCCACGATAACCGCCGAGCGCGCCGAAAAAAGCACTGTGCGAGGGGCTGGTGTGCAGACCGTGCAGACCATTGATGATATGTAAACGATCTTTGAAAGGCTCCAACGCTTCAATGGGTTTCGGCAATTTCGCTTTTGCCAGGGAACCACTGTTCTTCATACCGGCGGGAATGCATGTCGCCGGATCAAACCCTTGATTCTGAAGGAAGAAAACAACTCGCTTCGGCCCGCCCGCGTATCGGGGAGCAGCTTGCGCCCACCCAGGAATCATCGAGGATCCAAAGACGGAACAGAGCCCTGCGGCCATGGTTTGAAGGGATTGTCTACGGCTGATCGTATTCATGGACATAAAGGGTTGACTATTGATGGCATTATACTGCTGACAAATGGTCGCTTCTTCAAGCACTAACTCAAAGACGTGCGACAAGCAGAGCGCAGTTGATTGCAGCACTGGAGGGACTGGTTCCACCCCAGTCCCATTCTTCCTCCTCAATACTCCCCCAAGCAAATGACGTGGAACGCGGGACGCCTGGGGCTCTTGTAAGTCAGTAGCGATTCCATTGCAGCGTTTTTGAAATTCGATCGCCTTGAGGTTTGAAGTGGGTCAAGACGGAGCTTGCCCCTCCATCATAACTCCAGATGCAACTGTGGCACACATACTTGGAAGAGGGCAAAAAGTATCAGTGGCTTTCACGCCAAATGGGTGTAGATTCGATTCAACACAATCATTGAAACCAAGCATGTCAAACACATCGAATCATTCAAGCTTACGAAGGGCTGCGCCGTGTTAGGAGAAAACAACAAAATGAGCCGCATGGCGGTGATGGTCGTCGGCATCATCTTTGTCGTCATCGGTTTCGTGGGGGATAAACCGATGGAAAACAGAATCCTGACCCTGTTGGTCGGAGTGATCTTTTTTGTTGCAAGCCGCTACGCTCAGGACACCTCATTCGAAGGCAGCATCGTCCTTGATGAGAATCACGAACACGATCACGAATCTGAAAACAAACAAAACCCCAACTGATCAGTCGGGATTTGGGGAACAGGCATCACCGCATGCCGCTTCTTTCTCAGCTTCAAGCATACCAAAAGCAACGCGGGCCGTGGCGGCAGTGACGCCGCTGTTGACAGCTGCGGTCACGGCAACCAAAGCGTTCAATTCTTTGTCGGTGATCCCTATCTGACGAGCCTTCTCCAAACGATTACGGGTACAAACCTGGCACCCGCGTGTCATCGTGACTGCCAGCCCGACAAGGTGCTTTTCCCGCTCACTGAGCAGATCCGTGTCGTGCGTTGATTTGATGTGATCAACAATCAATGTGTCATCGTATGCCATTTGAGTTGCTTTCTTTCGTTTATTGAAAATTGAGTATTCAGGAATCACAAGCAGTGTCGAGTGTTGGCCGGGAGAATCAAGACTCTTTTTTTTTGACTCTTTAAGTTTGGAATATATGTTCGCTCAACACCTCTGAATGGTGGTTGTCATATTAACGTTGATGAAAACTATACGCTTCATTCTATCCTTGTGGATGGTGGGCAGCATCCTGTTCGCAGGTTGTTTGTCCAGGAGCGCCGATTTTCATGCATGGCTCCATGATGGCGAAGATTTTTGTCATGTGGAAGATACGCATTGTCCCGATAAAGGGCACGTGGGGCATCACCATAAAGGTGAAAGCACGGAAGAACATCCACACGGCTTGTTGACCCTCATGGCGGGCGCCGGAATGGATAGCGTGTGGATACCGCCCATCGTGCCAGCCGATACTGAATCACAATGGTTTTACCTTGTTGATCATCAGGACGCTCTTCCGGGTTCAACATACCTCAACACCCCTCCCGGCCGTGCCCCTCCGGTCTTCAGCTAACACTCCTCATCGCTGTTCCTTTTTTCTCCTGATCAGATGTCGTGTGCTTTTTTGCATGATGCATCAGGGCGTATTTTGACACGTTAGCTAAATCTGTATGTACAAATTGAATCGGCGCACCCGATCGTGCGCCTGTATGAAAAGTGATACCTTGCGCGGTTTCACATTGATCGAATTGTTGGTGGTCATTGCCATCATCGCCATATTGGCCGGCATGCTTCTTCCCGCTCTTTCCAGAGCAAAGGAAAAGGCCCGTCAAATCAAATGCACTTCCAACATGCGCCAGATAGGGTTGGGATTTCACATGTATGCCGACGACCATGAAGGCAGGTTACCCAGAACCTTGCATTTGGGTGTGTCCACCAATCGATCATGGATCATGTCCATGCAATCCTATCTGGGAAATACCGATGAAATACGCATCTGTCCATCGGATCCAAAAAGAATGGATCGACTCGGCAATCATGGAACCAGTTACACGCTCAATGAATTCAATGTGGTGGCTCTGAAAGATCCATTCGGAAGAATACTGGATCAGGAATACAAGCTCAGCACACTGCAGGCTCCTTCGGAGACGTTCCTTCTTTTTGAAAGTGCCGACGACTACGGCATCGGAATCTTTTCCGATCACACCCATTCCAGAGGATGGGTGAAGGGATGGGAAGAGGTCATCAAAGACATCCAACCGGATCGACACGGCTCCGGAAAAAACACAGAAGACCGGCTATCCGGATCAGCCAATTATCTTTTTGCAGATGGACATGTTTCGTCCATCCATGCAACTGAACTCAAATCAAAAATCGATCAAGGCCTGAACTTTGCGGCACCGCCTGAGTCTGCCTTGAGACAACCATCGAATTAATTTTCAACCTTTATCACACACATCAAATGAATTTTTTTCAAAGACACACTTACATTTTTTTACTCACCTTTGCATTCCATTCAATTATTCACGGCGCCACCCCGACTTTCATCTGGGAAGATGGCCATGGAGACCTGGAAGTCAGTTACATTCAGGGAGAATGGATTTGGACATTGGAACAAGGTAAAGAACCGGACTCAGTTGAGATCAAGCTTGGTGCGGCTTCCCTTCTTTCTGTTCCCGATTTGGCAGATTTTGAATTCCTGGGAGAACCCGGAGCACCGGTGTGGATCATTCCCCAGTCTGCTCAGGCGGGCGTTCCCTTTATGGGCATTGCTTCCGAAACTGCATCCGGAACCTTTGTAGACAATATGATCCAACTGGAATTAACGCAATTGGACGGCCCTGGAGAAGTATTCGCCTGGTCTGTCGGCGGAGCGCAGGTGGAACTGGATATCAGCACATCCGATGGGCTGGACACATCGGATCAAATCATGGTGCCCGCCCCCGGTCATATTCATCGCAATATCGGGTTCACTGCCCCTGGCACTTACCACTTATCATTCGTGGCCCATGGTGTCCGAGCCGAAAACGGGCAATCCGTGTACAGCGATCCCGTTGAGATCACGGTGAAGGTCGGTGTCATCGAAGAGGGGGAAGTCGACCTCGAACTTCTCTATGATTCGGACGGATGGGAGCTCGAGTTACTGGATGAAGAAACGGAATCGGAAACCGAAACATCGTTGGCCGTTTTCCAGCTCAGGGCCCACTCCCGACAAATCATGCCATCCGGCCTGGGAACATTCGAAGGAAACACCCGCCCCCCCCACCTTTACATTTTGCCCGCGGATCAGGATCCGGAACTACCATTTATGGGTATTGCGACCGATGAATTGGAGCAAGGTATATTCGCCAAAGAAGAAGTTTCATTGAAATTGGCAGGAAAAGAGGGCCCGGGCGAAGTGTTTCTCTTTTCCAAGGATCCCTTTGGCAAACTGAACGCCTTTTACGACACCAGCAATGGTCTGGATATCGAGGATGTCATTCCATTGAAGACCGGGGAACACGTTCACTACAACATTGGTTTCACTGAACCAGGGCGCTACACCCTTTTTCTTCAACCAGGCGGTCAGCTACTGAATAGTCAAACGGTCACATCTGCAGAACCTTTTGAGCTTTTCTTTGAGGTCATGGCACCCGAAACCATGTCGGATCACCCGCCTTTTGAAATCCATCTTTCCCAAGGCGATGAAACCGCATTGCGTCTTACGTGGAAATCGAGACAAGACCAATCTTATCAACTTCAAGCGAGATCTTCGTTTGATGCCGACACATGGCAGGATGAGGGATCGCTGATGGAAGGAAACGGCGAAATAATGGAACACCCCATTGGGACCGCGATGGAAACCATGCGCTTTTACCGGTTGATCGCACGCTGATTGATGCGTGTTGAAGCTCTGTGAATAAATTTTTCAAAAAACCACTTGAAATGAGACTGAGTCTCAGTTTCATTGAAACCGTCATGAGCAATATGCGAAATCGTCATCAAGGTTTTACTCTCGTCGAATTGTTGGTTGTCATCGCCATCATTGCCATCCTGGCCGGGATGTTGATGCCCGCGTTGGGACGCGCAAAAGTTGCAGCCAAGTCCATTTCCAGTTTGAACAACCTGCGTCAACTGGGGCTGGGGCTTCAGCTTTACACGGTGGACTACGATGGTTTCTTCCCCAAACATTCCTCACTCAAATCGGAGACAACCGCCTTGGGCAAACCCAGGACCCGGTGGGCGGACTACATCTATCCGTTCATGCAAAATGAAAAGGTCTACCGCAGCCCCAATCTGAGCAAAGCCGAACGTCCCAACATGAGCAAGCCCTTTGCCCACGCACTCATGGAAGGACGTGAGTCATTGTATGGCGGTTATGGATACAACTACCAATACCTTGGCAATGCCCGACGCCCCAGTGAAGAAGTGCGCCCCTTTCACGCGAAAGACTCTGCGATCCAGGCCCCTTCCCAAACAGTGGCCATCGGCGACACCAAAGGAGCGCGAAAGGGTAATCCTGAGAATCCTTATGGGTTTGGTGGCTCCGGTGTATACGTGATCGACCCGCCGCTGGGATCCTTTTCCATGGGATCCAAAGGCAGTCGTAAAACCGCGGGAGGTCCCGGCAATGGCAACGCCTACTATGAAGGCGGCACGGACGGATCAGACGCCCATCGGGCTACGCCTTCGGCACGCAACGGAGGCAAGGTCAACATGACCTTCGTAGACGGTCATTCAGAAGCCATCACGCCCGAGAAGCTGGATGGACAACCTGAAGACGGAAGCGGCGCCCCCAACAACGCTCTGTGGAACGGCCTCAACGACCCACGGTTCCGATAAGCCGTAATCATTCAATCAGGAATTCGCACCACTGCAGACGCGGGATCTACGAGATGGCGCAGATGAACGCAGATATTGGGTATAAAGCCAGATTTGATCTCTTCAAAGTGATTCACCAAATAGTGTCCCAAATTTCAGCTGCCACTCGAATGGATCTTTCTTCCATATCTGCGTAAATCTGTGACATCTGCGGATAAACTGCATCGACACGGATAAGAGAACACCCAACAAAAAACGACTTGTTCAAAAAAGGCACCTTTCCAAAGGAAGGGTGCCTTTGTCATGAAGTTGTGTTGAGCTGCTCAGTTGAGTGACTGGGTGAAACTGGCTTTGTTGATGGGCCGGTCCGCTACAAAAAGATCGCGTGACTTGATGAGTGACGAGACAACATCAGGAACGAACACCTCCCAACCTGGCTGCCGGTTTTGAATCATTTCAGCCACCTCTTGACTTTGAATTCCCAGACATTCCGGATCATAATCACGAATGGCCTGAATGAACTGGTTGTCGTAGAGGTATTGGTAAAGGTGACGCAAATGAGGTTCCACGAGAAGATTACCCGCCGTTATCAACGCAGAACGTTTAAGTTCTCTCCAGGGATAAGCGTATAACTTCAGGTCGTTTTTGAAGAGACGCCCGAATGATTCAAGAATCCCTCCCGCCAGGTCGGAATAATATCGTTCATTGAAGATCTCCTTCAATGTCGGCACACCAATACTGATGCCCAACATTTTCTGCGTGTGCTGGAACAGGTAGGCAGCCAGGCGATGAAAGGCCCCGTAATTGGTGATGGCAACCGGATATCCCAGGGCGCTCAAACAATCCACCCGATCGAGGTAGTCGGCATAATCAATCTTCAGATGATCTTGATGCGTGGTCAGATTAAAAAGCGAAATTTCCTGCAGCACCACCACATCCTCAGCCTCCACTTTGGGTTCCTGTACGAACTGGGCCATGGAACAATTGAGCATATCCATGGTCAAGCGCGTCACCGGTCGAAAACTCCCGCGCTGTACCAACACGGATTTTTTGTAAAACAACTCGGAGGGCTCAACCATGTCGCCTTTGGGATTAAAGATGGCGGCATTGGCCAATCCCGCCTCAACGAGTTTCAAACACATCAATCGGTTGTCCACTCCCTCGAAGGCGGGACCGGAGAACTCCACCACATCCACTTCCATCAAGGATTTGGGAATGTTATCGGCCAGTGATTCGATCAGGATTTCCGGTTCCTGGTGGTGCATGTAAGCGCCATAAATCAGATTAATTCCGAAGGCTCCAAGCGTTTCCTGATCCTGAACACTTTCTTTCCCCCAGAGCTGCACATGGATCACGACCTGGGAAGGAGGAGCATTCGGAGCTGTCTGGAAGCGAATCCCCAACCACCCCTGACCATTCTTCACTTTGGAATAACTCCGGGTTGTTACGGTATCGGCAAAAGCAAAAAACTGGCTTTGATCACCCCTCTCGGAAGCAAGCCTCTCCTGAAGGAGCCGAAACTCATGCTCAAGCATGGTCTCCACCCGTTGACGACTGACGTAACGTTTGCAGGGGCCATAAATCGAATCGCTGAACGTCATGTCGTAGGCAGACATCGTTTTGGCAACCGTGCCCGAAGCCCCCCCCACCCTGAAAAACCAGCGGGCCACTTCCTGTCCCCCTCCAATTTCGGCCAGGGTGCCATACTTGCCCCGATCCATGTTGATGGATAAAGCTTTTCGATGGGTATCGGGAATTTCCTTCCGCGTTGATTGATGTCCGGTAATTGTTTCCATGTCAGTCACAGGCGAAGCAAAACTAATCCTTGTTTTCACATTTGCAAATAGAAACATTCATTTCGTGAAATTTATGTCATATGTTTAAAAATTCCTGCCTGACGATTAAAATGCCCCCCCCCACCACCATTCCCAGTGCTTCTGCAACCACTTTTGACAGGACAAATGCATTGCACCCAAGCCATTCATTATTTCTAATCAATTATTTCCTTTTTCCTATTTGTAAAAAAGGGAAGCGAAGCGATATTGAAACAAGAGGGCGGCTCGGCCTTTGGCATTGGCCAAAGCACAGGGAGTCGGGGTTCCCCTGCTCCTTATGAGCGTTCTTGGCTTGGGACATCTTACATTTCGCGCGCAGGGCACGACATGTTTGGAGCAAAGGGAAAAAATGAATGCGCAGCAAAACTCTCAAACCGCCTGGCACGCGCTTGAAGAAAGCGAAGTGGCCAGTTTGCTTGGAGTTGATTTCCGTCATGGATTGGAACGCAATGCGATCGAAGAAAGGCGCCAGTCCTATGGGACAAACCAGCTCTCCAAACGAGCGGGGATCCCTGAATGGCAACGCTTTTTGCAACAACTGCATCAACCGTTGATTTACATTCTTTTGGCGGCGGCCGCCATCACCTTCTCCTTGAACGAATATGTGGATGCGTCCGTCATTTTCCTGGTCGTCCTGATCAATGCAATCGTTGGCTACCTGCAGGAAAGCAAAGCCGAAAAAGCCATCGAAGCTCTGGCACAAATGACTTCCACTAATGCAGTCGCACGAAGGGAAGGACGCACTTTGAAAATTCCCGCAGTGGACCTGGTGCCCGGAGATGTGGTCCTGCTTCAAACTGGAGACAAAGTCCCCGCCGACCTGCGTCTCTTTCAATGCAAAAGCCTGCAAGCAGATGAATCCACCTTGACCGGAGAATCCCTGCCGACCACCAAAAGCACATCGCTCATGGACATGAACACGTTGATGGCCGACCGAAGCAATATCGCTTACGCCGGCACCCTGGTCACCCACGGTCAGGCCGAGGGCGTTGTGTGGGCAACCGGAGACAATACCGAAACCGGACGCATCGCCGGTCTCATCCATGGTGCGGACGACTTGAGCACACCTCTCACGCGGAAAATTCAACAGTTCAGCAAAATTTTGCTCATTGCCATTTTAATACTGGCAACGATTACATTCGTCATTGGACTCTCCAGGGGCGAGAACGTTGTCGAAATGTTTATGGCAGCTGTGGCACTGGCGGTCGGGGCCATTCCGGAAGGCTTGCCTGCGGCGGTCACCATCACTCTCGCCATCGGGGTCAACCGCATGGCAAAACGTCGCGCCATTATCCGTAAGCTTCCAGCGGTCGAAACGTTGGGGAGCACAACGGTGGTTTGTTCAGACAAGACCGGTACGTTGACGGAAAACCAAATGACCGTGAAGGAAATCTTCGCAGGCGGCAACTTGTTCAACGTCACAGGAACCGGATATAATCCCGAAGGAAAAATTCTATTGCATGATCAACCCGCAGACCTGAAAACACATGACGCTCTGCACGAATGTCTGCTTGCCGGTTTGTTGTGTAACGATTCCAAGATCGTGGAAGAAAACGGAACCTGGAAACTCCAGGGAGACCCGACCGAGGCCTCCCTGATCGTGGCAGCCACCAAGGCCGGGCTCTGCGAATCCGAATGGACTCCCGTTCATGAACGCATCGATTCCATTCCTTTCGAATCAGAACAGCAGTACATGGCCACTCTCCACAACCATCACTCCCCGGGGCAACGTGTCATTTTCAAAAAAGGCGCCATCGAACGTCTGATCGACCGTTGCCGGGACATGCTTACCGATGAAGGAGAAACAGGGGAACTGAACGCCGACCTGATCTGCGAAACAGCCGAAGCCATGGCCAAAAAAGGCATGCGCGTCCTGGCCATGGCTCGTCGATTCACTCACGAAAACCACGCTGAACTGAACCATGAACACGTGAAGGAAGGGCTGACGTTCATAGGTCTGGTCGGCATGATCGATCCGCCAAGAATGGAGGCCATCGCATCCGTGGCAAAATGTCAGGCGGCGGGTGTCCAGGTAAAAATGATTACCGGCGACCATGTCATCACGGCAAAGGCCATCGCCAAAGAACTCGGCCTGCGATCCCCGGACAAAGGAGAGTTACTGGCGGTAACAGGAGGAGAACTCGCAAACACACCGGATCTGGATCTGCCGGACCTCGTCAAACACGCCAGTGTCTTTGCCCGCGTGGCCCCCGAACAAAAACTGAAACTCGTGCGCACGCTTCAGGACATGGGGCACGTGGTGGCCATGACCGGAGACGGTGTCAATGACGCCCCGGCGCTCAAACAAGCAGACATAGGCATCGCCATGGGATTCGCCGGAACAGAGGTCGCCAAAGGAGCCGCCGACATGCTCCTGACCAATGACAATTTCTCATCCATTGAAGCAGCCATCGAAGAAGGACGCGGGGTTTTTGACAACCTGACCAAGTTCATCGTTTGGACCTTGCCCACCAATGCGGGCGAAGGGCTGATCATATTGACGGCCATCCTACTCGGCACCGCGCTGCCCGTCCTGCCTCTGCACATCCTATGGATCAACATGTCCACCGCCATTTTGCTGGGACTAATGCTGGTCTTCGAACCCAAGGAGAAAAACCTGATGCAACGCAGCCCCCGTGATCCCCGGAGACCCATTCTGACGAGCGTCATGTTTCTCCGCATCACCCTGGTCACCCTCATCATGCTTGCGGGGGCATTTGGTTTATTCTTACTGGAGAGAAAACTCTGGGGAACCGACCTGGTGGAGGCTCGCACGATCTCCATGAACGTCATTGTGATGGTGGAGGCAGCATTTCTGCTGAATTGCCGGTCCCTCACTCATTCCCTGTTTCAAGTCGGAACCTTCTCCAACAAATGGATTTTTATAGGACTGGGCACAATGCTGCTGTCTCAAATAGCCATCACCTACCTCCCCTGGGCCAATGCCATCCTGCAAACAGCACCTCTCGGACTTGCTGCATGGGGCAGGATTATTGGCATCGGCCTTCTGACATTCTTTATCGTGGAAATGGAGAAATCGTTCCGCAAGCGTACAAGCCATTGAATCAAGCAATCGACCGCCTGACCAAAGGGGTCGATAAAAAATGGGTAAAAAAAATCAAGAGACCAAAGAGATTCTACTACAATTGTTAACCTGGCAACAAACTGAAGCGCCAGTTTTAGATATTGAAATACCAATATTCAGCATATAGCTTTCTGATCACATGCCGATAAAGGCATACTGTCATTTTAAGCTGTTAGGCAAGGACAGGGAAAGATCTATATGAGATGGGGCACTGAAAGAAAACCGACCCTGTTAGGGGAGGTCAACAGTTTATCTGACGAACTGGAGCGCATGGTGTTGGAGGGAAACATCAAGCTCCCTGTCCTGCCGGTCGTTGCAACACAAGTCATCAACATGGCAGCCAATCCGAATGCAGATTTGGAGGATTTGTCCGAATTGGTACATCAGGACCAATCATTGGCCGGCCATATATTGAGAATATCCAATTCGGCCTTGTTTTCCGGCGCCATTCCAATCAGGTCTTTGAAAGACGCGATCAATCGACTTGGTTTTGCAGCCATCAGGGAAATGGCCACGGTCATCACCGTCAAAGGCCAGGTTTTCCAGAGCAAACAATTCAGCAGGGAAATCGAACAAGTTTGGTTGCACGCTTTGATATCAGGCACATACGGCAAGATGATTGCCATCCAGATTTCCACCGAATCCGATATCCCTTTTATTTGCGGCTTACTCCACACGGTGGGAAACCGATCCTCTTTCAGACCATTGCAGACATGGGGGAATCCGGCGCAGTGGACACCGGTAATGAAATGGTTTTAGGAAATATAGTCGATCGTTTGCATTCCTTTGTGGGGAAAGAAGCGGCAAAGAAATGGAAGCTCCCCCCGGAAGTCGCGGCGTGTTGCGAGTTTTTCAAAGACAGATGGGATGCAGGAGATTCCCGCAAGGCGGTCGCCATCACCGTACTGGCAAGCCGCCTGGCAAGGTGGTGCCTGATCGGTGGCAGCACGCTCAAAAACAACATCCTTCATGACAGCGCGGTCAAAGAACTGGGACTGGATGCCGGACAAATGGACCAATTCTTTGAAGAAAAACATGAAGTGATGGATTCGGTCAGATTCTTCCGCTGATTGTCAGCCAGATGGAATGAAGTCAACTTCCTGTGAAAACAGTTTCAGGAGAGTTCCTTCAGACGGCTTTAGCGACTGAAAAATTCTCAATGGCTTTGGCCGCCGCCTGAAAAACTGGCCCAAAGCGAGTGAGAAGTTTTGAATAAACAAAACAACTCACAATGAAGCAAAAAAGACACAAACCAGAAGAAATTATCCGCTT
>Ga0181578_10001254_pt1 | contig 24528 bp, 21 predicted proteins | sample 071ome_21_FD_148659 | JGI IMG/M metagenome (GOLD analysis project Ga0181578, IMG submission 148659) | Coastal salt marsh microbial communities from the Groves Creek Marsh, Skidaway Island, Georgia - 071401CT metaG (spades assembly) | ecosystem: Environmental > Aquatic > Marine > Intertidal zone... | reverse complement strand
CACCGGGGGCTTTTTTCTTGCCTGCCGGCAAGGGCTCCGGACATCCGGCTAATGAAAATTGAGGCCTCGACCGCAGGGTGGCGGACTTCAAGGCGCCGGCCCGTGGAGGCTGCAACGGATTGTGGAGGCTGCAACAGAAAAGACCCCCAGCGGCGGTGCCAGCCACTGGGGGTCGGTAAAGGTGCGGGACGTTCGGGGGAGGGGAACGTCGACCGCATTGATATCATGTCGCATGCTGCCGGAATGATCTATGGCTTGTTTGTCAAAAGACCCTTCCTGATTTCACAAAGGCCGAATCGGCAGGGATGACGGGATCGGGGGCAGATCGACCGGACCTTACCCTTCATCCTCCGGCTCTTCCTCCGGCCTGCCAAGCCCGCCACCGCCCGGCAATTCCATGATCAGGCTGCGGCCGGCCGGCACGATCTGCTTTCCCTTGCCCTTCAGTTTTGTGCCGTCCGACAGATAGGCCCGGCCAGCCTGCCCCGCCGCCCCACCATCGCGGCCGCGCGCCGGATGGTCGATCCGGTCAAACAGGGCGAAGACGGCAAAAGGTGCCTTCTGCGTATGTTCGATCTCGATGATCTGGCCATCGCCCCCCGGCCATCTGCCGGCCCCGCCGGACCCGCTCCGATACAGCTTGCGGCGATAGATCAGCGGCGCAATCGATTCGGTAATCTCGACCGAGGTGGTGCGCACGCCGGAAGGAAAGGCGGTGGCTGACAGACCCGGCTTGCCCGGTCTGGCGCCGGTGCCGCCGGCATGGAAGACTGTCACCGCAAATGGCGTCGCATCGCCATAGCTGACCGGCCCGACCACACCATGCCCGCCTGACAGCATCGGGTTCCACAGGCTGGAGCTGCCTTCGGCCGGCACTTTGCCGGGCAGCGCCTTGCCAAGACAGCCAAGCACCACATCGGGCAGCATCTGTCCGATGACATGACGCACATTGACCGCGCAGGGCCGTGGTGCGTTCAGGATCGACCCTTCCGGTGCCGTTACCTCGATGGCGGCCAGGGATCCGGCATTGTTGGGAACACCCTCGCCAATGATGCAATGGATACCAAAGGAGGTGTAGGCCCGGGCATAGGTGAGTGGCACGTTGATCCCGAAGGCGGAGGCGCCCGACGAGCCTGCATAGTCGACGGTGATCCGGTCCTCATGGATTTCCATTCTGCCCTGCAAAGTGATCGGCTTGTCATAGCCGTCGACGGTCATGCTGTTGTCATGGACACCGGATGGCAATCTGCGGATGGCGTCGCCCATGGCGCGGCGCGAGGTTGCGATGATATGATCGCCAAGGCCTGCCAGATCGCCGATGCCGGCTTCCCGCATCAGGGCGCGCAGGCGCCGCGCGCCAACATCGTTGCTTGAGGCAAGTGAATAGAGGTCACCGACAACCTGTTCCGGTTCCCGAACATTCGCGCGGACGATCTCGAACAGCTGGTCATTTGCTGCACCGGCAGCAAACAGTTTCGTAATCGGAATACACAGCCCTTCTTCAAAGATCTGACCGCTGTCGGGGCTGAAACCGATGCCGCCGATATCGACGACATGAACCGTCGAGGCGAACAGCCCGACCAGCTTGTGATCAAGAAATACCGGTGTCACGACGGTGAAATCGAACAGATGGCCGGTGCCCTGCCAGGGGTCGTTGGTGACATAGACATCGCCGGGTTGCATGCCGGCGGCGGGATATTTCTCGAGGAAGAATTCAACCGAGGCCGCCATCGCGTTGACATGTCCCGGCGTGCCGGTGACCGCCTGCGCCAGCATCCGGCCGGCCGGATCGAAGATTCCCGCCGAAAGATCACCGGCCTCCCGCACCGAGGTGGAAAAGGCCGTCCGAATGATGGCCTGCGCCTGCTCCTCGACGACCGAGATCAGCCGGTCCCACAGAACCTGCATCCGCACCTTCCCGGCAACACCGGTGCCGGTATTTGCGCCATCGACGGTCGGATCACGCGACAGGATCAGATCACCCGACTGATTGACCCCGGCGGTCCACCCGACCGGCACGATGGTCGTTGTCTGGGCTTCCTCGATGGCCGCCGCGCCGCTCAGGCTGCCGGTAAAGTTCCGGCGGTCGATCACGCTGGCCATGATCGGCTCGGGTGATGACGGATCGCATAGTTGCCGCGTCGCGGCCGTGATGGCGTCCGGCATCACCCCGGTCTGCGTCACCGGTGCGGCTGTCTTCGTGTCGGCAATGGCGGTCAGCGACCATGTCAGCACCTCGATTGTCATGCCGGGGATCAGCAGGCCGAACCTGGCCTCATAGGCGGTCTCGAACATGGCGCGGATGGCCGCGCCGGACCTGTCATCGAACGGGCCGTCCGGCAGTTCGACCTTGATCTCGTGGCCCTGGCCGACATAGCGGGCATAGCCGTGGCGGGTGATCGACAAATCCGCACCCGGGGCGCCAAGCTGCACAATCGATGTCGCTTCGGCCTCCATATCGCCAAACAGGGCGGTCAGGCCGGCAGCATCCAGATCGTCAAGGCGGGCATACCGGCTTCTGACAACCTCATAGGCCACCGGGGCAAGCAGAAACCCGACTGCCGATCCCACACCGGCGTCAGCCGGCACGATGATCCGCTCGATTCCCAGCTTTGTCGCCAGTCTGGCGGCATGCAGGGGCGCCCCGCCACCAAAGGCGATCATCGTCCGCCCTTCCAGGTCCAGACCCCGTTCAGCCGCATGAACCCGCGCGGCACTGGCCATGTTTTCATCGACAATCTCGATCATGCCGCGCGCCGCATCCATCGGGCCAAGTGACAGCCTGTCCCCAACATTGCGTTCCAGCGCCATATCCGCCGCCTGCCGGTCAAGCGGCATGGTGCCGCCGGCAAAGCGCGCCGGATCAAGCCTGCCAAGAGCCAGGTTGGCATCGGTCACCGTCGCGTCGGCACCTCCCCGCGCATAGCTGGCGGGCCCCGGGTCCGACCCGGCGCTTTGTGGGCCGATGCGAATCCGGTCCAGCCTGTCAACCGAAGCGATGGAGCCGCCGCCGGCGCCGATCTCGACCATCTCGATGACCGGAATTTTCAGCGGTGTGCCGCTTCCTTTCATGAAGCGGTGTGCGCGATCCACCTCGAATTCGCGATTCAGCAGGGGCTGGCCATCGTCGATCAGGCAGATTTTCGCTGTGGTGCCGCCCATATCGAAGGAGATCAGCCGGTCCTCGCCAAGCTGGCGCGCCATATGGGCGGCAAGAATCGCGCCCCCGGCCGGCCCTGATTCAACAAGCCTGATGGGAAAGCGCGAAGCCGTCTCGATCGTCACCAGACTGCCGCCGCTTGTCATCAGCAGGCAGGGGCAGCGCAGCCCTGAATCGGCAAGGCGGCTGTCGAGGTCGGCAAGATAGCCTGCAATCATCGGCCTGACATAGGCGTTGGCGACGGTGGTGGATTGTCGTTCATATTCCCGAATTTCGGGGCAGACATCCGATGACAGCGATATTGACAGATCCGGCATCGCGGCAGAAAGGATCGCCGCCACGCGCTGTTCATGTGCCGGGTTGGCATAGGCGTGCAGCAACCCCACCGCCACGCTGTCGATTTGCGCGGCCTGAAGCGCTGCTATCAATGCGGCCACCGTGCCTTCATCCAGCGGCGTCAGCGCCTCGCCGCGGTAGCTCATCCGCTCATTGACCTCGAACCGCAGCGCGCGAGGAATCAATGGCGGGTTGCGCTCCGCCTGGATGTCATACTGGTCGAACCTGTTCTCAAAGGCCATTTCCAGCGTGTCACGGTGGCCTTCGGTGGTGATCAGCGCCGTTCTGGCACCCTTGCGTTCGATCAGCGCGTTTGTGGCAAGGGTGGTGCCATGTACAACCAGATCGATCCTTTCAGGCCCGATCCCCGATTGTTCCAGGATCCGGTCGACACCCTGCATCAGCCCGTCAGCGGGACGTTCAGGCGTGGTCAGGACCTTGGCGGTATGGCGCTGGCCGTCTTCATCAAGAACGACATCAGTAAAGGTGCCACCGATATCGATGGCGAGGCGGATGCTCACGGGCCCGGCTCCAATGATCGTTTCATGCAAGGTCCTGTCGTTTCCGGCTAGCTTTTCTTCTCCAGCGCGGCAAGGAAAGCGTCGAGTTCGGTGGCGGGAATTTTGGCATTTTCGGCCGGCCCGGGGAAGCTGCCATCAAGCGAGGCCTCGCGAAAGGCGGACAGGGCGGCACGGCGTTCGGCGGCCATCTGATCGGCGAGCGCGGCGAGATTGCCAAAGGCGCGGGAATGGCGCGGCAACGGGTTCTCGCCGCAGATGTCATTCTGGAACAGATACATCACATCCCCCCCGGGGCCGGAGCCAAGCGACATGGTTATGAGGCCGGTGCGCGGGCTGATCGCGGCCAGCACGTCTGCCGGGATGACCTCCGCCTCGACCGAGAACGCGCCGGCATTCTCCAGGTCACGGAAATCCTGCATCAACGCCAGCGCCTCGTCCGCGGTCCGGCCGACGGCGCGAAGGCCGCCGCGCCAGGTCGATTTGCGTGGCACCAGACCAAGATGGCCCATTACCGGAATGTCCTCCTTCGCCAGCATCTCGACCACTTCTAGCCGGCGTGCCGTCATCACCGAGTCAGCTCCCTGCTTCAGGGCAGTCAATGCCCCGCGGAGGATGTCCTCATCTGTCTGATAATCCGGAATCGGCATCGCCGCGGTCAGGAAATGATGCGGCGCGCCCCGGCGCACGAGGTCCACATTGGCGGCGTTGCAGATCAGCATGTCGATGCCCGAATCCGCGGCAGCGGCGGCCTCCTCGATGGTATTCGCGGTCGTCTGCGTCAATTTGCGAACGCCCTTGCAGGCGCGGATATCAGCGGCCGTCAGGTTGCGACGCGACGGCCTCGCATCCCACGTGTAAATCGGCTTTGTACCTGTCTCCATGCCCTGCTCCATGCCCGTTTCTCCCTCCCCAAAAAGCTGCCTTGTTATCTTGTGAGATATTGTCACAATATTGATAGTCGGCAGCGTATCGTCCGGCAGCGCATTATCAAGTCCGACCGCCTCGCCAGCTTGCAAGTCCGGGCTCTGACCGGAAATCCGGGACCCTGTGAATGCTACCAGCAGAGAAGGATACTTCAATGAGAGCAGTTGATGGCTTTTTATCATTTTTGGTCTTTGCGAAATTGCATATTTCCTGTTGGCTTTGGTACGAAAGTCATGTCCGCTACGGGATTGCAGTTATTCGCGCATGTGACTGAAAAAGCCGTATCAGGAGGGACTCCGACGGTTAGACGTTATAGGAGCAGACGTTCGATGAACCCGCTTTCAAGCACGATCAAGGACATGAAGCTGGCACCGATGCGCGAGGTCAGCAAGACGCTTCAGATTCGCTGGTATCGTTGTCCCGTCGACAAGAAAATCCTGCGCAGCCTGATGACGCCCGACGATACAAGCGGGTTGTTCATGGCGCTCGGTCATCTGGGTCTGTGGGCGACAAGCGGCGGCATCGCCTTCTATCTGTTCTCGCAGCAGATGTGGGCCGGGTTTGTCGTGGCGCTGTTTGTTCATGGCACGATCGGGTCTTTCTTCACCGCCCCGCATCATGAATTGTGCCACCGCACCGTCTTCAGGACAAAATGGCTGAACGAGGCGTTTCTGCGGATATTCTCGCTTCTCGGCTGGAACAATTTCGAGATCTACCAGTTCAGCCATAATTACCATCACCGTTTCACCCTGCATCCCGAGGGGGACCGCGAGGAGGTGATGCCGGCGACCCCGTCGCTGCGCGCGCTGTATCTTCTGCAGTTGCTGACAGTAAACATCTTTGGCGGTTATCAGTCGAAGGGCATCGTTCCCACATTGCATAACTTCCTTGCTATCGCGGCGAACAGGTTCGACAACCCCTTCAATTCCTGGGGCGAGGAGCTGTATGAAGGCTATGACGAGCATCGCCGCCGCGCCAGCGCCTGGGCCCGCATCACATTGCTGTTCCATGCTGTCGTCATCGGCGGCGCCTTTGCCATCGGCCAGCCGATCCTGGCGCTGCTGATCTCCGGCTCGCCCTTCATCGCCAATCTGTGGCGCTATCTTGTCGGCGTGCCGATGCATTGCGGGTTGAAAAGCAGCGATACCGATTTCCGGAAATCGGTGCGCACCATTACTCTCGATCCGGTCTCCGAGTTTCTCTACTGGCACATGAACTGGCATCTCGAGCACCATATGTTCGCCGGCGTGCCCTGCTACAATCTGAAGGCGCTTCATCAGGCCACGGCCGATGACATGCCGGCGCCGCGGACGCTGTTCGGGGCCTGGAAGGAAATGCGCGATACCTGGAAGCACCAGAAGACCGACCCGGACTATGCCTATGACACGCCGGTGCCGTCCGAGGGCATGCCGGCGCGCAATCGGGATGCCATGGCAGCGTCTATTGGTGAACTGGGTCCGGCCGATTTGCGATCATGAAGGCGCGATCGCGAAAGGCGCGCCTCGAGGATATCGCGAAACATGCCGGTGTCGGTCTGGCCACGGTCGACAGGGTGCTGAATGAACGTGGCGGGGTCAGCGAACGGACCACGGCCCGCGTTCTGGCAAGTGCACGCCAGCTTGGCACCAACCGCATCCTGCCAACCGGCAAACGGCGCCAGCTGTCGATCGAGGCTGTCTTTGCGCGCAATGCGACAGCCTATTCCGAGCGCCTGAACCGGTCGCTGGCAGCGGTGAACAAGCTTGTAGAATATCCGGTTACCATCTACCGCACGCATATCGACGCCGATGAACCCGGGCGGCTTGTGGCGCATCTTGATGCCGCGGCCGACCGCCGTGACGGTATCATTCTGTTTGCCAGTGACCTCCCGGAGATAGCGAGGGCGGTTGCAGGGCTGGTCAGCAGGACATTCATCGTCACAATCAGCACCGACATATCCGACAGCCGCAGACACTGTTATGTCGGCATCGACAATGTCAATGCCGGGCGCTCGGCGGCAAAGCTCAGCGAGGCCATCTGCCGCAAGGGAGGACGTGTGCTTGTTGTTGAACCGGGTACGAATGCGCGTTCAAATCTGGATCGCGTAAAGGGGTTCAGCCAGTTTTTCGTGGACCTTGGCATTGAGGACAAGCTGATGTTGTTTCCGCCGCGGGTTTCCGTCGCTGAAGCTGTGTCAGACATGCTGGCAATTCTGAATGATCACAATGAATTTCGTGTGGTCTATGGTCCGGCCAACAATGCGTTGCTGGAAACCTTGATCGAATCTGGCCGCGATGAGGCGTCCTTCAGGTCGCTGGCGAAGATCGTCCATGATCTGAGTCCCCATTCCATCGAGAATCTCAGATCAGGTCTGATTGACATGGTCATTGACTCGAATCCGATGCAACAGGCCTTTCAGGCTGTGGATTTTATCGCCAGACAGCATGGTTACGAAACTGACACGACAATGGCAGCCATCGACTTCCAGCTCTACACCTCGGAAAATCTGCCGCGTACCGACAATATACTGTGAGTATTTTGTGAGTTGGAGTTTTAATAGGCTGGCCACAGGCTGGCCATTCTGAGGGTTTATCATCATTTTTAACCTTTGCGATTTTTTGCCTTTCCTGTTGGCTTGAGGGTGGTCGATCGGCGCCGTTGTCGATGGCCAAGGGAGAACCGGGAGGGGGAAACAGGGATGGATGACGCGCGCAAGGCTGTGCTGAGCGAGCTGGCGGTGATCCTGTCCGCGTCATGGCGCGCGCCCGGAAATCCTGTGAAGGTTGAACCGGATTTCTATCCGCGCGACCGGACCGAGGCGTATTTCGTGCAGGATCGCATGCATGACGAGCTTGGCCAGGGTCTTGCCGGCTGGAAGGTCGGCGCGACCAGCCAGAAGATGCGCGAACTTGATGGCCATGATGATGTGATCCCGGGGCGGATATTCGCATCGCGAAGCTATGTCGGAACGCGGCATGAATTGCCGATCGGTCAATTCCCCGGCGCGCGTGCAGAGACCGAATTCGCCTTTCGGCTGACCGCGACGCCGCATCTTCGCACCACGCCCTGGACCGCCGCCGAGATGGCCGGCATGATGACGCTTCACCCGGCGATTGAGATCATCGGCAATCGCTACCGTCTTGACGGGGCAAGCAAGGCAGAGAATTCACTGATGACCATTGCCGATAATGGCGGTGGCATCGGCTTTGTCTTCGGCGATCCGGTGGATAACTGGCAGGCCATCGATTTCCAGCAGCATCGGATCACCCTGACGGTCAGTGGCGGCCGGCCGGCCGAGAATTTTCTTGGCGAGATGCGATGCCTGCCAGCGCAGGCGGCGGCCGATCTGGTCAATCATCTGGCCGCCCGCGGCTTCATCTTGCAGGCTGGCGATTTCATTTCGACTGGCGCGGCATCGGTGCCCCAGCCCTTTGTCGCCGGGGATCATGTCCATGCCGATTTCGGGGCGCTTGGGGCCATTGAACTGGCATTCTAGACGCCCGGCGCGTCGCCTTGGGGAGGGCGGATGAATGGTGGACATTCTGGTGATCTTCGGTCCGAACCTGAACATGCTTGGCACGCGTGAACCGGAAATCTACGGGTCCGACAGCATGGCTGACATCATGGCCGCGCTTGCCAACCGCGCTGAGGATCTGGGCCGCCGGATCGAGATGATGCAGTCGAATGACGAGGGTGAGCTGGTGAGTGCCATCCAGAAGGCGCGTGAGGGCGCGGGTGCGATCCTGTTCAATCTGGCGGCCTACACCCACAGCTCGGTGGCGCTTCGTGATGCGCTGGCGATGTTTGACGGGCCAAAGGTCGAGGTGCATTTGTCCAACAATGACCGGCGCGAGGGGTTTCGCAAGGTCAGCATGACCGCCGGGGTGAGCGATGGCAGCATCGTCGGTTTTGGCAGTGACTCCTTCCTGCTGGGTCTTGATGCCGTGCATCGCCTGTTGCTGCGTCGCGGTGACGTCGGCCTGGTCCGGCAGATTGAGAAGGGAGACATCGGATGACGTCTGAAATACGAAATGTGGCTGTTGTCGGAGCCGGCGGGATGGGCGCGCTGTTCGGCGCGATTCTGGCTGAAGGCGGCCTCGATGTGACGCTTGTCGACACCGACCGCGACCATATTGACGCCATCCGGGAAAACGGACTTCGCATTTCCGGCCTCGGCGGTGACCGGTGCCGGATGATTGCTGCCGAGCATGATGTGGCGCGGATCGAGACGGCTGATATCGTGCTGGTGCAATGCAAGGGTACAATGACCCGCGAGGCGGCGCTTGCCATGACCCATCTTGCCGATACGGGCGCCGTTTTCATCAGCTTCCAGAATGGTCTTGGCAATGAGGATATCCTTGCCGAAATCCTCGGTGAAGGGAATGTCTTCGGCGGGCTGACCGCGATGGCCGGCGCACGGACCGGCCCCGGGCAGATCCATGATTTCGACCGGGTGCCATCCTATATCGGCGAATGGGGCGGCGGGATGTCGGCGCGGGCCGAGGCAATTGCCGCCGCCTTCACCGCGGCCGGGCTGGAAACCCATGCCAGCGCCGAAATCAGGTCCGAGATCTGGAAAAAGCTTCTTGGCAACATGACAATGAGTGCGGTGTCCGGCGTAACCAATCTGACCAGCGCCGAAATCCTGCAAGTGGAGCCATTGCGCCGGGTTTGCTTCGCCGCGCTTGATGAAGCCATCGCGATAGCGCATTCGCAGAACATCAATCTCGAGCGCGATGTGGTGGTGCGGGGACTCGAGATGATGACCGCGCCGGGCGGCACCGGTGACAACAAATCCTCGCTTTGTCTCGATGTGCTGGCGCGCCGGCCAAGCGAGGTCGAGTTCATTTATGGCAAGCCGTTGCAGCTTGCCGACGCGGCGGGACTTGCTGTTCCCACCCTGCGCAGCCTTTATGGTCTGGTGAAGGGCATCGAGACGCATTATGTCGGCGCGGCCGAAAAGAATGGAGCAGGATGACATGGGTTCACTGACTGGAAAGACGGCCTTTGTGTCGGGGGGAACGCGGGGGATCGGGCTTGCCATTGCCGCGCGGCTGGCGCGCGACGGCGCCGACATCATGATTGCCGGCAGCAATCCGGCGAATTGCGCGGCGGCGACCGGGACCATCGCCGCGCAATCGGACAGCCGGGTCGAGTCGCATGCCGCCGATCTTCGCACGCCGAACGGGTGCCGGGCGGCGTTCGAGGCACACCAAAAGGCCTTCGGTGGCTGCGATATCCTTGTCCACAGCGCCGGCGCGACCAAAGGCGGTGTGTTTCCGGACCAGGATGATGCCGATTTCATCGACGGGTTTGCCCTGAAATTCCACGCCGGGGTTCGTCTGTCGCGGCTGTTCTGGCCATCGCTTGTCGCTTCGCATGGCACTGTCGTGATGATTGTCGGCGGCGCGTCGCGCACGCCGGACGCCAAATTCATGGTTGGTGGCGCGGTCAATGCGGCACTGGCGAATTTCAGCAAGGCACTGGCCGGCCAGGGCCTGCAGGATGATGTGAATGTGAACTGGATCAATCCCGGCCAGACCGAGACCGAGCGGTTGCAACAGCTTCTGGCGACGCGGGCGCGCGACGAGAACCGTAATATCGACGATGTTCGCGCCGAGCGGATGCAGGCTGAGGGCATTCGCCGCCTTGGCCAGCCCGAGGATATGGCGGCCCTTGTAGCCTTCCTGTGCAGCGGTGAGGCGCGCCATATCCATGGTGCCGGCATCAGTGTCGATGGCGGCGCAACAAAGGGATATTTCTAATGGATTTTTGCTTGTCCGGGGAACAGCGCCTTCTTGTCGCCACCATCCGCGGCTTCGTCGATGACGAGTTGCGCCCGCTGGAGGCCGGGGTCGAGGAGGCAGGCTGCCTTGCCGATGATGTGGCCGCCAGCATTCGCGCCAAATCGCAGGCGCTCGGGCTCTATGCTGTCAACATCCCGGCTGAATATGGCGGCGGCGGCCTGTCGGTTCTCGACTGGATGATCGCCGAGGAGCAGTTCGGGCGTACAAGTGATATCCTGATCCGCCGTGCCTTTGGCAATGTCTATGAAATCCTGCTTGAAGGCACACCGGCGCAGATCGAGGAATATCTGCTGCCGGCGGTGCGCGGCGAACGGACTTTCTCGGTGGCCTTCACCGAGCCCGAGGCCGGCTCGGACGCCGCCGCCATTTCCACGAGCGCTGTGCGACAGGGTGATGGCTGGGTGCTGAACGGCGCCAAGCATTTCATTTCGGATGGTCTCTATTCTGATTTTTTCATCGTCACCGCGGTGACCGACCCGGCCGCCGGTGCGCGCGGGATTTCCACCTTCATTCTGGACAAGGGCCTGCCCGGCTTCACCATCGGGCGAGATCAGCCGATGATGGGGCTTCGTGGCACCTCGCATGTCGAGATGCGGTTCGAGGACGTTGTTCTGGATAAAGGCCGGCTTCTGGGTCAAGAAGGCCAGGGGCTGAAGCTGGCGCTGGCCACGCTCGGCCGGGTGCGGCTGGCCCAGGTCGCGGCGCGGGCCGTCGGCAAGGCCGGCATGATTCTTCATTCCTGTCTTGGCTATGCCCGTGACAGACGGCAGTTCGGATCGGCAATCGGCGATTTCCAGCTGGTCCAGCAGATGCTCGCCGACTCGGCGATGGAGGTCAATGCCTGCCGGCTGGCGTTATGGCAGACGGCAAGCCGGATTGATTCCGGTGACGAGGCGCGTGGGGCGATCTCGATGTTGAAGGTCCAGGCCTCCGAAATGCTGGGCCGGGTCGTCGATCGGGCGGTGCAGATTTTTGGCGGCGCCGGTTATTGCCGCGACCTGCCGATCGAGCGCTATTACCGCGATGCGCGGATTGCGCGGATTTATGACGGAACTTCGGAAATTCATCGCATGGTGATGGCACGACAGATGATGAAGGGGGATGTCGGCCTGTTCGATATCTATGAACAGGCAGGATGACAAAGGTTCGGTTTCTGTCAGCGGACCAGGCTGCCGCGCTGATCAAGGATGACGATGTAGTCGGGTTGACCGGCGGCGGCGGCGGGCTGGTCGAGGCAAGCGTGCTCCACGCCGCTGTCGAGCGACGGTTTCTGGAGACAGGACATCCACGCAACCTGACCTGTATCCATGCTCTTGGCATCGGTGACCGGCAGGAACGCGGGATGAACCGCTTTGCGCATGTCGGCATGACCAGCCGGGTCATTGGTGGTCACTGGGTCTGGTCGCCGCGCATGCAGCAGATGGCGCGGGACAACGAGATCGAGGCCTATGTCCTGCCTGGCGGCGTGATCATGCAGCTGATGCGCGAGGTCGCCGCTGGTCGGCCGGGGCTGATCACGCATGTCGGGCTTGGCACCTTCGTTGATCCGCGGCTGGATGGCGGGCGCATGAATGAAGCCGCGAAACAGGACCTGACCGAGATCATCACCATCGATGGGCACGATTATCTGCGCTATTTGCCGATCCCGGTGACGGTGGCGTTGCTTCGCGGCAGCTATGCCGATGAGGATGGTAACATCTCGCTTGAGGAAGAACCCGCCAATCTGGATATCTACGCGATGGCGGCGGCGGCGCATAACAGCGGTGGCAAGGTCATTTTCCAGGTCCGTGGGAAGGTGCCGCGCAACAGCCTGAAGGCCCGCGAGGTGCGTATTCCGGCGGCGCTTGTCGATGCCGTTGTCGTCGATGAGACGCAGCAACAGGGCTATGATGTTGTTTATGATGCGGCGCTGTCCGGCCAGGATCGGCGCGACGATCCGGAGCCGCAGCAGCCGGTCTTTTCACCGCGCCTTGTCATCGCCCGCCGGGCGCAACAGGAACTTCAGGACAATGCCGTGATCAATTTCGGTTTCGGCATTCCCGACCAGATTGCCAAGCTGATCGACCGCGATGGCCATTCCGGGCGCTATTTCCAGACCATCGAACATGGCACCTATGGCGGCAGGCTGATGGATGGCGATCTGTTCGGCTACGCCATGAACCCCAGCTGCATGATCGACGGTCCCTCGCAATTCGACTTCTATTCGGGCGGCGGGCTGGATATCGCCTTTCTGGGATTTGGCGAGATGGATGCCGCCGGCAATGTCAATGTGTCGAAGCTTGCCGGCAACACGGTCGGGCCGGGCGGGTTCATCGATATCGCGCAGAATGCGCGCAAGGTGGTGTTCTGCGGCACGTTCGACACTGGCGGGGCGCGGCTTGAGACCGGCGACGGCACCCTGCGCGTCACCGCGCATGGACGCATCGGCAAACTTGTACAGACGGTTGACCAGATCACCTTTTCGGGCCTGCAGGCATGTGTGCAGGGCCAGAAGGTCGTCTATGTCACCGAGCGCGCTGTCTTCGAGCTGCGCGAGGACGGGGTGCATCTTGTCGAAATCGCCCCCGGGATCGACCTTCAGGCCGATATTCTCGACCGGATGGGATTTGTTCCGCGCATGGACACGCCCCCGTCAGTGATGAGCGAGAGCCTGTTCCGGGACTGAAAGATGGTGAAACGGTGATGGATGTTTTCAGAATTGGATTGATTGGCGCCGGCTCGATCGGCGCGCGGCACATGAAGGCCATCGACGAGGTGGCGCATATCGATCTTGTCGCCATAGCCGACCCTTCGCCGGCCGCGGCGGCGCTTGGCGCATCGCGTGGCATTCCGGTCTTTGCCGATGCCGACAGCATGCTGTCCGGTTCGGATGTCGAGGCGGTGATCATTGCCACCCCGACCGAACGCCACCACGCCGATGTGATGACAGCCCTCAACCATCGCAAGACGGTGCTGGTCGAAAAGCCGATCACCGCCACCATGCAGGAGGCCGACGAGGTGACGCGCTATGCCGCGCAGCAGGGATGCCGGGTTCTGGTTGGCCATCAGCGGCGTTACTACCCTTGTGCGATAACTGCGCGCGAGATTATCCAGAGCGGGCGCATCGGCAGGCTGATGGCGGTCAGCGGCCAGTGGACAACGCGAAAGGATGATGAATATTACGCGCCGCAATGGCGCCGTGACATCAAGGCTGGTCCGGTCCTGACCAACCTGATCCATGAGTTCGACATCCTGCGCTTCATCTGCGGCGATATCACATCGGTGTCCGCCGAGATCACGCATCATGACCAGCAGTTCGACAAGGAGGATGCGGTTGCCATCAGCCTGAAATTCGCCAATCAGGCCGTGGGAACCTTTCTTCTTTCGGATCGCACGCCATCGCCCTGGACCTGGGAAATGGCACTCGGCGAGAGTATAAAATTCCCGAAGACGGGGATGAACGCCATCCGGTTTCTCGGCACCGAAGGGGCGCTGGAATTTCCAAACCTCGTGCTGTGGCGCCATGCCGAGGATGCTGGCGACTGGCACCATGAAATCCGGCCGGAGGTGATCGCGACGCCGTTCATCGATGCCTATGTCGCGCAGTGCCGGCATCTCTGCGCGGTGGCGCGTGGTCTTGAGGAACCGGTCATCGATGCGTTGAACGGCAGCCGGTCGCTTGACGCCACGCTGGCGGCGGCGCGGGCCGCCACCGACGGCACCAGGGTCACATTGTCATAAGACAGTATTTTCAGGAGCAGAGGGATGACGGATTTCTATATCGATATTGGTGACAGCACCAGTTTCACCAAGACAGTTTCGGAAAGCGATGTCTATCAGTTCGCCGGCATCACCGGTGATTTCTCGCCAAACCATGTCAACCGGGTCTATATGGAGAAATCCTCCTATGGCAGGCTGATGGCGCATGGCGCGCTTCTCGTCGGCTTCATGTCGACGGTATCAACGCAGATGATCGCGCATAGTCGCGAGGCCGCGGAAACGCCGGTCTCGGTCGGTTATGACAAGATCAGATTCCTCAAGCCGGTCTTTCTTGGTGACACGATCACCGTTGCCTACACCGTCACCGAGATCGACACCGAGCGCCGCCGCTCGACAGCCGGCATCGAGGTCACAAACCAGGATGGTGACCTTGTCGCCGTTGCCAGCCATATTCTGCAATGGGTGCCGAACAGCTGATATCGGGCCGGAACGGGTGCTGAAAGGAACAGAAACATGAGCAAGCCAATGGATATTGCCGGTCAGGCTTTCATTGTCACCGGCGCGGCAAAGGGTATCGGCCTCGCCATCAGCACACTGTTCCACAGCCTTGGTGCGCGGGTCTCCGGCTGGGATCTCGATGACAGCGACATGAAGGACAATCCTGTCTTCGCCGACTCTCAAATTGTCGATGTCACCGATCCGGCGCAGACCGCGGCCGGGTTCGCCGCCAGCCTTGCCGCGCTTGGCGATGTTGACGGCATTGTCGCGAATGCCGGTGTGAACGGACCGACAAAGCCGTTATGGGACTATTCGCTCGCCGAATGGCAGATCGTGATGTCGGTCGATCTGACCGGTGTGTTCCTGACGGTGCAGGCCGGGCTTGATCATTTGCGGGCGCGCCAGCGCGGCCGGATCATCATCATCTCGTCGATCGCCGGCAAGGAGGGCAACCCCGGTGCCGTCCCCTATGGCGCGGCAAAGGCCGGCGTGATCGGGCTCGCCAAGGGGCTTGCCAGAGAATTGCTGCCTTCCGAGATCACCGTGAACTGTATCGCACCCTCGATGGCGATGACTGACCTTCTCGATGGCATGAGCGCCGAATATATCGCCGACAAGAAGAGCCGCATTCCGATGGGACGCCTGTGTACACCCGAAGAGATCGCCAATGTCGCGGCCTTCATCGCCTCGCCGGCCTGCAGTTTCACCACCGGTCAGGTCTTTGACGTCACCGGCGGGCGGGCGACATGGTAGCCGCGCCGCGCCGGCTGCATCCCGACGAGCTTTGCGTGCATCAGGTCACGCTGTCCGGACAATGTGATTTTGCCAGCTCGTTGCGGGTGCTTCGTGATGCCGGCATCCGGCGCACGGCCCTGTGGGCGCCGATGATCGAGAGCTGCGGTGTCGCCGAGGCTGCGCGAATCTGGCAGGACAGCGGCATGGTGGCGGAATCGCTCTGTGTTGCCAATCTGTTCGCTGGCGAGGACGCGCTTCGCGAGAGGCTGGAGCTTGCCGACATGTTTGGCGCGCGGACGCTGGTCATGATCACCGGCGGTTTCGAAGATCTGGCGCCTTCCGGTGCGAGCGGTACCGACATCGCGCGCGCGCGGGGTTTGATTGTCGACCGGCTGAATGTGGCAGCTGACCTTGCCGGCCAGTTTCGCGTCAGACTGGCTTTCGAGCCCCTTCATCCGATGGTGTGCGGGTTCCGGTCGGTGGTATCCAGCCTCGGTGAGGCGCTGGATATTCTCGACCAGCTTGATGAGGGTCACGATGTCGGTCTTGCCATCGACGCCTACGCGTTGTGGTGGGAGCATGATCTGCAGGCAAAGCTGAAACGCGCCGGCAACCGCATTCTGAATTATCACGTCTCCGACTGGCTTGCCGACACGCGTGACCTGCGGCTGGATCGCGGCATGCCGGGCGACGGGCAGATTGCGCTACTTGACTGGCGACGGATGATCGAGGCTGCCGGCTATCGCGGTCCGGTCGAGGTGGAAATCTTTTCCCGCGACAGATGGTGGAAGGAATCACCCGAGACAATGACAAGGGTAATCCTGGAGCGGATGAACATTGCCTTCTGAACATGTGCTGTCAGCACGCCATTCCCATCATTTTGCATGCTAAATGATGGGAAACCATCAATTTTGTGGTTCCGTATCCGGCAAGGCTCCATACTATGGATTTTCGCACCTGTTGATGCCTTGCCTATCAAGAGGTTCTCACCGTATGGTGCGAGGAATGCTTACCAGGCTCGGGGGGAGCGGTGCTTGAGGTCAAGGACGTACACGCAGGGTACGGTAATCTGAAAATCCTGCGTGGCATCAACATGAATGTGCCGACTGGTGGTATTGTCACATTGCTTGGTGGCAATGGTACCGGTAAATCGACACTTCTGAAGGCCATTTCCGGGCTGATTCCCCTGATGCAGGGTGATGTCTTCTTCAATGGCGTGAACATCTCGAATATGAAGCCACACCAGCGCATGCGCCTTGGTCTTGTGCAGGTGACGCAGGCCAAGGAAGCCTATCCGGCGATGACCGTTGAGGAGAACCTTGTGCTGGGTGCCTATACGCGCCGTGACCGCGAGGGAACCAAGGCCGATCTCGAGAAGGTCTATGAGTTTTTCCCGGTGCTCCGTGAGCGCCGCAAGCAGTTGTCCGGCACGCTGTCAGGCGGCGAGGTGCAGATGCTGGTGATTGGTCGCGGCCTGATGGCGGCGCCGAAGATGCTGATGCTTGATGAGCCAAGTGCCGCTCTGGCGCCAAAGGTGGTGCTTGAAATTTTCGCGAATATCAACCGCATTGCCAAATCCGGCGTGACGATCCTGGTGGTCGAGCAGAATGTGCGGATGGCGCTGATCCTGGCGCAGTATGGTTACATCATCCGCGATGGCGTGATCATGATGCAGGGTGAGGCAGATAATCTGATTAGCGATCCGGCGGTCAAGGATTCCTTCCTTGGCGGGTCGGTGGCCGACACATCAAAGGCGCTCAGGAACTAAGCGGGGACGGACATAATGGCATTCGATTTCAACTCGTTGCTGGCCTTTATCATTTTCGGTGTCACCATCGGTGTCGTCTATGGCATTGTGGCGCTTGGCATTTCGCTGATCTATTCCGGGCTTGACATCGTACATTTCGCGCATGGTGAGATGTACATGTTCGGCGCCTTTTTCGGGCTTGTGCTGGCGCATAATGTCGGTGTGCCATACCCGGTCGCCCTGGTCGGGGCGATGATCCTGACGGCACTGCTAGGTATGGCGGTCGAACGTGTGTTCTATCGACGATTGACGCGTGCCGGCGGTGGTTACACCGTTGCCGGCATGGGCATGATCATCTGCGGCTTCGGCATGTCCGTCGCGCTGGTCAATGCCGCCTATTTCTTCTTTGGCGCCGAGGCCGAGCCTTTCCGCGCCAATCTCGATTACATTCCGCGCCTTACATTTCCCGGCGATATCAATGTGCCGGAAAGCTATGTGCTGACGGCGATCATTTCGGTTCTGCTGATGGCCGGCCTGCATTATTTTCTGCGGCATACGAAAACCGGTCTTGCGGTGCGGGCTGTCGCCCATAACAAGGACATCGCCTATCTGATGGGGGTCAATGTACCGCTGATGATCTCGCTGATCTTCGGGCTGGCCTGCGGCCTTGCCGCCGCCGCCGGGGTGTTGATCGGGCCGATGCAGTCGGTGCAGGTGGAGATGGGCTATCTGATGCTGATGAAGGCATTTGCGGCGGCGGTTGTCGGCGGGTTCGGATCGCTTCCGGGGGCCATCGTCGGCGGGATCATGGTCGGCATTTTCGAGAATCTCGGCGCCGCCTACATATCGGCGAGCCACAAGGACATTTACGCATTTTTGCTGTTGATCCTGGTCCTGATGTTCAAACCATCAGGCCTGTTCGGGGTCGAGGCAAAGGTGAAGGCATAGTGAGCGTAATCACTATGAATAAGGGCAACGCCCGAAACTAAGTGGAGGAAAACATGCGAGTACTGAACAAAGTGTTTGCTGGCGTTATGGCCGCCGGTGTCGGCCTTGCCGCCACTGCTGCTTTCGCTGGTGACATCCGGGTCGGCATCACGATGCGGATGGTCAGTGAAAACGGTCAGGCCTATGGCCAGATGGTGATGGACGAGATCAAGGCGATCAATGATGCCGGCGGCATCAATGGCAACATGATCGAAGCCACGCTGATGAATGACGAATGCAAGTCCGACAAGGGCGTTGCCAATGCGAACAAGCTGATCTTCCAGGAGAAGGTACACCTTCTGATCGGTTCGACCTGCTCGTCGGTGTCGCTGCCGATCGTCGATGTGACGGCAAAGGCCGGCGTGGCCCAGATGATCCCGCATTCGACAAACTCGAAGATCACCCAGAAGGGTAGCGAGTGGGTATTCCGTATCCCGGTATCGGGCCGTTATTACGGTGGTGTGAACGCCAAATATGTCGGCGAGAACATCGGCACCAAGATTGCCTATATCTGTGCCGCTGACGCCGCCTCTGTCGGTGACTGTGCGAACATGGAAAAGCAGATGCGCTCACGCTTCGGTGTCGAGCCTGCCTATCGTGCCGATGTGCAGGAAAAGGAAGTCGATTTCCGCTCGCACATGCAGAAGATCAAGTCGATGAATGTCGACGGCATTCTGGTTGCGGCCCTTGCCGAGACCATGGCCCGTGCGCTGGTCCAGTCCTATGAGGCCGGCATCGGTGAGGATGTTCGCCGTATCGGTTCGTCCTCGGCCTCCAATGCGCCGGTTCCGAAGATTGCCGGTGACGCTGCCAAGGGTGTGTTCTTCACGGCTGCCTATGCCGCTGCCGATGATCGCCCGATCGCCAAGCTGTTCAACGAGATGACCCGTCAGCGCTATGGTATCCATGCGCCGGACCATGATTTCTCGCAGGCCTATGACCTTGTGCGGATCATGGAAATCGCTCTGAACAACGCCGACCTTGGCCTGACCGACGGCTCGCTTGCCGCTGACCGCACCGCCATTCGCGATGCGATCGCCAGTGTCGAGGGCTATGAGGGTCTGGCCTCGGGGCCAATCAGCTTCTGCGCGGCGCCGACCCCGCAGTGCCGTGACGGCAACCGCACCGCGGTTCTCATCGGTTACACCAAGGGTGGTGAGGACTTTGAAACCGAGGTTCTCGCCCGGGTGACCATGGAGCCTGATTTCGGCCTCGAATAAGGTCTCGAACTTTATGGCCGGGGGATCACTTCCCCCGGTCATTATCCTGTTACGGCCATTATCCTGTTACGGTCATTGAATTTTCTGTTTTTGGACGACCCCGGGGGAACAGCTCGATATGTCATTTCTATCGCGTATTGCTGACCTGATCGACGCGCTTGCACAACGCCACAGGCTGTTGCCGTGGCTTGTCGCCTATGCGCTGCTTCTGACCCTTCCGTTCATCCTGTCGACCTTTTTCAATGACTATCTGATCGATCTGGCGAACCGCGCCTGTCTGTTTATCATGCTGGCCGTCGGGCTGAACATCGTGAAGGGCTTCTGCGGTCAGGTCACGGTTGGTCATATCGGTCTCTACGCCATCGGGGCGGTGACCTCGGCTGTCCTGTCGCTGGAACCCGGCGGCTTCGGCGGTGCCCTCGGCTTCGGCCTGTCGGTCTGGGTGTCGATACCGATCGCGGTGATTGTCACCGCCTTCGCCGGTCTCATTGTCGGGCTGCCGTCGGTGCGGCTTGAGGGTGCCTATCTGGCGCTGGCGACACTGGGGCTCGGGGAATCGGTCCGCATCTTCATCGCCGTGACGCCGGCGCTGGGGTCGAGTACCGGCCTGATGATGATTCCGGCACCAAGCATTGGCGGTTTCGTCTTTGACAGCTTCACAAGCTATTATTATCTGGTGATGACGGCGGCTGTGGTCGGGATCTACTTTTCTTTCGCGATCCTCCGCTCGGCGACCGGTCGCGCCTTCCAGGCCATCCGCGAGGATACCATCGCCGCTTCGGTGAACGGCATCAATGTGGTGAAATACAAGCTTCTCGCCTTTGTTCTCAGCGCCATCTATGCCGGGCTTGCCGGCGCGCTGTTCGCGCATATGCCGCCGGGCTATCTTCACCATAACAATTTCACGGTCATCGAGATGGTGACCTTGCTGCTGATGGTGGTTCTTGGCGGCATCGGCAATGTCTGGGGCGGGGTTATCGGTGCCATTGTGGTGACCATCGCCTATGACCAGACCAAGGATCTGGTGGTCTATTTCATGGACCGGCCGATCGTCATCCAGCCGCTTGTATTCGGTCTGTCGATGGTGCTGCTGGTGCTGTTCATGCCGCGCGGGATCGGTGGCTGGTTCGAGGGTGTCCGCCGGAACCGCAGATTTATTCAGAGAAGCGAGGAGAAGTTGGGTGACGCTGCTAGAAACTCGTAACCTGAGCAAGAGCTTTGGCGGCCTGCAGGCCATCGACAAGGTCAGCCTGAAGGTTGAGCAAAACACGATCCATGGGCTGATCGGGCCGAACGGGTCGGGCAAATCGACCTTCTTCAATCTGTTGACCGGCGTCTACCAGCCTGACGAGGGAAGCCGGATAAGTTTCGACGGGGTCGACATCACCAACAGCCCGGCGCATGCCATCGCCGGCCTTGGATTGGCCAGAACCTTCCAGCTACTGCGCCTCTATGGCGAGCTGAGTGTGCTGGACAATGTCATGGTTGGCTACCACCCGCACACCAAATACGGGCCGCTGGCACCGCTGTTCAACGGTGCCGAGGTGCGACGCCAGGACAAGGCCGTAAAGGAAGAGATGCAGGAGCTTCTCGAATTCATCGGTCTTGCCGATCATGCCGAGATTCCGGCGGCCGAGCTGTCCGGTGGCCAGCGCCGCCTGCTGGCGCTGGGGCGGGCCATTGCGATGCGGCCGAAAATGCTGCTTCTTGATGAGCCGGGAGCGGGCCTGTCGCCGGTCAATGTCGACAATCTGATGGCCACCATCATGACATTGAAGGAGCGTTACAACCTGACGATCATCGTTGTTGAACATATCCTGAAGGTGGTGATGTCGACCTGCGATACGATCAGTGTTCTCGATCACGGTCAGAAGATTTCCGAAGGCACGCCGGAATTCGTGAAGAACGACCCGGCGGTCGTGGAAGCCTATCTCGGGCGCGAGATGGCGGATGAGGATATCAGGGCGGCGATGGACGCCTGACGCGGAGGTGCGCGGCCAAATGGACGGGGAGCTTGCCGGCATAAGGTGGGAAACGACTGACAGGACGCTTGTCCTGACCATCGACCGCCAGGATCGCCGCAACGCGCTCGACCCGGACGCCCATCACCAGCTTGCCAGCCTGTTCGACAGTTTTGCTGAAAGTGACGCGCATCTCGTTGCCATCGTGACCGGGGCCGGTGACCGCGCCTTCTGTGCCGGTTCCGACCTGACAGTGGCGGCCGCGCTTGACCGTGCCAACCTGCCCGAAACCGGATTTGCCGGTCTGGCCGAACGGTTTGACCTGACCAAGCCGGTGATCGCCGCGGTGAATGGCGATGCTATCGGTGGCGGGATGGAGATCGTGCTTGCCTGCGATCTCTGCGTGGCTGTGCCGTCGGCAAGATTTGCCCTGCCGGAACCGCGGGTGGGGCTGGCGGCAAGCGGCGGGCTGCACCGGCTGGTCCGGCAGCTACCGCACAAATGGGCCATGGAATTCGCGTTGACAGGCCGCATCTTCACCGCTGACGAGGCCGCCGCGATGGGGGTCGTCAACCGCATCGTGCCGGCAGGTGACAGGTCCGGCGCCGCGCTCGCGGCGGCGATTGAGATGGCGGCAATGATCTGTGAGGGGGCGCCGTTGGCGGTGCGGGCCACAAAGGAAATGATGATGGCCGGCCTTGATCTGCCGGAGCTTCGGGCAGCCTACGCAGCCCGATATCCGACCTTTGAGGCCATGCTGGAAAGTCATGATGCCGCCGAGGGGCGCGCCGCGTTCCTGCAGAAACGAAAGCCGCGATGGCAGGGCAGCTGATGACAGCCGGACAGCAGGCAAGGGAAAGGGTGGTAACGCGATGACTGACCGGTCGGATACGTTGAGAACATCTATCGCAACCGTTTCGATCGCCGGTGACTTTCGTGAGAAGCTGGCGGCGATTTCGCGGGCCGGTTACACCGGCATCGAGATCTTCGAGCAGGATTTCATCGCCTTTGACGGCGCGCCGGTCGATGTTGGCTGGCTGGTCGCTGATTATGGTCTCGAGATCATGCTGTTCCAGCCCTTCCGCGATTTCGAGGGGCTGCCGGAACCCTATCGCAGCCGCGCCTTCGATCGGGCCGAGCGCAAGTTCGACCTGATGAACAGCATGGGATGTGACCTTGTTCTTGTCTGTTCCAATATCGCGGCGGCGGCGCTTGGTGGCATCGACCGGGCAGCCGATGATTTTGCCGAGCTTGGCGAGCGGGCCGGCAAGCGCGGCATCAGGGTTGGCTTCGAGGCATTGGCCTGGGGGCGACACATCAATGACCACCGTGATGCCTGGGAGGTGGTGCGGCGCGCCGACCACAGTCATGTCGGGCTGATCCTTGACAGTTTCCACACACTCAGCCGCGACATCGACCCGCAGACCATCCGCTCTATCCCCGGTGACAAGATCTTCTTTGTCCAGCTTGCCGATGCGCCGAAGATCGATATGGATCTGTTCTACTGGTCGCGCCATTTCCGGAATATGCCCGGCGAGGGTGATCTGCCGGTGGTCGATTTCATGCGCGCTGTTGCCGCCACCGGATATGACGGTCCGCTGTCCCTGGAAATCTTCAATGACCAGTTCCGCGGTGGCAGCCCGGTCGAGATCGCCCGTGACGGCCATCGTTCGCTCATGGGGTTGATGGATGATGTGCGGCGCAGCGAGCCCGACATCCGCCTGCCGGCACCCGACATGCCGCCGCGCGCGCAATGCGGCGGTGTCGAATTTGTCGAATTCACCACCAGCGAGGAAGAGGCCGCCGAGCTTGCCGGCTTCCTGTCGGTGATGGGCTTCACCCATGCCGGCACCCATGTCTCAAAACAGGTGGCGCAGTGGCGGCAGAACGACATCAATATCCTGATCAATACCGAGGAGTCAGGATTCGCCCATTCCGCCTATCAGACGCATGGCACCTCGGTCTGCGACATTGCGCTGCGTGTCGACGATGCGGCGCAGACCATCGAGCGGGCGCGGATGCTTGGCGCCGAGACAGTGACAACGCCGGCCGGTGAGGGCGAGCTGTCGATCCCGGCGATCCGCGGCGTCGGCGGCGGCATGGTCCGCTTTATCGATGCCGGCAGTGATCTGGCGAGATTGTGGGAGATCGACTTTGTGCCGGTTGCCGGGGCCGGGGATGTCTCCGGTGTCGGGCTGCGGCGGGTGGACCATCTCGCACAGACGATGAAATACGAGGAAATGCTGACATGGACGCTGTTCTACACTTCCATCCTCGACACCGGAAAGGTGCCGATGGTGGACGTTGTCGATCCGGGCGGGCTGGTGCGAAGCCGCGCCATCCAGAATGACAGTGGCGAGCTGCGGGTAACACTGAACGGTGCCGAGAACCAGAACACGCTGGCCGGCCATTTCATCGACCGGACCTTCGGTGCGGCCGTGCAGCATATTGCCTTTGCCTGCGATGATATCTTCGCGACAGCCGAGGCACTTGCCGCGCGTGGTTTCGAGGCGCTCGCCATGTCGGCAAACTATTATGATGATCTTGGCGCGCGTTTCGGACTCGACGAGGCGTTTCTGTCGCGCCTCCAGACCTTCAGCATCCTTTATGACGAGGATGCGCAGGGGCGCTTTTTCCAGTTCTATAGCCGCCGGCGCAGCAGCGAGATCTTCTTTGAAATTGTCCAACGGCTGGACGGTTATGATGGCTATGGCGCCGCCAATGCCCCGTTCCGGATCAGCGCCCAGAAGCGTGACCTGAACGGCTCGCCCTTCACCGCTGCGACCGGCAATTGATGTCGGGGCGAGATGGCTAGCCGGGTTTTTCCGTGAATTCGCGGTAGGGCTTTGCTGTCGCGGGAAGCTCGCGCCTTATGAAATAATCCTCGTTCCTGAGCTGCCGCCGCAATGCCGGCCACATCTCGGCAAACCCTGCGGCAATGGATGGCGACGGGG
>Ga0181578_10001252_pt1 | contig 24532 bp, 16 predicted proteins | sample 071ome_21_FD_148659 | JGI IMG/M metagenome (GOLD analysis project Ga0181578, IMG submission 148659) | Coastal salt marsh microbial communities from the Groves Creek Marsh, Skidaway Island, Georgia - 071401CT metaG (spades assembly) | ecosystem: Environmental > Aquatic > Marine > Intertidal zone... | reverse complement strand
CGGCGAAAACTTTTGAGAATGGATTCGGTGGAACAATGCACGATGCGATCCACCCCCTCTCGTTCTGCCTCTTGAAACACGTAACGCGCACCCATCTGATTGACCGCATAAAAATCGCTCTTTCGATGCGCCCACAAGCCAGCTTTAGCCGCCAAATGAAACACTCGTTTGACTCCACCCATGGCGGATCTTACGGCATCTTGTTCGGTAATGTTTCCCAGAACATATTCGACGTCCAATTGCGGTTTCGCCGGTTTCTGCAGATCCAGCACACGGACCCGATCCCCCCGTTTCACCAAGGCGTTGACAACGTGTTGCCCGATGAATCCCGCGCCTCCGGTTACCAAAGTCACTTCACTCATCTCCTGCTCCTTTACGAATGACGGGGATATCGTAGTTCCAACGATCAACAAACCGCCCCCAATGCTTCTGCACCAGATCGACCGTTTCGGGTGTATATTCAAAACGGTTTTTCTGATAACGCTTCACGGATTCCAGATAAGTCTGAAAATGGAGTTTGTCTTTTTTAAAATCTCCCAGTCGGATCTGATCGTAAATCTGCTCGATCGCCTGCATGGGATGCTGATCAAGGGTGTCATACCCAAGTTCAATGAACTGGTCGGAAGGCAAATCCTTCGTCTCGCTCACCAGGCGATCCATGATCTTGGGATAATGCTCCAGAACGAGCTTGGGAATGGAAAGATGATCATATGGCTGGAAAGCCAACTCCCGAAAAAGATTCCGATAAAAATTCATCATCGATTCGAAAACCCGAAATGGATTCCTGTGAATATGAATGAATTTGGCATCCGGATACATCTCCCGCAACAAGGCCACTCGAGCGGTGTATACAGGATTCTTGACCAGGATCGCCCTGCCCTCATTGAGCAAGGAAAGTTTGTTCATGAAATACAGGAACGTTTTCTTCCATCTCTCAACTTCTGTTTTATTCCCCTGATCAAAGTAAACGCCTTGGCGAAAGTAGGCATGAAAATGCCTGGGAAAATAAAGCCCGTGATAGAATGAAACATCAATCATGTTTGCCAGGGCAATTTCGTCCTCTTGCGGCGAGTCATGTTGAACGGGAACATTGTCAATGAACCTCTCGGACGGGAGGGTCTTGATCAACCAGGGTTCCATCCATCGACCGAGCAACAGCATGTTCCAGGGGATACCCGTCGCGATCGGGGGCAGGTAGCCGAAAGAAGGTGATTTGGACAGGATGTTGTAGAGGTGAGTCGTCCCACTGCGCCAGTGACCAAGAATGAAGACCGGAGGAGCGGATGAACGCTTTTCCCTGGAAATGGATTCCACATAAACCCGTTCCATCCAATCAAAAGGCAACCGCCCCAAAGCAGCCCCCAAGATCATCCCCAAATCTGCAAGACGATCCATCTGTATGCCACCACTGCGACGAAAAACACGCCACAGGGTTTTGAAATCCGCTCCACAAAGAGGATGGGTTGCCAATTTCCGATGCCTGACTTTCTTCTGATGCTCCACGTGCTTCTGACCTGTTGCCCCTCAAAAGAAAGGAAATCCCACCATTTTACAACCGTAATCATCCCCTGACATGCGGGATCATGCACACGTTACCAAGGTGTTTCGGCATAAACCTGCTTGCTCGACACTTCACAAAGTTTTAATCTCTGGCCATGGCAAAGGTTTTGTTGGTAGACGATGAAGTTACCATGGTGCAATTGGTGGCCGATTCATTGCGCAGTTGGGGGCATGAAGTGCACCCCTTCTCAAATGGACCGGCGGCTCTTGGAGCGCTGGAAGAGCTACAACCGGAAATAATTATCACCGATTTGTATCTGGACAAAACGCGTGCTTTTGGTCTGGACCTGCTCAAGCACACCAAAAAGAACCTTCCATCGGCCGTCGTCATTGTGATCACGGGATTTGGCTCCATCGAAACAGCGGTGGAAGCCATGAAGCATGGAGCCTTCGATTACCTGGAAAAACCCTTCAAGCTGGACGAACTCAAATTGAGTGTGGACCGGGCGCTTTCCTACAACGAGGCGGTTTCCGAAAACGCCTACCTGCGCAAACAACTCAAAAAGAAATACCAGTTCAGCCAGATCATCGGCACGTCTCCAAAAATGCAGGACGTATTCAAGATGATCGAACGTGTTTCCGACACGGAAAGCACCGTTTTGGTCCTCGGCGAAAGTGGAACAGGAAAAGAACTCGTCGCCAAAGCCTTGCATTTCAACAGCCGACGACGCACCAGCCCCTTTATCCCGATCAATTGTAGCGCGTTGCCCGAAAACCTTCTGGAATCCGAACTGTTCGGGCACCGCAAAGGCGCCTTCACCGGGGCTTTGCAGGATAAAAAAGGACTCTTTGAAGAAGCCGACGGTGGCACCATTTTCCTGGATGAAATCGGCACCATGCCCCCCACCCTGCAGAGCAGATTGTTACGCGTGCTCCAGGAAAAGGAAGTGCGACGCGTTGGGGAGAACACCCCGGTCCAGGTGAATGTCCGCGTCCTGGCCGCCACCAACGAGGAACTGGAAGAACGCATCAAACAGGGAGAATTTCGCGAAGATCTCTATTACCGACTCAATGTCATCCCAATCCATCTGCCCGCACTCCGGGAACGATTGGACGACATCCCTCTGCTTGTGGCCCATTTCCTGAAAGACAAAGTCCATCCGCGCACCGGAAAACTTTTTCAAGTAAGCAAAGTATGTATGGATGCCCTTGGAGCTCACGCATGGCCGGGGAACGTGCGAGAGCTTCAAAACGTCGTCGAACGTGCCTGCGCGCTGAGCGAATCCCATGTCATCCGGCGTCAGGACCTCCCATCCCACATCGAAAAACTGGTGGAAGCGGATGACACAGGTGTGGAAACAGGATTCATCGAAAAAGCCGACGAAACCGAGGTTTCCCAAAACGTCTTTCCTCTTGAACGCGAAAATGACTCAGGCATCCCGGCTGAAGGCCAGGATCTGGCAGCCATTTCCGCAAACGGACCGCTGAAACCATTGAAACAATTCCTGCGCGACCAGGAAGTGGCCTATCTCAACCGGGTCATGACTCATACCGGCGGCGACAAAGAAGAGGCATCGAAGATCCTGGAAGTGTCTCTTGCGACGCTTTACCGCAAATTATCTGAAGAGGAAAACTAGAAAACCGGTCGATCGCCATGCCCCCTTACCGGTCCATTCCGCCCGTTTTCACGCGCCATGACATCGTTCAACATAGCGTCACAATTGGATTCACAGTTGTCCCTCAACCAGGTGACCATCCCCGATCTCTGGCAGCAGGACGCCGTGACGGCGCTGCGTGAAGGCAAGGACGTCGTCGTACATGCCCCAACGGGCGCCGGGAAGACGCTCATTTTTGAGCTCTGGTCCAATCAGGGAAAACTCAAGAAAGGCCAGGCCATTTACACGGTTCCAACCAGAGCCCTGGCCAACGATAAACTGGCGGAATGGCGTTCCAAAGGATGGAACGTCGGCATTGCCACAGGAGATTTATCCGAAAACCTCGAAGCCCCCATTCTGGTAGCCACGCTCGAGACTCAGAAAAACCGTCTGATCCGGGGGGACGGCCCCAAGTTGCTGGTGGTCGATGAATACCAGATGCTCGGGGATCAGGACCGTGGACTGAACTATGAATTGGCGTTGGCTCTGGCCCCACAGCAAACCCAACTGCTCCTGCTCAGCGGGAGTGTGGCCAACCCTCAGCACATTGTCGATTGGCTGAAACGGCTTGAACGCAAAGCCGTCCTGGTCGAACACCATGTGCGTCCCGTTCCGCTGGAAGAGATGGCCCCCATGCACCTCGGCTACCACATCCCAAAAGGAATCCGGTCTTTTTGGGGCAAATTCCTGGCAAAAAGTCTGGCCGAAGGACTGGGCCCTGTCCTGATGTTTGCTCCGCGCCGAAAGGCGGCCGAAAAACTCGCCATGGAGCTGGCCATACAGCTCCCCACACCCAATCCGCTCACCCTGACCGAAGATCAAAAACATCTGGTGGGCGATCGCATGGCCAAAATGCTCTCCAACCGCATCGCCTACCATCATAGCGGCCTCAGCTACGCGGCCAGAGCAGGCGTAATCGAACCCCTGGCCAAAGCGGGTCAACTCAGGGTGGTGGTAGCTACCATGGGTTTGGCGGCGGGGATTAATTTTTCCTTGAGAAGTGTCGCCCTGGTGGATGATTCGTATCGGCGCGATTACCAGGAATTCCCCATTCAACCCGACGAAATGCTTCAAATGTTCGGCCGAGCCGGCCGCAGGGGGATCGATGAAATCGGATATGTTCTGGTCGGTGGCAATTCAGTCCGTCTCAGAGACGCTCACTCGGCAAAGCTGACACGAAGCGGCATGGTGGACTGGAACGCACTGCTCACCATCATGCACGCCGCATCGCTTCAGGGAAAAGATCCATACGCTGAAGCCGTACGTGTGCAGGAACGTTTGTTTACCACCAGACCCATCTTTCTTGGCGTGGAAAATGCCATGAAGTATCCGGACACACCCTGCAACCTGGGAACCGATGCCGAACGCGCCCGTTACGTCAAAAAGAAAATTCGCCAGATCCTCAACAGCGAAAGTGAATGGGATTATGATCCCACCGTTCAGGAGGTCCCCCTCGAACGTATCCTTGTCCCCATTTACCAGAATGCACAGGGTGACCATGTGCGATGGTGGAAACTCAGGGATCCTGCAAAGAAAATGGATGGCTGGAAATTATCTCACCTCCAGCCAGCTTTGACCATTCCAGAGCTGGTCGGAGAAATTGGTCATGGACGCCCATGCGTTCTGGACGATTCAGGAAAATGGAAAATCTACGGTAAAGCCCTGGCTGTAGCTGACCGAATGCACAACGGAAAAATTATCCTGACAAAATGGGTCAGGCGCCTGACAGGCTGGAGAGGACGCCAGGTTTCCGATGGGCAATGGCAACAGCGCATCCAACCTTTGATCCGAAAACGCATGTCTCAAAAGGGCGTGGATGTGGTTCGCTTCCTGGAACAAAAATACGCCATTACCGTCCACCTGAACTATGGCAAGCAATCCCTGAACGTGCCCGTCGATCGCCATGGCGTCCCTCTGTGGAGCGCGGCGGTGCGCAAAGTGGCACCATCAGCCTGTAACGAGTGTAACCTGGTAGAGACGTGCCGTTCCCTATCAGCCAAGACCGGCACAGCCATGCTTTGGAGGCGTTTAAACTTGATCGATGCCCAAGGTGTTCCGACTCGCCGGGGGCGCATCGTCAGTTTTTATACCCACGGAGACGGGTTGGCCATAGCCGCCGCCCTCGAAGATAAAAGTTATCCGCTGGACGAACTGATTTATGACATCGCCGACCTGCATGCCGGCCATCGATTCAGTCGGGACGAACACCGCTGGGGTGGTCGCATGGCCATGGTCTGCCACGACATGTACGGTTTCCAAAACATCCCCGGCTATCTCGAAAACGGCATCCCCACCCAATACGGTTATGGAGCGGAAACCATCGTCATGGACGTTCACAAAACTGAAGTCAACAAGTTCAAATGGGTGACCGACTTTCTGGGAGCAGGTGATATTGACCGCATCATCATCGAATGGCGCAGCCTTCTTCGCCAAACGGTTCACTCCCCTGCTCTCGAATGGGATCGTTGGCTGGATTTTCAGGAACTTGCCCGAAAAACATTGGACGAAACGGTTTCCCCCACACTCACCGAATTACCAGAACTTGAATACAATCAGAAACAACGAGTGGATCACGCTTTGAAATTGAGATAGGCGCCTCTCAAGGTCCAGGCGACTTGAAACCACATCAAGTATGCACAAGTTTGAACACGATGGATTCAAAAGAATCGCTTAGCCCAACAAACAATCCTCGGTTACCAACTCAGCATCCACTTTTGTTGCAGAGTTGGATGGGAGATGGCTCTTCTTTTTATTGCGGATGGAGACATTGATTTCCATATCCCCTTTTCCAGTCGAATGGGCTTGCTCAGCCATCCCGAATACGGGCAAAAGGTTGTATATCGTCTCACTTAAAAAAGTGTTCACTCCCTTTTCAATTTCAGCATCGCCTTTACTTAGCTCACATAAATGTTTCAGGTGATGCTTCAGCGCAATCACGTGATGCTTGATGTGCTCCACATGAGTCAATGGCGTCCCACATTGGAGAACAATTTTCGAATCGGTCGCCCTAGAGTAGGCTTTGATTTCCGCCAACTTCAGTGATTCATCGGAACCACTTTCAATCTTTGAAATGGCGGATTGGGTAACCCCCATTTTCTCCGCCAACTGAGCCTGGGTCATGTTGGCTTCTTTTCGAATTTGAACCAGTGTATCGGTCACGATGCTCTTTCTCTCAAGCGCTTCCAATTCAGCACGCTCTTCTCCTGTAAAATAGTTGGATTCGAAAAAGTCTTCGATGCTATCAAATTTAGCCTCAGAAATGTCGCTTTTGGTTTTATTTGGATTTCTTTTCATGTTTTTGACCAGAAGCTGTTACTTACGCTTCAATTCACTAATGTGTTTTTTGGATGTTTGAATGTCCTTTTGCTGACTCTGTTTGTTCCCAATCGTCAGAAGGAAAACAGTGTCATTTCTTATTCTGACGTGAATATACAATCGAGTCTCTGCAAGTGACCCCAAATTTTTATCGGCTGAGGATTGGCCGATTGCCACAACCCCGTTTCCTTCCGGATGCAGGTAGCCAGCCCTGAATGATTTAATGTCCGACAAGCCTTCAATGGCTTTGATGTATCTTCTCAAATTTTGAAAAAGAACGGATACCTCCTTTGGATATCTCTTTCGAAATGATTTTAATTTTTCATTAAATCCTTCAACCGGCTCTATTGTCATGTGTCAGCCTCAGTTCATAATATTCCAATTTGGAATATCGTCAATTTTTATTTTCACTTTTTTCTGCTTTCTTTCCTCCGAATCCCCAGAAGCACCCTCTTCAAGGCTTTCTATTTGCCTTTGTCAAAATGAAGAAATGTTCCACGCATCCCATACGTATAAACAACCTTACAATATCGACCTCCAAATCATCCACCTGCATATCTATCATTCTGGATCGTCAGGACTGACAACTCTGAAAAACCGTGTTCCGACGGTCTCCTCGATATCGATATCAATTCTTATCGAATCCGATGCTCCCAAATCACCGTTTTGCCATGCTTCCCAGTGGATCAGATCACTTGAAATCTCAATGATGAATGGTTGGTCAATGCCTCCTTTTAACAACAGCTGAACATTTGAAGCACCTCCACCTTGTTCGGATTGGATGGATAATCCAACAGGCTCTGTGTGTGTTGGTCGTGGCGGCGGAACATCCTCCACAACCAATATCGCTTCTGAGGGATAACCCAGTTGGTAATCATCCCCGGGTTTCAAAGCCAGTTGGAGAATTTCCGCGTCTTCTTCGGCGGAATCCGAAATGGTTGACATCTGAATCAGTCCTTCGAATTCTCCCTCGGGAATTAACACCGGCCCCGTTCCCTGCAGAATATGTAAATCTTTTCCCAATTCAATGGATCCCGAGATTTCAAACTCCACCCAAGTTTCACTTTCATCACCTTTGCGTCGCAAATTCAAGTCACGGCTGCGTGGCATGGACTCGGATAGTATGGAACGGATGGCCCGAACAGGATCTTCCAGGGCGGGAGCGGAATCCGGTAACTCAAGTGGATCCGGACGATATGTCCAATAAATAACCGGCTTGTCGCTTCCGATAACAACATCCTCAAAAGCCGTGGATACAAGCACATGATCCAACAACATGCGTCCGACACCTCCGGAGACACTGCCGGGTTGACGAATGGCCAGAGAACTCAACTGACTGGACGTTGCTTCATCAATGGCCGCTACGGATATATCTGTTTCACCAATCGGATTCACCCATAATGTTGTCAGCACATCAAGTGGTCGGTAAGCCATGACAATCCTCAAGCGGGAGGGTGCTTCAAACACTTCCGGATACCAGGCATCCGCAGTTGAACTGCCATTGGAAATCCCCAACTCAAACTTCTCCTCACCCTCGACCGCGTTTCGAACAAACAAACGACCGCGATAGCTGGAAGAGTTTCCCCCACGCACATGCAACCAATAAGTTCCGGCTCCTTCAGGCGCTTTCGCAAAAAACACATCCATTCCCACATACAAAACTTCCGGCATGTTGGGATCATCTCTTTCAGGAATGGGAATCGGCAAATACACATCTTCACCTTGAACTTCATTGACGTCCAATTGTCCTGCAAACGTAATGATCTCGTTTTCATCACCGCTGGCATGTTGCCACCTCCCGGCAGAAACCTCGGTCAATGATCCGTCCGGATAATCAAATGTCTCCTCCAGAACAATCCCTGAAAAATCGTCGCTCTGAATCACCAGCTCAACCACACCTGCCGCAATTTGATAAGCGGGATCATCCACCACGGATAGCATCAGGCTTTCGGCAGGTTCGGTCAGATCGTCGTCCAATAACTCAACCGTCAACTCCAAACGCGCCTGCCCGGGTTCAAACACTGGCGAAAGAGGAAAGGACAATTCAAAATCCATTCCTCTCTCGGCAGTGCCACCCAGTCCCAGCTGAACCGTGAGCGGAACTTGAAGGTCTCCATCACGCTCCAAAACAATCATCCAATCCGAGTCCACACCTTCCCTTGCTTCAAACAACTGGCTGGTAAGGTGTATGGTCGTCAAATCGTCGTCTGTAATATTCCATTCAACACCTAAGCCGCCTGAAACATCGAACGCATCCGACTCCTCAATGGTCATGACAAGCGTCTCGGCCCCTTCCTTCTTATCATCATCCAGTATCTCCAATGTGATATCAACTCGGTCCTGGTTCGGATCAAAATGAATTCGATCCACCTGCCCGGTATAGTCTTCCCCAAAGACAGCAGTGCCAGACCACCCTATGCCAACATCAAGAGCTTCCTCCATCACGCCCTCCCGTTGAATGATTACCAGGAGGGAAGATCCCCCCCTTTCGGGGAGGATTTCCATGTTGTTATTGATTCTGATCACTGGTTTTTCCGGGACAACGAGAGCTGTCAAATCACCAAACGCAGTGGTGATCTTGAGCTCATCGATTTGAATGTACCCGATGCCGGAAGCTTGCCGAAAGGCAAACTGATCAATGGTTCTCACCGACGCATCATCTCCAGCGACCAAGGTCAGATCATCTTCCGAAACAGGATCAATGCCCAATCGGGTGGCAGCAGTGGATGGTTGGTAACTCATCACAATCCGATAGCTTTGGTTCAATTCCAGAGCTTGATCCAGCATGGTGGAATCGGCAAAACTGGAACCACCCTTGCTGATCCCCAGCCTGAAACCTTCGCCGTCTTCGGAGGCCGCGATGAACAAACGTCCTCGAAACGTTGCGGAACTACCTCCTCGAAAGTGAGCAAAGTAGCCCCCTCCGCTGGAAGGTTTATCCGTGACTGTCAGAGTGAAGGATGCGTAAAGCGTCGCCTCGCTTTCAGCATCAAAGGATTGATCGGCAAGCAATATCCCGACATCTTCCGAAGCTGAGGCGGCGACCATCAACTGCCCGTCCTGCACCATCAGATCGCCCTCGGTCCCACTTCGGTGTTCCCAAAGGCTGCCCTCGGCGGAAACCACAGGGCCGTCCTGATGATTGAAGTTTTGATCGACCAACGTGTCCGCTCTCATTGAAAGTGAGAGTACGAAGATCGCGCAAGTGATGCCCGAAAGGACACCCTGATACCGTATACTTTTGTTTTGTTTCATGTCTGTTTTTTATTGATGTAATGTTGACTGATAACAGTGCTCAAGAAATTGAGCACGATATAATCGTGCATTCATCAACATGTTGCGCAACACAAAACAGGTCGTAAAACAAGACATTTACACCTAAAACACGACACGTGAGTACTTTTATTTCACATTTGTGTCATGGGTGGTGAAAAAGGGAGCAAAAATGAACTGGAAAACAATCGGGTGAATTTCACCCCAAAACTGCCTTGCCAATCGAGGTTGTGTTAATTGACAGCGGAAGCGTTCTGAGCAGCATCAAGAGATTTGTAATGCTCCAGAAAACGGACGCGTTGCGTCTCCAGTTGTTCCAGCTGATGGGTGGTTTTTTTGATGACGCTGGAAGCCCTTGTGGCCAGTTGACCGCGTCGATCGGGGGCATATCCCACATCATCCATCATGGAATCAAAGGACTGAAACAAATCCAGATAGGATTCGATCAATGGCATGACTTCAAAATTCGATTGCGCTTTCAGAAGCTGCAGTTGTTGAATCAGGTGCTTGGTTTGAGCCTCACGCTCTTCTTCGCTCCATTGCGCGATGACATCTTTGATGGCAAATGTCTGCCACTGCGGCAGGTCATTTTCCAAAACGGCCATTTTGGCCGGCGGGTTGAGTATCCTCCCCAATTCCTCCAGACTACGCTCCATGCTCCATCGGCGTTTGTCATTGTACTGAGTGATGGATGCGGTCAGCACCGCCCACCACTTTTCAAGGCTGAGCATGTTGGGAAAGGAGGATTGATAGGCCTGGTGAAAAGCAGTCTGCCAATTGAAAAACCGGGGCAGCATTTCGATGAACCGGTGCATGGAGGGTTTGCCATCCGGCATCAGGCTTAATTCACGAAACAACAAGTGCGCGCAGTGTCGAAAGTTGATGGTTCGCACATATTGCTCTTCGGATGAGAATATCTGCTCGGCACTGAGTGGATCATTGTTTTGAAGGAATTGCTTGGCCTGAAAGGTGGACTCCCGTTTGTAAAACCAGGGTGTGGGCTTGCCTAACTTACCACTCGGCACTCCAACCTCCACCATGTCATCCACGGTTAATGAGGGGTCCATGATCGCGGAATGCAGCACAAACTGCCGCAATCCCTCAATCAACCATGCAGGGGGATTGCACATCACTTCAGGGGATGGACGATTGACCATCTCCAGCAATAACACATGAACAAGGTTCCGCAGCCAGATGTCTTCCGAAATTTTAGGCTTCAGGACCACTTGGAATCCCCAGCCATTGGCATATCGCGTGGGAACCGTGATGAAAGGTTCCTTGGATCGGTTATTGGAACTAATGGTAAACCTGATTTTGTTGCGCCAGCTGTCCTGCACACCCAAGGCCTGAAGCATCATGTCTTTGATCTGCTCGGCATTGAGGGCAACCAAATCGGGAGTCAATGCAATCAAGCCATTGTTTTTCTCAACCCCATTCAAATTGGAGGGTTCAAACACCTCCCCTTCCCAAACGACCACAAACTGCTCACTCTTGCTGATCAATGTTCCCGCCTTGGCATGCTGAGCCCCGGCGAAGAACCAGAATCCGGCGAACAAAAGACTCAACCGCCAGCACGACACCGCACTTTGGAAAGGATTTGGCATGACTAATTACCAGCACACATCGTTCCAAATAGACACAAAAGCATCAGGAAGAGCTCTTTGCCTTGGATTTTTTGGGTTTGTCGCTGGATTTGGACTTGGCCGACTTCGCGGGACTGGGCTTATCACTCTTGGCCCCAGCTTTGTAACTCTCACTGCGGTAATCCGTAATATAAAAACCACTCCCCTTGAAGATAAGTCCGGCGCCAGCACCAATGGCCCGGTGCACTTTTCCCTTGCCCCAGCGCTTTTTCTGGCAAACGTCTTTGGGACAGGTGGTTAAGGCGTCATCTTTCATGGATTGAAACTGTTCAAACTCCAATCCGCACTTCTCACATTGATATTCGTATGTTGGCATAATGATGCAAATTCCATCGATTCTTCTGCATAACCCGGTTCAGAAGCGCCGATCAGCATAGCAAAAAACGAATTCGATCGAAAACTTCAAGCAAATTCCGACGCATTTTGCTTTGCAAAGCCGCGTATGACAAGTAGGGATGATGCCTTTGCTGTGAACGAACCGGACCAAAATAAAAAGAGATTCTATAAGAAATCCACCTTTGTCACGCACCTGCCCGAGCGCTACCTGTACAGCCCGTCTCATGGTTGGGTGTGTGAGATCGAGGAAGGTCTTTGGCGTGTGGGATTGACCAAGTTCGCAACTCGTATGCTGGGTGACATGGTGGATCAGGATTTTGAGGTCAAATCAGGCGATCCAGTCCAGTTTGGTCAAATCATCGGATGGATGGAGGGATTCAAGGCCATTTCAGACCTTTATGCACTGGTGGATGGAACTTTTGATCAGGTGAATCCTTCATTGCAAACAGATCTGACTGCCATCACAAAGGATCCCTATGCAACAGGATGGCTCTACCAGGCACGCGGTAAGGTCGATCCTCGCTGCATGCCGGTGAGCGAATACACGGATCTACTGGACGCCACGATCGACAAAATCCTCGAACAGCAAAAACAGGAAGCCGAGGAATCCTGAAATGCCCGGATATTGACCATCTTCTAACACCAATTGCCCTGAGCAAGTTCCCACTTGATTTCGTACCGTATAGACCACATTGTATCCACACGTTTCTTGCTCCGAAAATCGCAAGAAAAACCCATACTTTTACATAGGTGATGCAATTGAAAATCAAGGCTTTGATACCCGTCAAACAGGCAACCACTTGGCTCATGAGCGGATGTGCCGTCACAATGCTCCTTACCAGTTGTTCGCAGGAGCCAGCCATCGAAGTCCACACGATCCCCAAAAAGGTAGCCTACCAGCTCCCGTCCAACTGGACAAAAACCGAGAGCACAAGCGCCATGCGCCTGGCTACTTACGACATTCGCGGTGAAAACGGAGAAGAAGCTGAAGTGGCCATTCTCCCCATGCCCAACCTGAATGTCGCCGATCACGAGATCGTCAACCTATGGCGGAGCCAGCTCCAATTGCCCCCCATATCCAAGGACGAAGTGGAGCAAGCGTCGGATCCGATCCAGATTGGGAACCTTGAAGGACGCATCTTTGATTTGACGGCGCCAGAGGACGCCCCCGGCGAAATGTCGGGCGCAAGGATTGTCACCGCCTTTGCAAGTTCGGCATCAGGCACCTGGTTTTTTAAAATGACCGGCCAGAAAGATCATTTGGATAAAGAATTGGAAGGTTTCACTTCATTCCTGGGCTCTGTGGATCTGAATGCCATGCAAAAAGAAATCGCGGCATCCCGCGCAGCAGCCGATCCGCATGCCGGCGTGAACATGGCTGCTTCCAGCGCAGCCCCACCAAGTCGGCCCTCTGCAGCGGCATCCAATCTTCCTGAGTGGACTGTTCCTGAATCATGGACGGACAAAGGATCGCGCTCGATGATTCTGGCCAGTTTTTCAGCGCAGGACGGAGCCGTTGAGATCACGGTGTCCATGCTGGGCGGTGGCGCAGGTGGCCTGCTGCCGAACATCAACCGTTGGCGTGGACAAGTTGGTTTACCTCCCGCCAGCGAAGCGGATCTGACCTCGATCACCAGCACCATCAGTGTCAGCGGAATTGAATCCACCTATGTCAATCTACCGGGCTCAGCCCAGCAAATCGATGCAGTGATTGTTCCGAAAGGAAATCAAACCTGGTTCTTCAAGGCCATGGGCGCACCCGCAGCCGTCCAAAAGGAAACGGAAAATTTCAAATCATTCGCTCAATCAGTCCAATTCTAGCATCATGCTGAAACCGATCATCAAGTTCTTTACCTCCCTTAAACTGACCGTCACCTGTCTGGCGTTTTTCCTGATCATCGTGTTCGTAGGAACGATGGCTCAGGTCAATCTGGGGCTTTATCAGGTACAGGAGCTCTACTTCAAAAGCTTGCTTATTTATTGGGGACCAGAGAACGCGGACTGGAAAATTCCCGTGCTTCCAGGCGGATACCTGGTGGGTGTCTTCTTGATGATCAATTTGGTCGCCGCATTCGTCAGCAGATTCAAACTGACAAAGAAAAAATTCGGCATCTATATCACACACGCCGGATTGATCCTCTTGTTACTGGGCCAGGTTTTCACGGATGCGCTCTCCCGTGAAAGCGCCATGGAAATAATGGAAGGTGGAACCAGCTCTCATTCAGAAGACTTCAAACTGGACGAATGGGTGCTGATCGACCACTCAAACCCAACCGAAGACAAGGCCTACACCATTGCCGATTCACTCATTGCTGGAAGCAAGGGATCTGTCATCATCGACGACTCCATTCCTTTTAAGGTCAAAGTCCACGACTACTGGCAAAATGTCAGCCTGACCGGGACGCTAATTGATGAGCAAGGTAACCAGAAAACAGGTTATACCAGGGTCGAAGCCAAGACGGGATTCGATAATGTATATCTCAAGGCTATGCCTCCAGCCACCAGCATGGATTCAAGAGACATGAAGGCGGCTATTGTGGAATTATTGGATGGCGACACATCTTTGGGGCAATGGCTGGTCGCTACCCGCATGAACCCTCAAAAGTTCGATCACAACGGAAAACAATACTCCATCGCCATGCGGCCCAAACGCTACTACAAAGATTTCTCTCTGACCCTGCTCCGTGCGACTCACGATAAATACACCGGCACAGACCTCCCTAAAAACTTTGCAAGCCGGGTTCGCTTGAAAAACGAAAACACCGGAGAAGATCGTGAAGTGTTGATCTATATGAATCACCCTTTGCGCTATCAGGGAATGACCTTTTTCCAACATCAAATGACCGCAGGTGAAGTCGTGAGAAGATCCGGGATGACCCCCTCCTCCGTTTTCCAGGTGGTTAAAAATCCCACTTGGCTGACCCCTTACTTTGCCTGCGTGATGGTTGGACTGGGTTTGCTGGTCCAATTCATGATTCACCTCCTGGCATTTGTCAAAAAACGCAAACAAGCAGCTTAGTTAACCCGACCTTTTTTTCCACACCAGCGCCTGATTAAAACATTATGAAGAAATTCCTCCCATTCATCGTTCTTGGACTCTTCACCCTGTGGATCGTTTCCGCCATGCGGCCCGCCAAATCGCGCGGATACATGGACGACGTACAATTCGGTCAATTGCCAGTGCTGCGAGAAGGACGCCTGCAGCCGCTCGACTCTGTTGGCATGAATGCTCTGCTCCTGATTCGAGGAAGCCGGAAGGTGCCATTGGAAGGCAACAATGAAAAAGGAGAATGGGGTAATTTCTTCGATATCCGAGGTGAAGGAAAAGAACAATTGTCCGAACGACGTTGGTATCAATTTTCAAAACATCCCAAAAAACTGAATCCTTCGGAATGGCTCATGGAAGTCATGATGCACCCGGAGATTGCGGATGAACGATACATCTTCGCCATCAATCATCCCGACCTCGTGGACCAATTGGGACTGAACGATAAGGGGTTGGAAAAGTCCGGGCTGCGTTATTTCACTTTCAATGAAATCCGGGACCAATTCCCAACCATCCGCCATCATGCCCAGAGCGCTTTCGATCAGGAAGAGGCCTTGCGTTCTCCATTTGAAAAAGCGGTGATCAAAATCTGGGTTGGTATGAATACCTACCTGGAATTGAAAAACACGATCGCACCTCAGGATTCACACGATTTCAACGCCGATCTGGACAATTATCTCGCCATCATCGCCCCGGGTTTGGAAGCTTACCGCAATCAGGTGGCAGGCAAGGAACATGATGAAGCGACATTGGGACAGTTTTCAGCCTACATGGACCGATTCCAAATGCTGAGTTCCGCACGAACCCTGATGATTCCGCCAAGCAAGGAATCGGGAATGGAAGATCAATGGAGCACCGTCGGCACCAACCTGATCACCGCCATTCAAACCATGGATGTCAAACCTGCCGTTCGCTCCTATGCACGCATGGCCAGCACCTTTCATGCGGATGACTCCGGGAATTTCAACCAAGCCGTCAATCAATACCGGCAATCCCTTCAATCTGATTTTACTGAAGAACTCAAACGCACAGGCATCGAGTACCGCTACAATCGATTTGCTCCCTTCTACAAGAGCACGGTGATTTACCTCATCGCCTTCATCCTTGCCTGCATCACTTGGGTCAACGGATCGGAAGGGACGCGCAAAACCGCATTCTATCTGGTCGCACTGGCTGCCATTGTTCATACCGGCGGACTCATCACACGCATGTATATCGAAGGTCGCCCGCCCGTCACCAACCTTTACAGTTCGGCTATCTTTGTGGGATGGGGAGCGGTGATTCTGGGATTGATCATCGAACGTATCTACCGGGACGCCATTGGCGCTGCCATCGCCAGCATCGTCGGGGTGTTATCGCTGATCATTGCCCACAATCTGGCATTGGAAGGCGACACGATGGGCGTTCTCAGAGCTGTCCTGGACACCAATTTCTGGCTGGCCACCCATGTGGTCACCATCACGTTGGGTTATGCGTCCACGTTCGTTTCCGGATTCCTGGCCATCCTTTACATCATGCGGGGCTTCTTCACCCAATCCCTGTCGAAACAGACAGCGCAATCCCTCACCCGTATGGTGTATGGAGTGATCTGCTTCTCGACCTTGTTCAGTTTCATTGGAACCGTTCTGGGAGGCATCTGGGCGGACCAATCCTGGGGTCGCTTCTGGGGATGGGATCCCAAGGAAAACGGCGCCCTGCTGATCGTCATCTGGAATGCACTCATCCTTCATGCGCGCTGGGGAGGCATGATCCGTGAACGGGGCATGATGAACCTGGCCGTGTTTGGCAATATCGTGACCGCCTTTTCCTGGTTTGGAGTCAACATGCTCAACGTGGGATTGCACTCCTACGGATTCATGGGAGCCGCCTTCAAGTGGCTGATGATCTTCAACGCTAGTCAAATCCTGATCATCGCCATCGGCCTCATGCCTCTCGCCACCTGGGCCAGTTTCAAGAGCAAGTCCAAGAACCAGCCTGCATAAGCATCAAACACCACCCAATTGGTTACCACTCGCGTCCTTCCGGTAATGTGAAGAAAGACCGGAGCTCTCTGGACTGCGTGTTCCGATGCATCGGAACCGCTCTGGGTCTGGTCCGCTTGCTCAATTCGCTTCAAACACTGCAGACCTGAACCAACACCCTAAGGTTCCGCCATGAGGAATAGAATGGTATGTGGGTAGCAGCAAGCCACAACGTTCCCCTGGCGTATCCAGAGCGGTGTCGTGACCCCCGCAGTCCAAAACATTCATTTGCATATTCCAAGAACAACTTGAATCAACGTTATCAAGACAAAATAGCAGGCATTTTTAAAGTGCGTTTCGGGAATTTCCTGCATAGGATCACAGTCAACAAAAATCACCGTCCATGAAACGTTTACTGAATCTATTTTTCATACTATGCGCGACGATTCCTGTCATCGCAGCTCAACCTGACCACACCCTATCTCTTTGGCCCGGGAAAGCGCCAGGCATCACCCGTGCCACCGGTCCGGAAGTAAAACTTCAGAATCGCCCCCGCCCCTTTTATCAACTCACGCAGATCGCGGAACCTTCCCTTGAGATTTATTTACCCAAATCAACGCAAGCCAACGGAACAGCCATCCTGGTCTGCCCCGGAGGCGGTATGCAACGATTGGCTTACGAACACGAAGGTTTGGAGGTGGCGCAGTGGTTGAACGCCCACGGCATCATCGCGGGGGTCCTGAAATACCGGGTTCCCGGGCCAGCCAAAAGTGGCGCCATCGATGCCCAGCGGGCCATGAGCATGCTGCGTGAACATGCCGAACAATGGGGCATCGACGCCAGTGCGGTGGGATTCATCGGTTTCTCGGCAGGAGGAGAGATCGGCACTTGGTTGGCAACACATCACCACACCCGACTGTATGATCGGAACGATGCAACAGATGACCACGCTTTTCATCCGGACTTTGTCAGCCTGATCTATTCGGGAGGCCTGTTAAAATTTCGCACGACCGAACTGAAAGCTGAGTTTGCCGACAATATCAACGCTGACATGCCAAATGTTTTTATGGCACACGCCTTCAACGACGGATGTCAAAACAGCATCGCCCTGGCAATGGCCCTGAAACAAGCCGGAGTGCCCACTGAGTTGCATTTGTTTCAGGAAGGCGGGCATGGCTTCGGAGTTCGATCCACAGGCGTGCCGACCGATGCCTGGCAGGAACGCATGATCGAGTGGCTGGATTCAAATGGATTCATGGATCCCAAAGGCGTGCGATCATACGTAAAACAACTTGGCCAAGACCTGCCAATCAAAGATCAATCACTTCCCACATTGACCAAACATCAACAAAGTGCCAATTGGGAGGATGCCTATCGGGCACAGATGCGTTGGATCAAACATCAACTCTTTCCAAAAAACATAGGCGGTTTCAAAGGTGCGGCGGCATCCGCTACAGCCCAACAAAGTCTCGGCATTGACGGACCATTGGTGGGTGTGCTTCCAGCTGACGGAGCTATCAATCATCAAGACAATCCGACCTTGGATCTCAACGAAACAGGTCCCATGGCAATTGAAACAGAAATCGGTTACCGCATCGCGGTAGACATTTCCTACGAAGTGCTCACCGACCAACAAGCACGGGAAGCCGTATCAGCCATCGTCCCTGTCATAGAACTCCCGATGCGCCGTTCGTTTCAGGAAGGAGGAAACCAGGCCATGAACATGGTCGCCTCCAACATTGGTTCGTTTAAATACATCGTGGGAGAAGATCTTGATCCGTCAAAGGTGGATCCGAACACCTGGGATCTGACTCTAAACAGAGGCACCTCAACGCTTCATTCCGTGAAAGGCAACACCGCTAACGGAGGGCAATTCCACAACCTGCGCAAGATCATGAACCAACTCACCCAAAACGGCCACACGCTCCCCGCCGGCACCCTGATCATCTCAGGCGCCCTCGGCGGAGTCCACCCAGCGGAGCCCGGCCTCTATCAAGCCCATTTTGGAAACGACCAAGTTATTTCATTTGAGATAAAGTAAAAATTCAGAAAGCGTTCCTAAAGATGAAAGGGACTTTCGTCAGCAAGTAAGTCAGGTCAAAGCCCCATACCGTTCCACCAAAATTGCTTTCCCAATGCCTCTGCGCCTCCGCGTCTCTAGCGCAGCGGGAGTGATAATAAAATTTCCCCAACCTACCACCGATCCTCCCTCCCCTCCCCGGTATGCACGACAATGGCGGACGCCTCCAGCACATGGCGATCCTTCGCATTCACCTGATAACACCGCATCTGGCATAGCCCACATCCAACACACTTGTCGCTCAAAACGACCGGAGCCAACCATTCATCCATGCCACCATCCTCGCGTTCTTTGCGAACGCGCGTGAACTCAATCGCCTCGTACCCGGCCGCATTGCATTCATCGACACACAACTGACAAGCCTCGGCCCCAACATGCGGCAGGCAGGTGGATGTGGCCACGATGGCCAATCCCATTTTGGTGACGCGTTTCTCTTCCAACGGAAGCGGCAGGATGGCCTCCGTAGGGCATACCTGGCCACAGGCATTGCAACTGGAATCACACCCCGCCCAGTCCAGTTCGGCATAGGGTGTCCACAATCCTTCCAATCCCTGCTCGAATGCCAAAGGTTGCAACACATGATTCGGACACACTTTGAAACACTCCCCACAGCGAATACAGATTTCGAGAAACCTGGATTCTTCCACACTTCCCGGCGGACGCACCGGCCGCAGAGCATTCTCTTGGTCCAGACGAGCCCCAAAGGATTTGGTCGCCCATCCCAGCGAAGTTCCCCCAACCACACTGGCAAGCATTCCAACGCCGGTTGCCATGAAACTTCGACGCCCGAACGACGTTTCTCCAGTAGGTGGAACGTTGACATCCTTCACCACCATGCTGTCCATGCGGGGGACAAATTGAATCGCCTCCGTCGGGCATACACCGCCGCATGTTTGGCACAAGGTGCAATCCGTTGTGCGGGTTGTAAAATCTGGTTTAATGGCATCAAAGGGACATGCGGTCACACATTTGTTGCAGTGAATACAATCCGGAGTCACCTTGCGTTCGTTCCAACGAAAGACATTTGCCAGCGAAAACACAGCGCCACTGGGGCAAACATACCGGCACCAGAATCGTGGACGCAACATACCTAGCCCCAGAACCATCAAGAACAGTCCAATGGAAAACCAATGTCCGATGTGCATGTCTGGCACCTGATGCCATCCCAACAGAAACCCGGTCTGCAACGGATCAAACACATAAAGCATCCCACGCGTCAAAACTGGAATGGCGCTGACGAATCCGGACAGGAGCACCCCGCACAAAGCCGCCACCATCACTGCCGTCAGGAGATAGTATTTGAGGTGCACCCACCAGCCATTGTCCGGAATGTGTATCCGGGAAAACCGTTGGCTGATTCCCCAATCAAACAAATCGATCAACGTCCCCAAAGGACAAATGTATCCACAAAATCCTCTTGGGATCAGCACACATATAGCCAGTATCAATCCGGCAAACATCAGCGAGGAAATCCAGGAACGCGCTGCCAGTGCGGTGGACAATGCCACCAACGGATCCAGAACCAGAAAGCTTTCCGGAGCAACACGGGTTTTGCTTTCCAAAGCCTGTGCATAATGATCAGGCCATGTTCCGGGGAGTTCTTCAGATAGAGTCCAGGGCCCGAGACTGAACATCATTGTTTGAAGCGTTAGATCTGAGAGTTTATCCATCGGATTCAGGACCAGTACCCCCTCTTCCATCGAATCAATTTGGAACAAGCCAAGATACCCTGATTCCACATCCATTGCGGACGCATCCAGGACATGCCAGGATTGCCCTGGATGGAAAATATCAATGGAGAGATCAGATACAAGAGTAACCTTGCCACTTTGTCCATCCACTTCTTGAGGCACCCATCCGGGCAGCACCTGGGCAGGTGCCACGCCATAAGGCCAGCAAACAGAAAAAAACAACCAGAGGAACAGAATAAAACAACCCGCCTGGATCATTCGACGAAACGGTGCGGCTTCCCAGGTTGCCCCCAGTTTACGCAACCATTGCCTTGGTTTACCCGCCTCTCTGTAAGCATCACCCGATTGAATGAAGCCCGGCAACCAGGAACGGAGCCACCGATACCAAGCCGGGCTGATCCCCGCCTTGCGTCGTCGCACACCGTGCAGACTCGGCAAATAGTGGTTCCATTTCATGCAAGCTTACGGCTCCATTCCCTGAGCAAGGGCTCGAGCTGTGGCACGAATGACCGCTTCGGATGTCACCGTGGCGCCACTGACGGCATCCACTCCCTTTACTGATTGTTTGCTCTTGATGCGCTGCAATGTTTCTTCGACCGCATGGTAATATTGTCGATCACTCATCGAAGTGACCTTGGCCGATTCGATGGAACCCAGCCCGGTTTGAACTTCCACATTGACGTATCCTGAATACCCATAACTCCGATCCCGAAAGGTGCCGCTCCTGACTTTTGCCAAATCCAAACGATCAAACAACCGGATAACTTCCATCGTATCCCTGGCTCGACGATGGTTCCGTTCAATCTCCGCCTTGTATGGGCTTTTGATTTCAACCTGCAACGCCTGTTGATAAAATTGGGTTGCCTCATCATAACGCCCGACATTGCGACAGGCATCCCCACTCAGCAAAAGGATCTCTGAGGCCTCGAATCCTTGTTCCAAGGCTTCTTTGGCGAGTGCCAACGCGTGATCCGTTTCCCTCAAACCTCCCCAGACTTTGATCACCGCCGGCGTCAACGGAATCGTTTTTAGTAATGTAATCGCCATTGCCCGATTCCCAAGTTGGGCATAACACTCGGCCAGTCGCGCAGGACTGTCGGTGTTTCTGAATCGTTCGCTCGTCGCTACCTTCGCCGACTCCCACCAAAAAGCAGCTCTGGCGTAATCCTGAAAAAACTCAAAGAACATGCGCCCCAGTTCCTCTTTCGCCTTGGAATGTGCCGTATCGGGTAAATCGGATCGATCCAGCAAATGCGAAATGAATTTGACTCCCTGCCGGTATCTGGACGCGTTGGTGTCAATGATGTCCCAAAGATAATGATCAATGTGCTTTTGATAATTCCAGATGGGTGTATCGATATCCGGCCAGCTTAAATCCAGAGTGTCGGGAAAATCCAAGGGCTCTGATGCAAACCAATCAGGCATCCGGTTGCCGCTTTCCAAAATCAATTGCCGGACGGCTGTCTCGGTGCGCTGCAACACATTTCCGTTTTCCGCCCCTTTTTCGTCTTCGCTTTCCTCGATGGATTCGATCTGTTGCCTGGGAATTTTTCGAATCAATGTGCGCCCCCCGGAAGTCAGTTCGACCGTGACAGCTTCGTCGTTTTGTTTGGTGATCTGGCCACTGAGGATAAGACCGCTCTTCAGCTTGATCACGTCTCCCCCCAGATCAACAGCGAATATTAACCCAAAGAATGCGCAAATCGCAATATACTGTATGGATTGCTTCAAGATCATTGCATGCATTACCCTACTGTTTCACTCAGTCCCCGAACCTCAAAGCATACAATTCAGCATCCTTCATGCGAACACGCAGCCGAATCGGATGGGACCGATCCAATCGAATGATTTCACCGTTATTCCAACGATAGGCGCGGTCGATTTCGTTTCCAATCAGCTCTGCCCCGTCTTGTAATGTGTAACCCGTGATGGGAACACCGTCGGCATGCAACAATTCGACCTTGATATATCCGGCAGCCGATGTGGAAAAATTAAAGAACAGTCGATCGCCGCTCCACTGCAAAGGGCGTGATATCCATTCCCCTTCCTTGTATCCTGCAGACAAACAGGACAATCCATCGAGTCGGAATGAATAGCGATGCACATGAGCGCTGGGCTGACCATAATCCTGATTCACATACAGCGACATCGAGGCATCTCCCGTTTGTGCCAATCCGAGCACAGGATAATTGGAACGCGACACCCAATTCTTCGCCCCGATACCGGGACGGATCAAAGCAGACATGAACGTACGATCATAATCCAATCCGCCTCTGGAGGACATCAACACGGAATCCGAAGTGTCATTGAAATATTTCGGATGCACTTTGATGGCCGCAGCCTGCTCATCGGTGAGCACTTTGCGCCCCGGGAAAAACCGGGCCGCTGTCGCCAAATAAATATGCGGCGCCCGAAAATACGGTTGGGTCTGATTGGTGTATAAATGATGGCTGGGCTGCGAAGATTCGGTATCACTGTAAATCATCTGCCCTTCCGTTTCCCAATGGGTAAAATTGCTGGATGTCGCTCGCGCAATGGCTCGCACCCCATTCACCGAGGAACGATAGTAGAGCACGTATTTGGATTCAGCCTCCGACCAAAAAGGAACATTCTGAGAATCCAACACCCACCCTTCGGGCTTGAATACCGGCGCATCCATGAGTTTCGTCCAACGAATGCCGTCTTCCGATACAAACGCCAACAGACCACTGGTGGAAATCCCGGCCAACGCCTTGTACCGTTGCCTGGGGTGCGCATTGGGATGGGTGTCAATGAAAGGGCAAAAATTGTGGCTGGCCGGAGCTTCTCCTGTGAGGATGATGTTGTTCACGGGATGATCAGGAAGCGAAAAGAAATTCAAGTCCGGTTTGACCCAATGAACCCCATCTTTGGATTCGGCATAACAGGTCACCTCCAGCGAACTGCCATCTCGACCTGCATCCGGCAGGCCGCGGTAATACATCCGCAGAAGTCCCTGGTCCTGCAACAATGTTCCGTAGCCGCAAAAGGCGCCTTCCCACGGCTTGTCGAAAGCAAAGACTTCCCCTTCATCCACCGGATCCTTGAGTTCCAGTCGAACCCCATCCGCCTTATCCAACAAATACCGATCGACGAAAATCTCTCTTCTGTCAGCAATGTTGTAGACATCCTGACCGTGTAACGGAATCAGGCCAAGGAGGACAAGCACACAAAATACGCGTCGTGTCATCTTCATGGTAATTAACGAAATTGAAAACGATGGCAACCCGGGCTCTCGATCCATCTTACTGAGGCATGCCAGCCATCCAGGCAGGCCATTCCGGACGTTTGTTGTTCACGTCAAATTCCCGATGCCATTTAAGTCCCCACAAACCTTTCAACCGTACCGAACGCGCCGAACCATCCATAAAGACGCTGTTAACAAATCCACTGTGACGGTTCATGGCAAAACGCGCCATTCCATTTTCGTGGGCATCTTCCTGACTGGGTGGACGGTGGTTACTACCCTGATCATCCGGATGTCCTCCCCAACGATAACCAGCAAGGAAGAGTGGAATATTGGTCATTTCGTAGCCGGTGATGGTATGCTTGCGCCAATTTGGTTCCACCCGATGCCCCCACAAGGTATTCATGCCCGCCGGAATATTATAAACCCAGTTATTGATCCCATAACTACTACGAAACACTTCCCTGACTTCCGTGTGTTCATTCACCACATCCCATGCCGCCAAAGCCCCGCGTGCACCTTCATCGATACTTTTGGTCGCACGCGGACACACTCTGATTTTTTCCCCGCCACCAAGATAGTAAGGACGCAGTGGCTCCACCCAAACACCTGCATCGGGATACATAAAGTAATCTTCATGGTCCATGGTGTAGAGACTGAAGTAAATCCCCCACTGCTTGAGATTGGATATGCAGTGAACAGTCTTGGCCTTCATCTTTGCCTTGGACAAAGCAGGTAACAACATCCCTGCCAGAATGGCAATGATCGCAATCACCACCAGCAACTCGATCAAAGTAAATCCAACGGACCACTTGGAACGCGATCTA
>Ga0181578_10001243_pt1 | contig 24640 bp, 25 predicted proteins | sample 071ome_21_FD_148659 | JGI IMG/M metagenome (GOLD analysis project Ga0181578, IMG submission 148659) | Coastal salt marsh microbial communities from the Groves Creek Marsh, Skidaway Island, Georgia - 071401CT metaG (spades assembly) | ecosystem: Environmental > Aquatic > Marine > Intertidal zone... | reverse complement strand
GTGTTTGCCTGTTTGAACCATCTCACCCCGAACGGCTGTCTACCTTTGGTGACTACCTTCAGTGAGTACAGCTACCCAAGCTTCCTTGCCAAATCCTCTGCCCTGAGATGCGTGTAGCGTTGCAGCATACGAAGGTCCTTGTGACCCGTGATGGTTGCAACCTCCATCACGTTCAAGCCTTTCTCAAAGAAACGGCTTGTCGCTTCGTGGCGCAGGTCGTGGAAGTGAAGATCTTCTATTCCTGCTTTCGCACAGGTTCGTCTCCACAGGGTTTTTAATCCCTCAAAGTGGATCGGTAACACGCTACCGCTGATGTCTCGTGGCAGCTTGGTCAGCGTTGCGACTGCTTCCTGCGAGAGGGGGACGTCTCTGCTGTCGCCATTCTTGGTATCCGGCAGGTGGACGAAGCGTTGGTCTAGATGGACGTGTTCCCATCTGAGCGACAGAAGTTCCCCTCGACGCATCGCCGTCTCAATCGCCAATCTCACAATCGGAACGACCCAGACGTTTCCATGCTTTGCCAGTGCGTCGAACAGACGCTGCTCTTCTCCCTCCTGCAGACGACGTGTGCGTGGCTTGGATGGCGGCGGTTTACGGATCCTGAGAACCGGGTTACTGGGTAGTTCGTAACCCCACTCCTTAATCGCCATAGTGAAGATGTGTGACAGGACCGACAGTTCCCTCTGTACTGACGCTGGTTGCACGAACCTCAGCCGCTCGTCTCTGTAAGCCGCTATGTCAGATGCAGAGACTGTCCGGATGGTCTTTAGGGCTAATTCACTCCTCCTAATCGTCTGAATGCGGTACTTCTCAACGCTGTAGGCTTTCTTCTGCCGTGAGACGTCGTTCTCATACCGATCAAGGATTTCTAGCATCGCAGTGTCTTGAATCGCGACGGCGCCAGTCTCGACTGACCTTTCTGTCTTGATTGCCCAACGGACAGCGTCGCCACGCAGAGAGAAGGTCTTGCAGATCGTGTTAGACCCGCGCCGACGCACACGGACCTGATACCGACCATTACGTTTGATGATGGAAGCCATGGGCCAATTCCACTCCTTCGTTGGAGCAGGATGGAGCAAGAACCTTAATGCCACGTGGACTAAGATCGTGGCGTAACCACTAACTATCAGAAAAACAATAGAGAGTAAGTGGCGCACCCGAGAGGATTCGAACCTCTGACCTCTGCCTTCGGAGGGCAGCGCTCTATCCAGCTGAGCTACGGGTGCGCGGATTCCGGCCAAATGAAGTCGGGAATCGCCGCCTGTGGACAGGCGAGCGCAAATTAGCGCAAGGCGGGGCCCTGCGCCAGTGTCTTGAACGTCAGGCGTCGGGCTACGCGTTTTTTCGTGCCGTCGCCATCCAGATGCCGGCAATCACGGCGGCCGCTCCGGCGGCGTGGTACCAGCGCGGGTCTTCGCCAAGCAGGATGATCGCCAGCACCCCGGCAAAGATCGGGTACAGGTTTCCGAAATAGCCGGCCTGCGCCGCGCCGGCGCGGTAGGTGCCCTCGTTCCATGCGGTCGTGCCGAGGAACGATGCGATGATCCCGACATAGAGGATATAGAGCGCGCTGGTGCCGTTGAGCGGCATCGGGCGCACGGTCATCGTCTCCCACGCATAAAGCGGGGCCATTATGATCACCCCGATGATGGCGAGCGACGTCATGAACGGCATGATGCCGATCTCCTTCGGCTTCCACCGCATCAGGAAGGCCTGCAGCGCCCACACGCTGACCGCGGCGAGCGCCCAGGCGTCGCCGGTGTTGAGTTCCAGCGTCGCGATTACGGCGACGTCGCCGCGAATGACGATCAGCGCCGCGCCGAAAATCGAGAACACCACCCCCCAGCCCTGGCGCACCGAGATCGGCGTCCTGAGCACGACAAGCCCGAGCAGCAGCACGAGGACGGGCAGGACCGACTGGATCAGGCTGGCCTGCAGCGCCGTGGTGCTTTGCAGCGCGAGATAGAACAGGCTGTTGAAACCGACCACCGAGACCGCGCAGAACGGCACGAGGAACTTCAGATTGGCGAGAATGGCGTGACGTTGCCGCCAGGTGGCGCGACCGAAGAAGGTAAGGAATACGACGAGCGCCGTCGCCCAGCGCCAGAAATTGAGCCCGAGCGGCGGCATGTCGGCGCCCGCCGCGGCGCGCCCGACGATCGCATTGCCGGACCAGAACAGCACCGCCAGCACCAACAGCACATAGCCGCTGATGTCGCGCTTTCTTGCGTCTTCCGTATCGTCGGCGGCATCGGTCATCGTCTCGAATTCTCCGGGTTCGCCAACAGGTCTTCGGCCTTTGCATCCGCGCCCGACTGCAGGGGCCGGGCGGCGTCCGCCATCCAGCCGGCGATATCGCGCCACACGATCTCCGCCTTCAGGTCGCGCAGCATCATATGCCACGATGCGCTGTATACTGCACGTTTTGACCCGGCGCGTCCCGGCAGGTTCCGCATCGCGTCCAGCACGGGCTTCTTCGGCACGATCTCGTCCCGCAGCCCGTAGATCATCAGAACCTTCGTATGGTTCAGCCGGGACGCCGCCGCCTGCGCTGAATCCATAAGATCGACCAGCCCCCTGATCGCGTCGATCCTCGTGTGGCGGATGATGTGCGGGTCGCGCGACAGCTTTCGCAGCATCGGGATGTTGTCCGACGGTTGGCGGTTGAGACCCTCACCCGTCACGGTGAACCATGGCACCGTGTTTGAGAAGAACCGGAGCGCCAAACGCTGATACCAGGGCATGTAGGCGCGCCCCCATACTGCCGGGCCGACCAGTATGGCGCCGTCGACGCCCGCGATGGGCCCGTCGGCCAGCGCCGCCATCGTCACGGCACCGCCCATGCTGACGCCGACGAGAAACAGCGGCGCCTCGGGGTGAATGCCTTTGAGCGCAGCGGCGGCAGTCCGCAGATCCGCCGTCATCGCCGCCGTCCCCGCCCAGTAGCCGCGATGCGGCGCGCGACCGAATCCGCGCTGGTCGAAGGCCCAGCTCTCGATCCCGCGTGCCGCCCACCAGGCGGCGGGCAGCGCGATGCCGTTGGCGTAATCGTTGAACCCGTGCAGGGCGAGGATCATGGCCTTCGGTTTCTCTCCCGACTTTCCGCCGGGCGGCCGCCACACCTGCATCGGCAGGCGCATCCCGTCGCGCGCGACCAGCACGGGGGCCTCGCCTTCGGCGTTTTCGATCCGCGGCTCGGCCGTTTCGGGTCCCATAGGCCGGACGACGGGCGCGCAGGCAGAAAGCGCCAGGGCGGGCAGCAGCAGGGCTGGAAACAGGGCCCTCGGAAAGACGATCATCGTCGGGTAATTCTTTGCGTTGCGGGTTACCTTGGGTATCATCGCGCGCCCGAAACGGTCAACGAAGCAGGAGCGCCCCCATGGCCGGCACAGCCCCCGAACCGCCTGAAACCATCGAGGTTGAGGAACTCACCGTCGCCTGCGACGGCGGCGGCGGCGCGCTGGGCCATCCCAAGGTCTATCTGACGCTGAAGAACGGTCGGGCCGAATGCGGCTATTGCGACCGGCTGTTCGTCCTCAAGGAAGGCGTGAAGCCTCACGCCGGGCATTAAGGCGACCTCCCGGAAGCGCTGCGGATGACCGAAGGCTGCGGCGGCCATATCCTCGATGCGGTCAATATCGCGCTGGCCGTCTTTCTTTTCCATTCGCTGTGCTACCAGCCCTGGTGGTCACGTCTCGGCTTCGGACGTGCCTCAAGCCTGCTGATCGCGCTGCCGCCGGCGATCGGCGCCGGGCTGTTTGCATTCGAGCGGTATTGCGACGCGTTCGGCGCCTTCCTCCAGTTCCCGGTCGTCGGCGTCGCGCCGCTGACCGGCATCGCCTTCCTGACGATCCAGTTCCGAAAGCGAGGCTTCCCCGCCTGGCGGCGTGGATTCCCGGCGGCCCTGTTCGCCACCGCCATCATGATGCCCTTTCTCGGCGGGCTGTGCGCGCTGGGCTGGTATCTGATGAGTTGGGGACTACCTAACCTCCTTTACCTGCCGCCGGAGGAAAATCCAGATTTGCGCAGCGTCCGCGAAAAATTCGCCGGCGTTCTGTTTACGGTCCTGTTCCTTGCGGGGATCGGATTGCTGGCACTGGCGCGGAGCACCCTGTCGCAGATCGGGATGACGCCATGATCCCTGATCCCCTGACCGGCGAATTCAAACTCGACCCGCGGCTCGCCGCCGATACGCATTTCGTCGCCGATCTGGCGCTGTGCCGCGTCCTGCTGATGGACGATACGCGGTTTCCCTGGCTTATCCTCGTGCCGCGCCGGGAAGGGCTGTGTGAGATTGCCGACCTGTCCAGCGGAGACCGGACCGTCCTGTGGGACGAGGTTCAGCGCGCCGCGGACATGCTGATGCGCGAATTCTCGCCGACAAAGATCAATATCGGCGCGCTCGGCAATATCGTGCGCCAGCTTCACGTTCATGTCGTCGCCCGCACCGAAGGCGATGATGCCTGGCCCGGCCCGGTCTGGGGCGCAGGAACGGCAAAGCCGTACGGTATGGCGGCGCTGGAGGCGATGAAGACGCGGATGGCCGCGCGCCTGTAGAGGCGCTTCGATCCCGCTTCTATCCCGGTGCTGGCCGGGGCGGAATTTGCGCGGCCGCCATCGACTTTTCCCTGATCCGGCGGCCGCCAATCCGCCAGGTTCTTACCGAATGGTCAGATTGATTCGACAGAAACCGGGGTGCGTTATCGCTCGCTTGACCGACCGGGCCTTTTATTATAACTAAAAAAATAGTTATTTCGAATTATGGGTGCCCGAATATGGCCATCGATCTCGAACAGGCGGCGCTGGGGTTTGCAGCGGCGGGCTCCGAACCCCGGCTGGAGGTCCTGCTTGCGCTGGTCCGCGCGGGTGAGGATGGGCTGACGGTCGGCCAGATTCAGGACCGGCTGCAGATTCCGGCCTCGACGCTGGCGCATCACCTCCGCTGTCTTGCCGATGCCGGTCTGATCGAGCAGGAAAAACTGGGACGCAGCGTGATCAGCCGCGCCCGGTACGGCCATATCGAACAGCTCGCCGGCTATCTGCTGAAGGAATGCTGCGCGGATGCCGCACCCCTTCGGAAGAGTGCCTGAACCGACTAACAGACCAGGAAACGTTATGTCCGAACTGGCTCTGAAAGGCGTCGAAGGGTTGCGCCGCAATATGAACGGTCTGAAATCCGTCTGGTTTCTGTCGGCGGCGATCGCGCTCGTCGTACTGGTTCTGGATTCGGGCAATTTCGAGAATTTTCTCAAGGTCGCGGCAACCGCGCTGGCTGGAACGCTGCCCTAAATCGCCGTCGCCGTTCTGATGATCGGCTATCTCAAGGCAAGCGGGGCGGAGACCGTCGTCGCAAAGGCGTTCGAGGGACGCGAATCCCGGATGATCGTGTTCGCCGCCCTGCTCGGCGGGCTGGCGCCCTTCTGTTCCTGCGAGGTCATCCCGTTCATAGCCGGGCTGCTGGCGGTCGGTGCGCCGCTGTCCGCCGTCATGGCGTTCTGGTTGTCCTCGCCGCTGATCGACCCGCCAACGCTGATTATCACGGCCGGAGCGCTGGGCTGGGAATTCGCCATCGGCAAGGCCGTTGCGGCAGTGGTGCTGGGATTGATGGGCGGCTTCCTGGTCAGCGGCGCGATGCGCTACGGCGCATTCACCGACCCGCTGCGTAAGGACAGTTCCGTCGGCTGTTGCGGCTGCGGTCCCGCGCCGTTTTCCGGCAAGCCGGTCTGGAAATTCTGGGGCGAGGAGGAACGACGAAAGATGTTCGTCGGTGCGTCGCGCGAGAACGGCCTGTTCCTGCTCAAATGGCTGACCCTCGCCTACCTGATCGAGGCGCTGCTGATCCATTACGTTCCGGCCTCGCTGATCGCCACCGCCGTCGGCGGGGAGGGGCTGTGGCCAATCGTGATCGGCGCGCTTGTGGGTGCGCCCGCCTATCTCAATTCCTATGCCGCGCCGCCGCTTGTCGCGGGGCTGGTGGAACAGGGCATGACCGCTGGCGCCGCGATGGCTTTCATGACCGCCGGGGCGGTGAGTTCGATCCCCGCCATGCGGCGGTCTGGTCTCTGGTGAAACGCCCTGTGTTTCTGACCTATCTGGCGACGGGGATCGGCGGTGCGATCCTGATCGGCGTTGTGTTCCAGGCCCTCGTTTGAATCCCGTCGCCCGTTTCGATTCCGGTCGCTATCGCTATCTGTGCTAGGGTTCGCCTGAAACCGATCAGCAATAACGGGCCGGGCCGGGATGTTCGCCGATACGCAAGCGTTGACTTTTTTCCCCACCACGGTCTGGGCGCATCAGCTTGGACCCGAAGACACGACACGGACAATGACGGGCTGAGGACGGCGCTGAACGGCTTGCTGGCGTCCGCCCCGGCGCCCCGGGAAGGGCAGAAGCTTCAGACCGAACAGAATCTCCACACACTGCCTGAATTCGACGAATTCTCGAGGATGGTCATGGCTGCCGGGAGGGGCGTCATGGAGTTCATGCATGTCGCCGAAGAGGGGCTTGAGATCACAAGCTGCTGGGCCAATTTTCATCCCAGGGGCGGATTCAACCCGCCGCACACGCATCCCAACAACTATCTTGGCGGAGTCTATTACGTCGATACGCCCGACGAATCAGGCGCGATCACCTTCGAAGACCCGCGCGCGCAGCCCAGGATCGTCTCGCCGCGGGTAAGCCAGTACACCGCCGAGAACACCGGTCGCGCTACCATGAACGTCCAGCCGGGGCTCCTGCTTCTGTTCCCGGCCTGGCTGGTCCATTCGGTCGAGCCAAACCCATCGGACAGGATGCGGATCAGCATCAGCTTCAACCTGATGTTCAGCGACTATACGGAAAAGGTCAGCCCCGCGCAGTGGGAAGGGCACGTCCGGACCGGTTAATCCCCGTCGCCCGGCACGGTGCCTTTCGGAAGCGAGGATACATGCGCGAAGATCTCGCGCGGGCGGGTGAACCAGATCCGGTCGGCGTCCGGATGGCTGGTGATATGCGTCAGAATGTCGCGCAGTCCGGCGAGCCGGTAGGGCTGGCCCACAACGAACGTATGCATGGCGAGCGAGAATACCAGGGGCTGCTTGGCGCTCTGGCGCATTTGTTCGTCGAAATGGGCGCACACCATCTCGGTAAACTGGCTCGCCGTGTGGCGACGCGACAGCTGGGCCGGCGAATCGTTGATCTCGATGTGATAGGGGATCATCAGCAACGGTCCGCCCGCCGTCCGCATCCAGACCGGCTGGTCGTCGCAGGACCAGTCCATGATGTAGCGATAGCCATTCCCCTGCAGCAGGTCCGGCGTTGCCGGGCTTTCGGAAATCCATGGGCCCATCCAGCCGCCCGGGCCTGATCCCTCATGCTCGCGGAAGGCGCCAGTGACGCGCGCGATCAGGTCGGCCTCGCCTTCCTCGTCGTAATCGCCCTGCTGTTCCGAATTGGTATGGCCGTGCCCGACGAACTCGTCGTCGCGGGCGCGGATACGGGCCGGGATCTGCGGAGCGTAGTCGTAGATCGACGTGTTCATCAGATGACACATCGGCAGGCCGAACTCCTCGAACAGCTCGAACACCCGCCAGATACCGACCCGGAGCCCGTAATCGCGCCATGAGAAATTCCGGACATCCGGCTGGACGCCCGGCGCGGTCGGGGTGTGACCGAGACCCTCGCCGAAACTGAAATGCTCGATATTGAGCGCGAAATAGACCGCCAGGCGTTTGCCTGCCGGCCAGTCGTAATCGGGCCGTTCGGTGATCGGTGAGTAGTCGTAACGACCGTGCTGTCTGATTTCCATCTGTCGAATTCCCAACGTCGGATTTGCCGGATGTCAGCTGGTCGTATGGCTTTCCCGCGCGAAGCGGACGAGGGCCAGGAACCGGTAAATCCCGTGTACGAACTTGCCGTAGGGCATGGTGATGAACAGGCTGAACACCACGCCCAGATGCAGCGCCAGCAGCATGCCCATGGCCGAAGTATCGCGCAGGAACAGCAGCGCGAGCCCGGTCAGGCTGGTCAGGAACAGCATGGCGAGGAAGGCGACGTCCATGCCGAAACGCTCTTTATCCTGCATGTCGGGATCGCGGGTCCACTTGGCCTTCAGCAGCCCGACCGGCCCGATCAGCAGCCCGATCCCGCCGATCGTGCCCAGCACTACCGGCAGGTCATACCAGGGGTAGGGCGCAATCCTGCCCAGCAGATAATGGTAAAGCGTCGCAACCGAAGTGGCCGCAAAGCACAGCAGGAAGCCGTAGAACGTGCAGTGATGGTAGAACCGCCGGTGATCCGGGGTGTCGTTTTCGTCAGCCATGCAGTCCGCGCCGCCGCCGTCGAGATAACGAAGCTTTCCCGCATTCTTTATCGCCTGCCAGAGCGGTTGCGGCGCGCGCAGCGTCGAAGCCGGTTCGCCTATATCGCGCCAGAAAGATCGCGCACCCATAAACGACGCAAGTATCGCGTAGAGGAACGCGGCGCCGAACAGCAGAACCATCGTGTTATGCGGCATCAGCGCATAGAACGAGCCCGGCCCGGTATGGACGCCGAACAGAACGGCGGGATCGTGCCAGGCGACGAAACCGGCGACATAGATGGCGACAGAAAGCGCCGTGATGATGCTGATGGCGAGCCCGTTGCGCGCAAACAGTCCCGACAGTGCGCGCGGCCATGCGTATGCCTGATAGGATTCTGCGCGCGCCTGCGCCATGACCTTCGGCACGTTCACGTCGAATTCATGCGGTGGCGAAAACTGGCAATCGTAGAAACACGCGCCGCAGCCATGGCAAAGGTTGGCGAGATAGTTCAGGTCGCCGTCGGGAAAGTCTCGCCGCATGATCATGGCGGGAAAGACGGCGCATAGCCCTTCGCAATACCGACAGGAATTGCAGACCGTCATTAGACGACCGACCTCGGTCAGCGTCGGTGTGCCGCTCGGCGCGGCGCTAAGCCCTGCCTTTTCGGGTTTCGCAAGCGGATCGAATTCGGTTGCCTGATCAGTTGCGGGCATTGTGCGCGGCCTCCCTTCCCGCGATTCGACCGAACACGCTGCCGATCGTCATACCGATTCCGGCGGCGTAGCCTTTTCCAAGGACGTTGCCGGACATGATTTCGCCTGCCGCGAACATGTTCGCCGCGGGCGTTCCATCATTCATGATCATCTGTGCCTGCTTGTTCACGCGTGTGCCGAGATAGGTAAACGTAATCCCCGGCCGCACTGGATAGGCATAGTAGGGCGGGGTTTCGAGACGGCGCGCCCAGTGTGTCTTGGGCGGATCGATGCCTTCGGTATGGCAATCGTCCAGAATGGTGTGATCGAACGTCCCATCCACGACCGCTGCGTTGAAGTCGGCGACGGTTTTCTCGAAGGTTTCGACCGGGATCCTCAGCTTTGCCGCCAGTTCGCCCACCGTATCCGCCTTGATGGGCGGAAACAGCGACGGCATGAACTTCGTCAGAACCGAATGATCGAACACGATATAGCCGAGCTGGTCTGGCTGTTGCGCGACAAGCCGTCCCCAGATGGCGTAGCGCTTCGGCCAGATATCCTCGCCCTCGTCGTAGAACCGCTCGGCGTTCTTGTTCACCACGATGCCGAACACGACGCAGTCCAGCCTCGTGATGATCCCGCCGTCATATTTCGGCGCCCGCGCGTCGATCGCCACCGCGTGACACTGGGTCGGGTCGCCGATCTGCTGGACGTCGCTGTCGAGCAGCATTTTCAGAATCGTGCCCTTGTTATTGGCGGTGCCGCGGATCAGGAAGTTCTCAGCCGGTTCGCCCCAGTATTCCTTCAGCCATTCGATATTGGATTCGAATCCGCCGGCGGCCGCGACCAGCGCGCCGGCCCGGACGGTTTCATCCCTGCCGTCGATCCGGGCCGTCGCTGACAGGAACATGCCGTTCTGGATGTCCATCGCCGTGACCTCGGCCTCGTACAGCACGTCCACGCCGATCCGCTCCGCCGTGTTGTAAAGCGCGTTCAGCATCGCGCGCCCGCCGCCGAGAAAGAACGAATTCGTCCGGTCGAGGCCCAGCGTACCGCCCAGCGGAGGCTGGAACCGGACGCCCTGTTCGACGATCCAGTTCAGCATGTCCTTGGATTCGTGGATCATATGTTTGGCGAGTTCCTCGTCGGTCTCGCCCTCCGTCACCCGGAGCAGGTCCTCGAACAGCTCCTCTTCGGGATAGGGCCCCGTCAGCGTGTCGGTCGCCGCGTCGTGCGCGCAGCGCATGTTGCGGGTATGGCGCGTATTGCCGCCGCGATAGAACTCCTCGGCCCGTTCGAGGACAAGCACTGACGCGCCCTCGAGGCGCGCACTGATGGCGGCGCAGAGCGCCGCGTTGCCCCCGCCGATTACAAGGACATCGTATTTTTTATTCAGGTCGGCCATGCGTTTCGGTCTGTTGTGTCGTCGGTATGCGGATTGCCTAGCATGATTCTGCGCCGGATTCTCCCCCCGGCTTGTCCTGCAGATGACGCTCTGCTGGGACCGGTTCGAATCCCGCCCCTGTGGTCATTCGCCGATCAGGACATTCTCCGCCCAGCCGGCGACCGACAGCAGCAACTCGTCCTGCCAGCGCGGGCCGATGAGCTGGATGCCGACCGGCATGCCGTTGGGCCCCTTGTGGGTCGGCAGTGTGATGGTCGGGACATGCAGGATGGTCCAGTACCCCTGGAAGCGCGCATCGCCCGTCTTCGCCAGCCCTTCCGGCGCTTCGCCGGCGACGGCGGGGGCGAGGATCGCATCGATTTCCCCGAACACGGTATCGACATGCTGGCGCGACTCGGAGGCGAGCAGGATCGCCTCGCGATAGTCGCCGTAAGGCATCGCCGTACCGTTCTCAACCTGACCGGCCAGATGATCGCTCAGTTTCTCCCGGTTTTCGCGCCAGTGATGAGACAGCACGCGCGAGCGCTCGAAATCGTTGATGCGATTCCGCATTTCGGAAAGCGTCGCGAAGCTCTCCGGCATTTCGATGGGCACGATCTCCGCCCCGGCGGCGATCAGCCGCTCGGCGCTGTCCTCCACTGCTTCGACCGTTTCCGGCTGTGCCGCCGACCAGAGCTGGGTACGGCAAAGACCGATCTTCGGTTTTGCGCCGGCGGGCAGAGGCGTCGTCATGTTCCGGTTCAGCATGGCGGCTGCAATGACGTCCACGTCTCCGACGCTGCGCGCCATCATCCCGATCGTGTCGAGATTTTCCGCTGCGAACATCAGCCCGGCGCGGTTGATAATGTTGTAGGTCGGTTTGTAGCCGACGATGCCGCAAAAGCTGGCGGGCCGCAGTACCGACCCGCCGGTCTGGGTGCCGAGCGCGCCATGCACGTGGAAATCCGCCACCGCCGCTGCCGAACCCGAGCTCGAACCACCCGGCGTCCGGGTCGCATCATGCGGATTGGTGGTTTCGCCGGGGTGCATGCCGGCAAATTCGCAGGTGACGGTCTTGCCGAGGATGATCGCGCCCGCCGCCCGCAGGATGGCGACGGAGGCTGCATCCGCTACGGGCCGGTAGCCCTTGTATATGGGCGAGCCCATCCCGGTCGGCATGTCGGCGGTGTCCAGCACGTCCTTGATGCCGATGGGCAGCCCGTGCAGCGGGCCCTTGCGGTCGCTGGAATCCAGAGAATCCAGCGAGCGCGCCTGCGCCAGGGCAAGCTCCGGGTCGATAAAGGCCCAGGCCTTCACCGCGCCGTCCCGCGTCTCGATCCGGTCGAGACAGGCGCGGGTCACTTCTTCCGCCGTTGTGTCGCCGGTAGCGATAGCGGCGATAGTTTCGGTCGCCGTTCGTTCGTTGATACTGTCAGTCATGAATCGATCAGCCGTTCGGGTCGTACTGTTCGAGGCCTTCTATGGCGTCGAGGTCTTCTTCGCGCGCGCGCAGTTCGATGGTGTTGCGATCCGGGTCGCGGATAAACACCGACACATGGCCGTCGCCGCTGAACATCACGGGCCCCTGCGTGATCTCGATGCTCTTCCGATTCAGGATTTCGATGGTCTCCGGGATGGAGGGCACGCACAGCGCGACATGGGTAATCCCGGCATGCTTTGTTTCGACATCCATCAGGATATTGGTGCCGGGGTGGTCGTCATTGGCGTTGACGATCAGGTTGAGTTCCACATCCTGCGCGTTGCGGAGGATGACGACCGCGTCGAAATCGGGCTTTCCGATGACTGCGAACCCGAGAATGGCATAGAACGCGATGGCGCGTTCGGCGTCGCGGACCCGGACGCCGAGATGGTCGACGCGCTCGATGGTGATGGAATCGGCAGGCATTCTGTCTACTCCGCCGCGTCTTTCATCGGTCCGTGGGTCAGCAGGTTGGACGGTTTGCCGCCGGTGTCGTAGGCGATTCTGCCATCCTTCGTCTTCGCCTGAATGCGCTTCCACTCGTCGTGATAGACCGCGTTATGGCCGCTGAAATGCGGCATGACGTAACGCGCTATCATCTCGAAGGAACGGTGGATCGCTACTTCCGGGCACCATTCGTGGGTAGTCAGCAGCATGCCGCCGAACCCGCCGGTGATGCGCTGTTTTTCCTCGATCCAGGCGATCGCGTCGTCCGGCGTGCCGATCACCCAGTCGCGTACCTCGGCGCAGGATTCGGGCGTGAAGTCCTCCCACGTCTGATCGGGATGTTCCTGGTAATGGCCGCGCAGCCCGATGGCGGAGAAATATTCCGCGTCCCGGATGATCCCGTCGCTCACTTCGGCCCAGGCCTGCTCGCGCGTCTCGGCGATGTGGAAATAGGTCGCGATGCGCCAGTTGTCGCGGCTGGGCTCGCGCCCTGCCTCTGTCGCGCCCTTTACCACATGCTTCCAGTTGTCTTCCGGCTGGACCCGCGTCCTGCCGGCGGGCGACATCCAGATCATGTCGTGCCTGCCGATCAGTTCCAGATTGGCGGGCGTCGACGCCGACGGCATGGCAAGCGGCAGGCGCGGCCGCTGGTAGGGGCCGAGCTGGAGTCGCATGTCGTCGAAATGCCAGTAATCGCCGTGATGGCTGATCGGCTCCTTGGCCTCCATTAACCGCACGATCACGTCGATCGCCTCGTGCAGCATCGGGTAGCAGTCCGCCTCAGCCATGTTGAAGAGCATCTTGTCGGTCACGAGGCTGCACGGGCCGATACCGAGGATCGCCCGACCCTGCGTCAGATGATCGAGAAAACACATCCGTTCGGCCAGGTGGAAAGGATGATGGAACGGCGCGCTGAACACCGAGGTGCCGAGCCGGACGCGGTGCGCGTTGGCCGCCGCCATCGACAGCGCCATTTCGGGCGCCGGCATGGTCTCCCAGCCGCCTGAATGATGCTCGCCGATGAAGGCTTCGTCGTATCCCAGCCGGTCGGCCAGATGGATCAGTCCGATATCGCGCTGGAACGCCAGCGCGGGATTCTCGGTCGGGTGATGGCAGGGCATCATGAACAGGGAAAATTTCACGGCATTGCTCCCGTCGCCTCGATTGGCGCTATTCTGCACCTGTTGTCCGGCAAAGGCTACAGGATGGACGCGGTCTGTTGCGTTCGGCAACGGGGTCCGGGATAGTGACCGCGAGATCCTGACTGAGCCGTTGCCATGGAACACGACACAATCAAGCCCATCGCCATGCAGGCGCCTGTGCTCACCGTCGAACGGCTGTTCCCCGACGAGCTGAGCGTTCGTTTGATCGAGTACTGGGAATCGCATGAAAAATCCGCCGGTGTGGTGACTGCGCCGGATGGCAGCGATGCCGCCGTAAAGGAGAGCTCCAAGCGGCGACAGGACGTTTTTCTGCCCGATGGCGACCCGCTGCTGGACGAGGTGTCTCAGCGCGTTGCCGCCGCGATCGGTCCTGCCGTCCTGGCGGCTTTCCAGTATCGCATTGAGGTGATGGAAGGCGTGCGTGTCGGCTGCTACGACGCAGCGGACAGGGGTTTTTTCCGCGCCCATCACGACAACACCACGCCGGCGACAGCTCATCGACGTTTTGCGATGAGCGTCAATCTCAATACAGGCGAATACGAAGGCGGGGGATTACGGTTTCCCGAATTTGGAGGCGCGACCTATGCGCCGCCGCGAGGCGGGGCCGCTGTGTTTTCCTGCTCGCTGCTTCATGAGGTCCAGCCGGTGACCTCGGGCAGGCGCTTTGGCCTGTTCACCTTTTTCTGCAGTGAGGCCGACGAGCGCGCGCGGCTTGAACGCGCCCAGGGACAGCCGGGGTCGTGAACGGCCAGCCGGTGGGCCCGGTCGGCTTGATCGGACTGGGCACCATGGGACGCGCGCTGGTGGAAGCGCTCGCCCGAGCGGGATTCGCCGTCCATGCCGCCGACCCGCTCGACCCTGCGCCCGATGCGCCGGACGGTGTAACGGTCCATGCCGGGATCGGGGAGCTGGCCGCCGCACTCCAGCCGCCCCGCCGGATCCTGACCATGGTGACCGCCGGCGACCCGGTCGATGCGGTCATCGACGCGCTCAAACCGGCTTGTGCGACAGGCGACCTGCTGATCGACGGCGGCAATTCGTTCTTTCGCGATACTGTACGGCGCGAGGCCGCGCTGGCGTCGGACGGGATCGGTTTTCTCGGCGTCGGCATTTCCGGCGGGGAAGAAGGCGCGCGCAACGGTGCGTCGGTCATGGCGGGCGGGACGGATGAGGCGTTTGCCGCGGCCGAAGATGTGCTGACCGCCATCGCGGCTGCGCATGACGGTGCGCCCTGCTGCGCTCATGTCGGGCCCGGCGGCGCGGGCCATTTCGTCAAGATGGTGCATAACGGCATCGAATACGCGCTGATGCAGGCCATCGCCGAGGCGCATTTCCTGCTGCATGCCGGCAACGGCCTTTCGCATGACAAGGTCGCGGCAATCTTCCGCGACTGGAATGAAGGCCCGCTGGAAAGCTACCTGCTCGGCATTGCCGCCGCGGTTCTGGAAACGCCGGACCCGGATACGGGCGCGCCGCTGCTCGACAGGCTCGACGACCGCGCGGGCGAAAGCGGCACCGGTCGATGGATCGTCTCTGAAGCGATGGCGCTGGGCGTAACTGTTCCGTCCATCATGGAAGCGGTCGCTGCGAGAAATATTTCGGGCCAGTCCGAAATTCGTACGGCGCTCAGAGAGGAAGGGTGCTCCGGATCCGTAATTGCCCCCGATGATGTCCGCGCGGCGCTGACGGGCTGTACTGTCGCCGCCTTTGCGCAGGGATTGTCTGTCATCGCCGCCGCAGCCGCGCGCGACGGCTGGGAACCTGATTTTGCCGACATCGCCCGCATCTGGCGCAAGGGCTGCATCGTGCAGGGCGCGTATCTGCGCGACATCGAAGCCGCTTTCGCGCGCGCCACCGGTCTCCCGCATCTGCTGATGGACAAAAAAATCTCCGCCACCGTCGCGGAGGCCGTTCCCGGCTGGCGCGCTACCGCTTCGGCAGCGTTATCGGCCGGGCTGCCGGCGCCCGTAATATCTGCTTCGCTCGGCTGGTACGATTCGCTCCGGACGGGCCGACTGTGGACGGCCCTGGTGCAGGCCCAACGCGACTATTTCGGCCGACACGGGCTACGACGCACCGACCGCGACGGCGTGTTTCACGCGGACTGGAAAAAGTCGTTGTAGACGCGCCGCCCCCCCACCTGACCTCCCCCCGTAAACGGGGGGAGGGAATTTGTTGAAGACCGGGGTCTGGCCAGTCTCCCTCCCCCGCTTTCGGGGGAGGGTTGGGGAGGGGGGGTCGGACTTGGCGGGCTCTACGCTGCCTCTTCCGCCGGCAGGGGTGCTTCGCCCCTCAGCATCGCGGCGCCCTTCTCGGCGATCATCAGTACGGCCGCGTTGATATTGCCGGAAACCAGGTCCGGCATCGCCGCTGCATCGATCACGCGCAGATTTTCTGCGCCCTTTACCTTGAGCTCCGCGTCCAGCACGTCCTGCGGTCCGCTGCCCATCGGGCAGGTGCAGGATGGGTGATGCGCGGTGATCGCCGTCTTCTTGATCCACTCGTCGATCTGGTCGTCGGTCTTTACGTCCGGTCCCGGCGCAAGTTCTGCGCCGCGCCATTTGTCTAGAGACGGCTGGCTGATGATGTCGCGGATGCGCTTTACACCCTCGCGCAGCAGCGGCAGGTCGTTGGGCGAGTCGAGGAAGTTCTGGATGATCCGCACCTTGTCCTTCGGGTTGTTCGAGCGCAGCAGCACTTCGCCCCGGCTTTCCGGGTGCAGCAGCACCGGCCGCATGCCGAACCCTTCCGTGTAGGCCTTCTTGATTCCGGGGAACCAGAGATGCGCCGACGGCGACGTGCCGCGGAACAGGAACTGGAGATCCGGCACGGCGAGCTCCGGCCGCGTCTTGACGTAACCGTGCAGCCCGCTCGGCAGGATGGTCGCAGGGCCCGACTTGAAGAGATAGGCCTGCACCATGGCGAGCGCCATCCGGTCGAATCGCATCAGCCCGTGGAACCAGCCCGGTTCGGTGCGCGAGTAATGTACCAGCACGGCGAGATGATCCTGCAGGTTCTTGCCGACGCCGGGCGAGTCGATGACCGGATCGATACCCATGTCCTTCAGATGATCCGCCGGTCCGATGCCGGACAGCATGAGAAGCTGGGGCGAGTTGAACACGCCGCCTGACAGCAGCACCTCTCGGTCGGCATGAACCTGCTTCAGCTGCCCGCCCTGCTCGTACTCGACGCCGACGGCCCTGTTGCCCTCCATGATCACGCGGGTGGCATAGGCCTTCGTCTCGACCGTCAGGTTGGGACGCGATTTCGCCGGGTGCAGGTAAGCGACTGCCGCCGAGCAGCGCGTGCCGCCCATCTGGGTCGATTGGGAAACGCCGAACCCTTCCTGCTGCTTGCCGTTGTAATCGTCGGTCAGCTGGTACCCGGCCTCGACGCAGGCCTGAGACCAGTCCTTCATGATCGGGTCGTCGTTGCGCGCCCACTGGGTCGTCATCGGGCCGGACCCGCCCCGCCAGGTGCTCTCGCCGTCCTGCCAGTTCTCGCCGCGCTTCATGTAGGGCAGGATTTCGGCGTATGACCAGCCGGTCGCGCCCTTCTGCGCCCAGCGGTCGTAATCGCCGCGATTGCCGCGCACATAGGCCATGACGTTGATCGACGATGAGCCGCCGATCACCTTGCCGCGCATCGCCTCGATCTCGCGGTTGAACATGCGGGGCTCCGGCTCCGCGTCGTAGCCCCAGTCATGTTTGCGCTTCTCGTGCATCTTGCCCATGCCGAGCGGGATATGGATCAGCGGGTCGCTGTCCTCGCCGCCGGCTTCCAGCAGAAGGACCTTGACGTCCGCGTCCTCGCTCAGCCTTCCGGCAAGAATGCAGCCGGCGGACCCGGCACCGACGATGATGTAGTCGAAGGATTTTGCGTTGCTCATGAAATTCTTCCGTTTCTGGGGATTGTCCCGATTTTGGATATTTTCCGGTTTTTGGCACGGCTATTTTCTACACCCTGCGCGGAGGTGCGAAAACCCCGCTCCCGTTGACACGACCGTTCCTGTTCCGCACTCTGCCCCCGCTGTGAAAAACGGGAGAAACGAGCATGCCGCATACCCTCCGGTCCTTTCTGGAATCGGTCGACAACCGGATGATGCACATCCATGACGAGGTCGATGCGATCAACCAGGTCGGTTATCTGTGTTCCGAGAGCAAGGGGCCGCTGACCTTTCACAATCTGAGGGATTTCCCCGGCTGGAAGCTGACGGACATGCTCATTATGGACCGGGCGGGACAGGCGGCGGCGCTGGGGCTCGAATCGGCGAACGAGGTCTGTCCCTATCTCGCAGGGCGCATGGCGGCAGGCGCGGGGTCTTCGAAGATGGTCGATGACGGCCCGGTCAAGGAAGTGAAGCTGATCGGCGACGAGGCGGATATCCGCAACGTGCCCATCCCGATCCATTCCGAAGGCGATGCCGGGCGCTATCTCGGCTCCGGCGTGACGATCACCAAGGACCCCGAAACCGGCATCCGCAACGAGGCGATCCTGCGGATGCAGCTTACCGACGATCCGCATAAATGCCCGTTCTGGATGGCGGCGCGGCACAACTATTCGCATTACCTGAAATATGTCGAGCGCGGCGAATCCATGCCGATGGCGTTCGCCATCGGGCTGCATCCTGTCTACGAGATCATGTCCAACTGGTCCGGCATCCATAAGGATTTCGACGAGCTGGAATACGCCGCCGGCGTGCTAGGCGAGGAGGTCGAGCTGGTCAAATGTGAGACCATCGATCTCGAAGTTCCCGCCCATGCGGAGGTGGTGATTGAGGGCAAGGTCCATCCGACCGACCGCATGATGGAAGGCCCGTTCGGAGAGTTCACCACGCTGGGCACCGGCGCCGAAGGCCCCGCACCGGTTTTCGAGGTCACCGCGATCACTCACCGCAAGGATCCGATTTTCCGGCACATGCAGGCGACCTGGTTCACCGATCACCAGCCGCTGATCACGCTGCCGATGGAGGCGACCTACTACAACCGGCTGCGCGAGACCCACGGCAACACCAACGTGCTCGATGTGTTCGTGCCGCCCTGGGCGTCGCAGTTCATGATGATCGTGCAGGTCGAAGCGAAATGGGACGGCCAGGTCAGCGACATGCTGATGGCGGCGCTGTCCGGCCCGAACCTTCACGTAAAAACGGTGATCGCGGTCGACGAGGACGTCGATATCTACAATGCCGAGGATGTGCTGTGGGCCGTGTCCTGCCGTTGCGACCCGGCGGCCGACGTGTTCATCAAGGGCGGCTCGCGCCTGCACCCGCTGGATGTCTCGATCCCCGAAGTCGGCGACGAGTACACGGTCATGCGGATCGGCGGCAAGATGGGCATCGATGCAACCCGCCCGCCGACCTGGCGCAAGGAGGAGCGTGCAAAGCTGGGCCGCGTCAACCCGATGGGCAAGGGAGACGCAGCGATCGAAAAGCTGCTGGAGATGGTCAGGCAGCCGCGTTAGGTCAAACGGCCCTGGCCGCCTTTCTACATCGGTGCGAGCTGCACGCTGAAGCGTTTCTTGTCGGCACCTTTCCAGAAAATCTTGACCTGGTAATTACCGGACTGTCCGCCGCCGCTCAGCGTCATCTTGCAGGTGCGCTCCACGCGCGATGACTCAATCTGGCTGAAACTGCCGACTGTGACGCCTTCCGACGGGATGTTCAGCGTCCTGAGTTGCTGCTCCACCATATTCTGAACCATTTTCTGTATCTGACCCGATGTGCAGGCAGGCAGTGGCCGCGACGCGGAACGCTGGGGTGCGCCTCCCGTGCTCAGAAGCTTCTTCAGGTTCTCCGCGCGCAGCCCTTCCTGCAGCGTACCGAGATGCAGCCAGGTCGGGCCTATCACCACGCCCACCGTCAGAGCCGCAAACATCAGGAAGCCGGCGATGGCGCCGCGCATCGTGCCGCCGCCGCGCATCGCGATGATCAGGTCGCGCTCGTTCTCGCTGAAATCGGTCTTTTCGACCTCATATATTCTCCGCTCGGCCCGATAGAGATAGTACTGGTTGGCGAGAACAGGCACGACAAGCCATACGATGGCGAACGTCAGTATCCCGAGCTTGAAATGCAGTAGCGCCGCAACGGTTGGAATCAGGAGCATGATCGCTCCTTCCAGAGTCAGTCGCCGGTAGAAAAGCCAGACCGGTCCGCCCAGCATCGCGGCGAAGTTCCAGCCCAGGACGTGGCCCTTATCCTCGTATTTTCGGTAGAGATCCTCGAATTTGTCCGCCTTTTTCTCGCCGACGAAAATGCGCATGCGGGTGAATTCGTCGCGTGCGTTCGCGGCGACCGGAACGAGTTCCGGGCGTTCGTTCAGACTGCTTCTGCTACCGTCGGCCACGCGCCAATTCCCACAATCGATTGCGGACTTTGCCGTTAATATATAGCACGACAATTGACATTTGATGAGTGATCTTGCCCGCGAGGTGATTTTCGCAGGACTGTGCCCGGTCGAAATGGACCGCGCTGCCGCGTTGGGCTAGATTCCGACAGATATCGAATACAGGAGAAATTGCGATGTGCGCGACCCGCTCGAGTGCCATGGAACCGCAGAAACCCTTCCAGATCGAGAAGCTCAGCCCACATATCGGGGCAGAGGTCAAAAATATCGATCTGTCGCAGGAAATCGACGAGGCGACTGTCGCAGCAATTTATCAGGCGTGGCTCGATAATATCGTCCTGGTGTTTCGCGGCCAGACGCTCAGCCAGGAAGACCAGATCCGGGTCACAAAGTTTTTCGGGCCGCACGCAGAGATCGCCCGGCCGCCGAAATATTTTCCGCCGGGCTACGCCAAGATCCTCCCCAACATCATGCTGATCTCCAATATCCGCGAAAACGGGGAGCCGATCGGCGCGCTGCCGGACGGCGAGATGATGTTCCATCACGACATGCTGCACGCCGAGGTGCCGGACAAGGGCACGCTGCTCTATTCGGTCGAAATTCCCGGCACGGGCGGGGAAACGCTGTTCGCGAGCGGCTACGCGGCGTACGAGACCTTGCCGGACGACATCCGCGAACCGCTCGAAGGCAAGTGGGCGTTCCACCATTACAATTACGGTTCCACGCAGAAGGGCGATGGAAAGGGCATAGAGGCGTTCGCTGAATCGCGTCATCCGATCTTTCGCACGCATGAGGAAACCGGTCGCAAGGCGGTTTATGTCAACCGGCTGATGACCGAGCGGGTCGAGGAGATGGACGAGGCAGAGAGCGCCCGCCTGCTCGCCGCTCTTTACGATCACATGGAGAAGCCGGAATTCGTCTACGAACATTCCTGGCAGGTCGGCGACCTGATCCTGTGGGACAACCGCTGCTCGTCGCATGCGCGGAACGATTTCCCCGACGGCGAGCGGCGCCTGATGCTGCGCACCACGGTCGAGGGAGATACCAGGCCGTACTGACCGGCTTGCCTTCTCGCAAGCCGGCGCTATTTCGACTAAATTCGGGAATTACGAGTTAAGCAGGAGGTTTTTTCATGCCTTATGTCGGCATCGACGCGGTGACGTATGGGACGTCGGACGTCCAGAAGGGCGCGCAGGCGTTCGAGGATTTCGGTCTCAAAAAGATCAAAAGCGGTGAAAACGAGGCGGTCCTAGAAACCCAGGACGGATCGCGCGTCATCATCCGCAAGACAGGCGACAAATCGCTGCCGAAGGCGATCCAGCGCGGCTCGACTGTGCGAGAGATTACCTGGGGCGTTTCGTCGAAGGCCGATCTCACCCGTATCAAGCGGGAGCTGTCGAAGGACCGGGAGGTCACGGAAGACAAAGACGGCACGATCCATTCGACCGACAATAACGGGCTTGGCATCGCCTTCCGCAAGAGCCAGCGGCGCAAGGTCAAGCCGCGCTCCGCGACGCCGATCAACTCGCCTGAAGCGATCGTCCGGTATGACGATCGCGCCACCTATTACGACAAGGCCAATCCACTGACGCTGGGCCATGCGGTGTTTACCGTGCCGTCCTACACGGAAACCCAGGATTTCTACGTCAACCGGCTCGGTTTCTTCGTGACCGACTATTACAAGGGTCGGGGCGTGTTCCTGCGCTGCAAGACGCCGGGCGGGCATCACAACCTGTTTTTCCTTGAAGACGAGAACGGCCAGACGGCGATCAACCATGTCGCGTTCGGCGTCGCCAATACGCACGAGCTGTTTGCCGGCGGCATCAGCTTCACGTCCAAGGGCTGGAAGACGGCGGTCGGGCCGGGCCGCCACATCGTGTCGTCCTGCTATTTCTGGTATTTCAAGAATCCCTGCGGCGGCAATATCGAGTATTTCGTCGACGAGGATTTCTGCACCGAGAACTGGAAGCCGAAGCACTGGAACCCGGCTCCCGACATGTTCGCTGAATGGGCGCTCGGCGACGGGCTCAGCAAGTTCGCCGGCCAGCCGCCGACGCGCACGAAACAGGATATGAAGAAGAAGCAGAAAGCGAAGTAAGCGGGAGCGCGCGATGGCCGTCACGGGGATCGACAGGGTCGTCTACGGCGTCGACGACGTCGAAAAGGCCAGGGCGTTCTGGACCGATTTCGGTCTGACGCCGGTCGAGGACGGCGATGCGCTGCGGCTCGTCACTGTCGAGGGCGCCGAGATAGAGATACGGTCAGACGACGATCCCTCGCTCCCCGCCGGTCTCGCCGAGGGGAATACGGCACGCGAATTCATCTGGGGCGCGGAAAGCCAGTCCGATATCGACGCCATCCGGGCAGAGCTTGAAAAAGACTGCGAGGTCCGCGTCGATAATGACGGGACGATCCATACGCTGGATGCTCTCGGCTATGGCATCGGTTTCCGCGTCACGCAGCGCAAGGAAGTGCCTGTTACGCCCACTGGCTATAACGCGCCAGGCCAGGCTGCCCGAGTGAACGAACGCGGCAAGGTTTACGAAAGGGCGAAACCCCACCGCATGTCGCATATCGTCCTGCTGGCCCCCGATCTCGACAGGGAACTCGACTTTTACGTTGAACGGCTTGGCTACAAGGTGACCGATTACTATCCCGGGCGCGGCTATTTCCTGCGCTGCGGCGGGTCCAACGAGCACCACAATCTTTTCCTGCTGCATGGCGGCGACAATATCGGTTTCCACCACATCGCCTTCGAGCTCGAGAACATCCACGAAGTGTTTGGTGGCGGGCTGCACATGACCGACAAGGGGTGGGAGACCCATCTCGGCCCCGGGCGGCATCCGCTGTCTTCCTGCTATTTCTGGTATTTCAAGAACCCGTGCGGCGGCGCGGCGGAATACGATTCCGATTCCGACTACATCACCGACGAGTGGACCCCCGCCGAATGGCCCTCGACGCCTGAAAGCTTCGCCGAATGGGCGTATGCCGAGGGTGCGGAACGCTATACCGGCATTCAGACCGGCAAGGCCTGAGACCTCCATGGCCGACGATTCCAGCCTGGATTGCGAACGCTTCGGGCTACGGCGTTTCGTCGATACGCTGATCGCGGCCGGCGAAGTCGAAATCGTCGAGGAGCCGGTCGCCCTGACCGAGATCGCCCGGCGACTCGATGGCAACGAGAAAGCGGTGCTGTTTCGCAGGGCCGGGCCCGAACAGGCGGAACTCATCGGCAATATTCTCGGCAGCGGCCCGCGCATCGGTCTTGCCTTCGGCGTGCCTCGCGCCGACGTGCCGGAGGAAATCAACCGGCGCATCAGGGCGAAACAGCCGGTCGTGGAAATAGCGCCGGAGAATGCGCCGGTGCGCGAAATCGTGCTGACCGGCGAATACGCCGATCTGACGAAACTGCCGGTTCATCTGCAGCACGAGATGGATGGCGGGCCCTATATTTCCGCATCCATCGATTACGTCCGCGATCCCGGAACCGGCGCAATGAATGCAGGCATCCGCCGCATGATGCTGCGCGGCCCTAAGGAAGCCGGCGTCGACATGACCGCGCCGAGCGACCTGCAGGCGATCCTCCGTCAGGTGCAGGCGACGGGCGGGAAACTGCCGGTGAGCTATGTCGTGGGTTCGCATCCGATCGATCATCTGTCGGCCTCGCTCCGCCTGCCGGGGGACGAGCTTGAACTGCTGGCGTCGCTGCGCGGCGCGCCGCTGCCGGTCGTCAAAGGCGTGACCAATGACATCCCCGTGCCGGCCGATGCTGAGATGGTTCTGGAAGGCTATTTCGACGAGGCCGGCTGGTCGGAAGACGAGGGCCCGTTCGGCGAGTTCCTCGGCTATTACGGGATCATGAAGCGGAACCCCGTATTCCATCTGACGGCCATCTGCAGGCGCCGCGACGCCCTGTTCCAGACCGTTACGATCTCCGGGGCGGCCATCGTCAATACCGAGACATCCAATATCGGTACCGTTCTGACCGAGGTCGGCGCGTGGGAGGCGATCCGCACCGCCGTGCGCGAACCGGTGGCGATATACGCGACGCCGTCGTCTGGCGGACTGTTCAATCTGCGCGCCTCGATCCGTCAGCGCGTGCCGGGCGAAGCGCGCAATGCGATCGCCGCCCTGCTGGGCTCGCTTTCCGACATCAAGCATGTGTTTCTGGTCGACGACGATATCGACGTGACGTCGGACGCCCAGATCGACTGGGCGCTGGCGACGCGGTTTCAGGCCGACCGCGACCTGATCGTTCAGGGCGGTTTCCGAGCCATCCCGCTGGATCCGTCGCTCGAAGGGTCGCGCACCGGCGCCAAGGCCGGGTTCGACCTGACCCTGCCGTTCGGATTGCGCGACCGGATCGACATGACGGTGTCGGTGCCGCCGTCGTTCGATGGGGCTGCGGCGCGCTTTCAGACGGTCGAGGAGGCGCTGGCCGACGGACCGAAATCGCTCGGCGAGCTGGTTGCGGCGCTGGGGTCCGATGACGGGCGCGAGATCGTCCGCGCGCTGGATGAAATCCGCAAGGCGCAGGGGCTGATCCGCGATTCCGACGGACGGTACAGTATCGCGGGTTCGCCCGGTTGAAGGTTCCCGCTTCACCCTGCCGCCTGTACTCTCCGGAAAACGCGAAACCAGGGAGAAAACCATGCTGATCCTGACCAACGAGGACGTCGAAAAGATTTTGCACATGCCGGACTGCGTCGCCGCGCTTGAAGAGGCCTATCGCGATTTCGGCAACCAGGACGCGGCGGAGATTCCGCGGTCCGACGTCATTGTCGACAATCAGCGTCCCGAAGCCGTGCATGCCTTCAAGACCATGTCCGGCAGCTGGCCACGTGCCGGCGTTAC
>Ga0181578_10001242_pt1 | contig 24643 bp, 17 predicted proteins | sample 071ome_21_FD_148659 | JGI IMG/M metagenome (GOLD analysis project Ga0181578, IMG submission 148659) | Coastal salt marsh microbial communities from the Groves Creek Marsh, Skidaway Island, Georgia - 071401CT metaG (spades assembly) | ecosystem: Environmental > Aquatic > Marine > Intertidal zone... | reverse complement strand
GCTGAATAGGTTTCGACCTCAACAGCCGATATCTCGCGGTTTTCGATCCGCGCGGCGATATCAAGGGCCGCATCGATCGCAGGATGTGTGTGGCGACAGGACGGCCAGGGTTTGATCGATGTCAGATGTACCTGCCAGGGCGCATCGGGGTTACGCAGCACCGTGTCCGGATCCGGATCGGGACAGGCTCCTGCGAAGAAACCGGCGGGGCCTTCAAGGATCGCCGGCGGACCTGTGAAACCAAGCGCCGCCAGCTCAGCAGCGACAACGCCAGCTTCAGCCGCCCGGCCGGCATGCAGATGCTTGCTCATCGCGCCTGTCGCGAGAAATTCCCAAAGCCCGGCAGACTGCGTTCCCGCATTGCCCAGCGCATTCATCGTCTGATCGTCATCCAGACCCAGAATAGTCGCAGCCACCATTGCAGAGCCATATGGTCCGCAGGTCGCCGTGTTGTGCCAGATACGGTAATGCGCCGCTCCAACCGCCATACCCACGCGGCACGTTGCCTCAAAACCGTAGAGCACCGATTTCAGGAATGTCTCCCCCGAAACATCGTGCTCCTCGGCCAGAGCAAATGCAGCGGGGACCGTTACACAACCGGTGTGCACAACGGATGCCCGGTGAATGTCGTCGACTTCGAGGATATGGGTGAGCGCTCCCATCAGGAACGCCCGTCGACCCGCATCGCCATACCGACCGACGGACCACTCGGTCAGGCGTCGCCCCGGATCGCTGTTCCGTCCCGCGATTGCATTGGCGACCGCATCCAGCGTGAAAAGCGCGGCTTTTTCCAGATCGTCCGTAGAAACCGGCTTCTCGTGGATAAGCCGGATCAGGCCCTGGGTAAGTGTCGGCCCATCAGCCATGCGTCCGATCAGGCAGCCTTGTAGTCCGGGAAGCGTTCGCTCACATCGAGATTGAACAGATCAATCGCATTTCCGCCAAGGATACGACGTTTCTGCCTTTCGTCCAGGAATGGCAGGTCGTAAATGACGCTGGGAACATCCATGTCCCAGTGCGGATAATCGGACGCCCACAAGAGCTGCGATTCCGCATTGATCATATCGAATGTCATTTCGAGCACGTCTGTCCGGTTGGGGACTTCCATCGGCTGCGATGTGTAATACATCTCGCGCATGTACTCACTCGGAAGGCGCTTTAGTGACGGCGCCTCGGACCAGCGCATTTTGAAATCGTTATCCAGCCGCTGCATCACCCAGGGAATCCAGGCGAGCCCGGATTCTATCCAGATTGTCTTGAGCTTCGGAAACCGTTCCGGCATCGCATTGACGATCCAGTTGCACAGATGGACCGTGTTAAACAGCGTGAAGCCCAGCGCATGGGTGACAAGGAACCGGTTGGTGTTACCGACGAGAGGGTCATTCCAGTTGTAATTGCTGTGGAAGCCGAGCGGTTTGCCCAGTTCCTCAATCAGGGAATAGGTCTTCATGTAGGCATTGTCGTAGATCGGCTTGTAGCGCACCGACACAACCATGAAACCCAGAACATTCGGCTGATCGCCGAAACGTTCAACCGTCCGGTATGCCGCTTCCGGGTCGTTGAACGGCAAATAAATCATCGTCTGAAGCCGGTTCTGCTTCGGATGGCAGATCTTGTCCAGAAGCCACTGGTTGTATCCGGTCGCCATGGCGACTTCGACTTCCGGCTGCGGATGTGTCCCGAGCAGAAGCATCGGGGTCGGAAACACGCATCCGTAATCGACGCCCATCGCATCCATCCAGCGGTGACTGAGATGCACGTCGCGGTGCGTTCCGTCCGCGGGCGTCTGCTCCAGTTTGCGAAGAGGATATCTTGTTATACGGCCGGCAACGTCCTGATAGCCTACGCCCGCCGGCATCATCGGCGACTGCACGCCAGTACCGCCAGCGGTATAGACGAGCCCGGCCTGCTTCAGGACCGGATCGTCGAAATATTCAATGATCTCGCGAAGCGACTCGTTTTCATAATGATGGCAATCGACATCAACGATCGGAAATTCGGAATACTTCCGCGCATCGCGCTGGCGCGCTGCGTTGGTCAGAAGTTTTTCTGTGTCGAATGATTCGATCGATTGCTTATGGATGTCGCTGGTCGCGAGTTCCATGCGTTCCTCCTGCTAACGATGGTCTGGACAGGATCAGGCGCCGGACCAGGCCTGCCATAGGCCGAGTTCGAACACCTCGACATTGACCGCGCGCATCATCGACGTACACATGATCATAGCGGCGGTCGCCGGCACGGCCCGCCCCGGCAGGAACGGCGACCAACGTTCGCCCAGCTGGAACTTCACCGAATAGAGACGCGACAAAGCGGTCAACCCTTCCTGAACCAGTTCGTCCGGGACCGGCTCTCCTTCGGGAAGCGCCGCCATTTTTCGTGCGAACTCCCTTATCGCCGCTTCTTCCTCGGCGACATCGGCAATGACCTCGCCACCGTCCGGTAACTCCGCAATTCTTGGATCGTCAGGCGATGACATAAACGTCGTCCCCGCGGACCTCGACCTCGTACTTACGCAGTTTCCACTGGCTGTCGCCGCAAGCCACGCCGTCATCCATCCGGAATTCCCAGCCATGCCACGGGCAGACGATATGCATCTCGTCGTGGTTGAAGCGCATGCCGTGATAGGTCTTGTCCTCTGCGATTACCTCTTCCACCTTGGCCATCAGCATCCCTTCGCAGGCCGGTCCGCCCTGATGCGGGCAGAGGTTGGCGTAGGCGTACCACTGATCCTTGATCAGATAGACGCCGACTTCCATCGTATCGCTGGTCGGGACAATCTTCTTGTCGCCATCCTTGAAATCGGAGGTTTTGCCGACGTGAAATTCCTTAGCCATCTTTATTCCTCTGTTCTCCTTCGCTGCCCGAAAGTTTCCGCCTGACACTGGCGACTGTCAAACCCGGTGCACGAATTTTGTCTGTTTTTTGCTGAATTACGAAGGCCGGGAAGAGTCCCGGCCTTCGCATTGCGACGTATCGTCGACCGATCAGGCCGCGTTCTTGTGATAGTCCGGATAACGGTCAGAAACATCCATGTTGAAGATCCTGATCGCATTACCGCCAAGAATATTGCGTTTGGCCTGCTCATCCAGGAACGGCAGGTCATAGATCGTGCTCGGCAGATCCATATCCCAGTGCGGATAATCGGACGCGTAGAGAAGCTGGGTTTCGGCGTTAATGAACTTAAACGTCGATTCCAGGAACGAAAGGTCGTTCGGCATCTCCATCGGCTGCGAGGTATAATACATGTCTTTCATGTACTCGCTCGGCAGCTTCTTGAGGCTCGGGCATTCGGAAACGCGCATCTTGTAGTCATTGTCGAGGCGCTGGCCGAGCCAGGGAACCCATGCCAGACCCGACTCCGTCCAGACGACGTCCAGTTTCGGGAATCGCTCGTTCAGCCCATTGGTGATCCAGTTGCACATATGGATCACGTTGTAGAGCGTGAAACCAAGCGCATGCGCCGATATGAACCGGTTCGTCACTGACATCAGCGGATCGTTCCAGTTAAGGCCCGAATGGAATGTGAGCGGCTTGCCCATCTCTTCGATCAGCGCGTAGGTCTTCATGTAGGCGTTGTCATGAATCGGCTTGTAGCGAGGACTGGTCACGACGAAGCCCATGATGCCGGGCGCATCGCCAAAATCGAGGACCGCCTGGTAGGCCGCTTCCGGCGTATTGAACGGCAGGTAAACGAAACCCTTGACCCTCGGATCATGCGGCAGGACACGTTCGATGAGCCATTTGGTGTAAGCCCGGGAATAGGCGACTTCGAGTTCCGCCTGCGGCATCAATCCTACCGACAGCATGCCGGTCGGGAACAGGCCGATATAGTCGATCCCCATGGCGTCCATAAAGCGGCGCGACAGGTGAATATCGCGGTGAGTGCCGTCCGCAGGCGTTTCCTCAATCTTGCGCAGCGGGTAACGCATGACCCGACCGCCGATCGGCTGATAGCCGCCGCGACCCCGGTTCAGGATGTTCGGCGCGGCCGAAGCGAGCTGATGAATGACGTCGTCTTCGATGTATTCGAGGACTTCGTTGAAGGATTCACTCTCGTACTGATGCGCGTCGGCATCGACGATCGGAAAATCATTGAACTTGCGGGCATCGCGCTGACGCGCCGCATTGGTGAGCAGCTTCTCGGTGTTGAAGCTGTCAACGCTCATCTTGTGATAGCGGTCACTTGTCGGTAGTTCCATCTCACTCTCCTGTCATGTCCGGTACGGACGTCTTGTCTTGTGGGACTGCTTTGTAAGGGCCTGTATGACGCTATTTTACACCAGATTCCTATTCCGGATAAAGAGGCGCCCTGAACTCGGTTCCTGGAACGATAATTCCTCCCGCAGGCCGGTCTTCCGGCGCCAGGTGCCCGTAGCGATTCCGGTAGGCCTGCGAAAGCGGTCGCCCGCCCGGCGTCGCCAGCCATAGGCGCAGCAGGTTCCGGCGTCGCTCCAGCTCGGGATAATCCTCGAATTCCGTACGCGAATGCACGGTGACGTGATTGTGCAGAAACTGGATATCGCCCTGTTCGAAATCCATGCCGTAGGACAGGTCGCGCGCCATCTTGGCAAACAGGTCCAGCGCGTCTTTCAGGGCCTGCGACTGCGGTGGCAGCTCGTCGAACCGGCTGGCGGAACGGATATAGCCGCCCTGCCAGCTGACCGTCAGATAGCCCGATTCGAAATTGAATACCGGTAGCTGGAACCACGGGTCCTTGCCTTCCGGAATTTCATTGCGCCGGTCGCGATAGATCGGCTCCGCCAGCGCCGCCGCCAGCTCCGGATGGTTTTTCAGCATCTCGTTATAAATATGCAGAGAGCTGGTCACGGTGCTGAGCCCGCCGGATTTCGCAGGATGCAGGCAAAGGAGACTTACCACGTCGCAGGAATCGCAATGGAAGGGCAGTTGCTCGTGCGTCTGATAACCGCGGTTATTCGGATTTGCGAGCGTCGTGCCGCCCAGGTCGGCGACATGACCCAGAAGGTGCCCCTTCGAATTTTGCGATACCGGATCCCCGACATGAAGCCCGATACACCAGAACGCGATAGCCGCCTGAAGCCTGGAATAGCGCTCGACCGGAACGCCGCGCACGACGGCGAGGCCGCGACCGTCAATTATATCGTCAGCGACAGCGTCAAGCTTCGGACCGAGCGTGGGCATGTTGAAATCGTCTCGCCTTATCTCGAGAACGTTCTCGATTTTCGGCTCAAGCTCGGCGATGACAGCGTCGAGGTCAGCAATATCTGCGCCTGTCAGCGGATGGACCCAGCTCTGATCGGCGGCAAGATCTTCAGCGGTCCAGACTGCAGGATCGACAACCTGTTTAAGCGGTTCAGCCGCTTCGCGCAGCCGCGATACGTCTTTGAGGATTTCAGCATTTGCCATGGCGTAATTCTATACCCCTAACGACGGCATGAAAATAGCCTGATGATTGCGAAAAGCGTCCGCCATCTATCGACAACGTCGTATACTGACACTAACATTTCCCGCCTTTTCCGAAAAACCCGAAAATTGGGACCGGTCGGGAATGAGCTGGGAGACCTGGGTTCATGACGTTCCTGACAAATCACGAAATCATCAAGCATGCGCGCCGCAATGCAACCGGCCCGGTCTGGGATTATGTGTGCGGCGGCAGCGAGAGCGAGACCGCAATGCGCCGGAATCGCCAGGCGCTCGATTCGATCGCTCTGAGGCCCCGCGTGCTTCGGGATATCTCCGAGATTGATTATTCGACGACGATACTGGGAAAGGAGTCCCGCCTGCCCCTTTTCCTTGCGCCTGTTGCGTCTCTCCAGCTGATCCACCCGGAAGGCGCAAAAGCCTCCGACGATGCGGCGGAAGAGTTCGGTATCGTCAACATGCTGAGTGGCCACACCCAACCGCATTACAACGATATCGGGGCGAACAGCCCGCACGCGAAGATCTATCAGATATATGTTCGGGGCGATGATAACTGGATCGAGGAATTGCTCACGGGTGTAAAGAAAGCCGGATTTTTTGCTCTCACCGTTACTGTGGATGCAGCCGTTTACAGCAACCGCGAACGCCAGATGATGCATGGCTGGATTCCGCCGACCCGCCGCAATGCGGCCGGCCGAGAGTATCTCGCGGGGCTCGACTGGGATACGTGGGACCGGATGGCGGAAATCTGGGACGGTCCGATGATCCTCAAGGGCGTCAGTACAGCAGCGGATGCAAAGCTCGCCGTTGAACACGGCGCGGCAGCAATCTACGTCTCCAACCATGGCGGACGGCAGCTCGATTACGACCGGGCGACCATCGACGTCCTGCCCCGCGTCGTCGAAGCCGTCGATGGCAGGGCCGAAGTCTATGTCGATGGCGGGTTCGTGCGCGGCACCGACATCGTCAAGGCTCTCGCGCTCGGCGCCAACGCAGTAGGCATCGGCAAGCTACAGGCCTGGGCTCTCGGCGCCGGCGGCAAGGACGCCATCCTCGACTCCCTGACAATCCTCGAAGACGAAATAAAGATCGCCATGGGCCTTCTTGGCGTCAGGTCGCTGTCGGAATTGACGTCGTCCTGTCTTGCAAAATCCCGCCCCGTTGCACCCGCTCATGAAATGAGCGCGTTTCCGCATCTCGGCGGCCAGACCGTCTGAACAAACTTCCAGTATCGGAGAAGCAAATGAGTGACGAAGTCCTGTTTCACACAGCCCATGACATGATCCTCATGGCGCGCCGGAACATGGTCCAGGATGCCTGGGATTATGTATGCGGCGCGGCCGAAAGCGAGACGAGCCTGCGGCGCAATCGTATGGCCATCGACAGTCTCGCGCTGCGCCCGCGCGTCTGCCGCGACGTAAGCGAGATCGATACGTCCTGCGACCTTCTGGGCGTAGAGATGCGGATACCCGTGTTTCTCGCGCCGATGGGTTCGATCCAGAATTTTTCGTCGAACGGCGCACTCGATGTCGATACGGCGGCGGAAGAATTCGGCGTTCAGAACTTCATCTCGACCGTGACCCAGCCGGAGCTTGAGGTCATTGGCGACAACACGCCGCATCCCAAGAATTTCCAGATTTACGTCCGGGGCGACGACAACTGGATCAAGGATCTGATCAAGCGGGTCAAGGCATCGAACTACAACCAGGTAACACTGACGGTCGATTCCGCGTTCTATGGAAACCGCGAGCGCCTGAGTCCGACCCAGCTGGCCCTGCGCCGGGTGGCATCGCGCGACTGGCAGAAGAAGATTACCTGGGACACGGTAAAGATGGTCAAGGACGAAATCGACGGCCGTCCCTTCTTCCTGAAGGGCATACAGACCGGAGAGGACGCCGCTATCGCCGTCGAACACGGCGTCGACGCGATCTACATATCGAATCATGGCGGGCGCCAGCTCGATCATGTGCTCGGCAACATGGATATGCTTCCCGAGATCGTGGAGGCTGTGGACGGGAAGGCCAGCATCGTAATCGACGGCGGGTTTACCCGCGGGACCGACATCATCAAGGCGCTGGCGCTGGGCGCCGACGCGGTCGGCATCGGTCGCCTGCAGGCCTGGGCGCTTGGCGCGGCAGGGGCGCCGGGCCTGGTTCATTGCCTGACCCTTCTGGAACGGGAAATCACCACCTGCATGGGGCTGATTGGGGTGACCAGCCTCGACCAGCTGGATCCAAGCTACGTAACCAAGGCGCCCTGGGTCCGCTTGCCGCATGAACACAGCGCCTTCCCGCATCTTGACGGACCGATCCCCTGATCGGAAGACACGCCGATATCAAAAAGGGCGGGACCGCTTCCCGCCCTTTTTATTATCGATCGTTGCCAACCGTCGCGCGCCTGAGAAATTCCAGAACCGGCGGTATCAGGCCTGTAGAGAGCGGCAGCATTGGTTTGAAATAGGTGGCGTAATTCTCTTCCCTGTCGGATGGCGCGGTTTTGAGAACATGATTCATGCCGTCGATTTTTACCAGCCGGATACCGTCCCGTGCCGCCTTCAGCCTCTCCGCATCTTTCGTCGAGGTCTGGAGATCGGTTGTGCCCTGAATGACGAGTGTCGGAACGGAAACGTTGCCAAGAGCCGTCGCCGGATCGTGAGCGAACCATGAAATAAGATAGGGCTGGATCGTCGGTCGGTATGCCCCAAGAAGCTCCGGCGAGACGGTATCGACTATCCTTCCCTCCTCCATCGCGCGCAACAGACCGTGCGTTTCCGACAGAAAAGGTTCCGGCAAATCAACGCCGGGCTCCGCGATCTGCCGCCTTAAAACGTCTGCGGCCGGAAATCCCGCTCCTGAGATCAGGACCAGCCCCCCGGGCCGAAACCGTTTTGCCGCGAGCGTAACGTCCAGCGCGCCTTCGCTGTGCCCCAGAAGAGAAACATATCTGACCCGGGGGAGCTCTTTCAGGAACTTTGCCCAGCGAACCGCATCATCGACGAATGTTTCGAAGCGAAGAGCTTCCTCCCGCCCCATGGCCGGTCGGCTTTCGCCAATGCCCCGCTTGTCTGTGCGGATCGAGGCGAATCCGCTTTCCGCCAGCGCATGCGCCAGCATCTTCAGCGAATTGTTGTTTAGACCGCCCGGAGAGTTTCCGTCACGGTCGGTCGGACCGGATCCGGACCAGATCAGGATCGCGTCGAAACGGCCTTCGGCTTCGGGAAGGGCAAGCGTCCCAAACAGACGCCCGCTTCCCTCCCCAATCGAAACCGGGCGTTCGGTGACGGCCATCCAGCCTTACGCAGCCGCCTTCTTCGCGTTCTGAATCGCGGTCCACACCCGCGCTGGCGTTGCCGGCATGTCGAGATGGTTGATCCCGTATACAGACAGCGCATCGACCACGGCGTTCATCACCGCCGGCACAGCGCCAACCGTTCCGGCCTCGCCCGCCCCCTTCACGCCAAGCGGGTTGGTCGCCGTCGGGCACGGGTTCGACTGGACCTCGATATAGGAGAGATTGTCGGCGCGCGGCATGGCGTAATCCATGAAAGAGCCGGACATCAGCTGCCCGCTGTCGGGATCGAAAACGATTTCCTCCAGCAGCGCCTGTCCAACGCCGTGCACAACGCCGCCCTGAATCTGTCCCTTGAGCGTCAGCGGATTCAGCACCGTGCCGACATCGTCAACCACGTTATAGCTGACGATCTCGATCACGCCGGTTTCCTCGTCGATCTCGACCTCGCAAACATGGCAGCCGTTGGGGAAGTTTTCCGCCGACGTCTCGAACACCATCGTGGCGCTGAGCCCGGGTTCGATATCGTCCGGCATCGCGCCCGGCTTGTATGAGCCCTTGGTGACGTCGGTAAGGCTGACAGTACGATCCGTACCCGCCACCCGGAATTCACCGTCCGAAAATTCGATGTCGGCATCGGCGGCTTCCAGCATATGCGCAGCGATCCGGGTCGCTTTCTCAATGATCTTCTCAGAACATCTGAACACGGCGCCGCCGCCGAGCGTCGCCGAACGAGACCCGCCCGTGCCGCCGCCGAACGCGAGAATGGCGGTATCTCCTTCCGCGAAGCTGATGCGGTCGGGGTCTACGCCAAGCGTTTCGCACATGATCTGCTTGTAGATCGTTTCATGCCCCTGCCCCTGCTGGCTGGTGCCGACATTGAGCTGGATCGAACCGGAAGCATCGAAGCTGATCGAGGCCTGTTCCAGGCTGGGCGCTCCGGCGCGTTCGATGGAATTGGAAATACCGATCCCGCGCAGCTTGCCGTTCTTCGCGGATTCGTCGCGCCGCGCAGCGAATCCCTCGTAATCGCCCATTACCAGCGCTTTTTCGAGATTGTCCCCGAAATTCCCGCTGTCATAGGTAAAGACCAGCCCGGTCTTGTACGGAATCTTCTCCGGCGCGATCTGGTTACGGCGTCGCAACTCGGCGGGATCGACGTCGAGTTCATCCGCCGCAAGATCTATCAGCCGCTCAATCACATAAGACGCCTCGGGCCGGCCGTTGCCGCGGAACGGGCAGATCGGGTTGGTGTTTGTGTAGACGCCCGACACATCGACATGCATCGCCGGAATGTCATAAGTACCCGCCATGGTGCCGATATTGGCCACCGGGGGCAGTGTACCCTTGGACGCCAGATAGGCGCCGACATTGGTCCAGCTCTGCGCCCGGACGCCAAGAAACTTGTAGTTTTCGTCGAGCGCGATCTCGCCTTCCCAGTGAACGTCACGACCATGATGATCGCTCATGAAGCCTTCGGTACGCTCGCAGACCCATTTGACGGGACGGCCTGTGCGCTTCGACGCCCACAACACCAGCACGACTTCCTGATAGGTCCCGCCGCGCAGGCCGAAACTGCCGCCCATATCGCCGCAGACGACGCGCATTTTCGATTCGGGAATATTGAAAATCTCATTGCAGAGTTCCTCCCGGACCTGCCACGGGTAATGCACCGCTGTGTAAAGCGTCCAGAAATCGCGTGCCGAATCGTAATGACCGATCGCGCCACGCGGCTCCATGGTCGCATGGGCGCTGCGGTTGACCGGCAAACGACCTTTTACGACATGGGCCGCCCTTTCGAAGGCCGAGTCGGTCGCTTCCTTGTCTCCGCACAGATGAACGAAACAGATATTGTCTTCGGATTCGTCCCACACCTTGGGGGCGCCGGGCTGCGCCGCTTCGTAGGGCGTGGAAACGGTCGGCAGCGGATCGTAATCGACCTCGATGAGTTCGGCGGCGTCTTTCGCCTGCTCCAGCGTTTCGGCGATCACCAGAGCGACGTAATCCCCGACCATCTTGACCTCGTCGAGCACAAGAACGCGGCGCGCGGGTTCGTACATCGGCGTGCCGTCGCGGCGCTTGCGCTTGGGCGTGCATTGAAGGATGCCGTACCCGTCATCGACATAATCCTGTCCGGTCAGCACCTCGATCACGCCCGGCGCAGCTTTCGCCGCCGAAACGTCCATCGACCTGATTTTCGCATGGGCGAAGGGCGAACGCAGGATGAAGGCGCGCGTCTCGCGCGGCAGCGTGTTGTCATCCATATAACGACCGCCCCCGGTGAGCAGACGGGGATCCTCTGTCCTCGGTACGGGCTGGCCGATGCCGAACTTCTCTACCATGCTTGATGCTCCTGAATATCCGCAATCTACGGCTTGCGCCGAGTGCGCGGATCATAGGCGGCGACGTCCAATTAGAAAAGGGCGAGCGGGTAGCCCGCCTCCCCGCTCGCTGCTATTTTACCGGCAACGAAACATCCTCGCAGGAAAGGCATACCTCCATGGCCGACGAGACCTCCGGCATCCGCAAATCCAACACCCGCTACCAGTCCGACGTCATCGTCGACATGATCAAGCTGTACGATTTCCCGGCGATCCCGCTGAACCCCGGAGCGAGCTATCGCGGGCTGCACGACAGCCTCGTGAATTACGGCGAAAACGATCCGCCGATGATCCTGTGCAATCACGAAAAAATCGCCATTCAGATCGCCCACGGCTACACAAAGGCGACAGGCAAGCCGATGGCTGCCGCCGTCCACAACGTCGTCGGGCTGCTGCATGCGCCGCTCGCCATCTACTACGCCTATATCGACCGCTGCCCGGTCTTCGTGATCGGCGCGACCGGACCGATGGACGAGAAGCTGCGTCGTCCCTTCATCGACTGGATTCACACCGCCTTCGCGCAGGGCTCGGCCGTCCGCGATTACACCAAATGGGATTATCAGCCGGGCAGTGTCCACGGCATTCCCGACAGTTTCGCCCGCGCCTATTCGATCATGATGACCGAACCCCAGGGTCCCGTTTACATGGTCTATGACGCCGGCATCCAGGAGGCGGAGCTGACCGAGGAAGTGCCAATCCCGCCGACGAGCGCCATCAAGGTTCCGCCGCGACTCGCCGCCGACCCCGAGCTGATCGCGCAGGCCGCCGACATGCTGCTCGACGCCGACTACCCGGTGCTGCTGACCGAATACGCCGCTCGCGCCCCGATCGGCTACGACGACACGGTGACGCTGGCAGAGACCGTCGGCTCGCCCGTGTTCGACATCAACAAGCGTCTGGGTTTCCCCAACAAGCATCCGCTCAACGTCTCGATGCATGGCGACGCCTTCAAGGGCGCAGACCTCGTCATGGCTCTCGACGTGGTCGACTGGACCCGCGGCTCACACAAGCCCAACTGGGAAACCCGCCAGGTCGAGGCGATCACCACGCCGGACTGCAAGTGGATCGATGTCGGGTTCGCCGATATCGAGATCAGCAAGTGGGCGACCGATTACAACAAGCACCATAACTGGGACATGCGCATTCTCGCCGACACGGCGAACGCCATCCCCGCCCTGACCAAAGCCTGCGCCGAGAGAATCGACGGCAATGCGTCGCTCAAAAAGAAGATCGACGATCGCACCCAGGCGGTCGGCGAAAAGCACGCCGCGCAATGGGCCAAATGGCAGGAACAGGTCAAGGACGAGTGGGACGAGATGCCGATGCGCGAATCCCGCATGGCCGCCGAGGTCTGGGAAGCCATCAAGGGCGAGGACTGGGTGCTCACCGCCGGCACCCTCAAGGACTGGGTCCGCAAGGTATGGGATTTCAACCAGCCCTATCGTCATCCCGGCCGCGACCTCGGCACCGCGACGCAGTTCGGCATCTCGATGGGCGTCGCCTACGCCTATAAGGGAACCGACAAGCTGGTGGTGGACCTGCAGCCGGACGGCGATCTGATGTTCGATCTCGGCGCGATGTGGGTCGCCGCCAAGTACGAAATTCCGTTCCTCGTCATCATGTACAACAACCGCGCCTACTATAACGACTGGGCGCACCAGATCTCGGTCGCCAAGAAGCGCGGCACCGATGTCGACCGCGCCTATATCGGCATGGACCTCGAAGGCCCGGAACCGGACTTCGCCCATATCGCCAAGGGGCTGGACTGGTACGCCGAAGGTCCGATCTTCGACCCGACCGAAATCCAGGCGGCTGTGAAGCGCGGCATCGAGCAGGTCAAAAAGGGCAAGCCCGCCCTGATCGACATCGTCACCTGGCGACGCGGCGAAGCGTCCTGAGCAACAATTAGATAAATGGAGCCAGTCGAAAGATGAGCGGCATCAAGAAGTCCAACACCAAGTACCAGTCCGACGTCATCGTCGACATGATCAAGTCCTACGGGTTCGAGCATATCGCGCTCAACCCCGGCGCCAGCTATCGCGGCCTGCATGACAGCCTCGTCAATTACGGCGAGAACGACCCGCCGATGATGCTGTGCACGCACGAAAAAATCGCAGTGCAGATGGCGCACGGCTACGCGCGGCACACCGGCAAGCCGATGATCGCCATCGTGCACAATCTGGTCGGGCTGCTGCATGCGCCGATGGGCGTCTATTACGCCTATCTCGATCGTGCGCCGGTGTTCATCATCGGGGCAACCGGGCCCGTGGCCGAGAACAAGCGGCGTCCCTTTATCGACTGGATCCATTCGGCCCATGTGCAGGGCCAGGTGATCCGCGACTACGTGAAGTGGGACGCCCAGCCCGCAACGATCGATTACGTCCCGGATTCCTTCGCCCGCGCCTATTCCGTGATGATGACCGGACGTCAGGGCCCGATCTATATGTGCTATGACGCCGGACTGCAGGAAGCGCCGCTCGAGACCGAAATTAAAATGCCGCCGCCGGACACGATGAAAGTCCCGGCGCAGGCAGCCCCCGACCCCACCGCCCTGACCCAGGCCGCCGACATGCTGGCCGCAGCGGAGCGTCCGGCCATCGTCGCCGATTTTGCGGCGCGGCCGCCGCATGGCTGGGACCATGTTGTGAACCTGGCCGAAACGCTGGGCGCGAGTGTTTGGGATGTGAATTCGCGGCTGAATTTCCCGGGAACGCACAAGCTCAACCTCTCGATGGACCATCAGGCCTGTTACGAGGATGTCGATTGCGTTCTGTTGCTCGACGTCGCCGATTTCGAGAAGCACACCCATGTGCGCGATATCTCGACCCGGACGGTCAAGCCTTCGGTCAAGGAAGACGCCAAATGGATCGATATCGGCTGGACCGATACCGAGATTTCCAAATGGTCGATGGACTATTCCCGGACGCTGCATGCCGATATTCGCATGACCGCTGACGTGGTGACCGCTGCGCCGATGCTGAGCGACCTGCTGAAGGAACGCATCGCGAAGACCGACGGGCTCGCCCAGAAGATTGCTGACCGGACCGACCTGATCGGCAAGAAACACGATGCGCTGCGCGCAAAATGGCGCGAGGAAGCGGAAGAAGACTGGGATGCCCAGCCGATGACGGTCGGTCGCCTCGCCCTCGAAATCTGGGAGGTCATCAAGGACGAGGACTGGGTCCTGACCGCCGGCACGATGCATGATGCGGCCCGCCGGCTGTGGGATTTCGACCGCCCCTACTGCCACGGCGGGCGCGAACTCGGCACCGGAACGCAGATCGGCACGTCCCTCGGCGTCGCGCTCGCCAACAAGGGCACCGGTCGGCTTTGCATCGACTTGCAGCCCGACGGCGACCTGATGTTCGATGCCGGCGCGCTCTGGATGGCGGCCAAGTACGAAATCCCGATGCTCATCGTGATGTACAACAACCGCGCCTACTACAATGACTGGAACCACCAGATCGTCATCGCCAACAACCGCGGCACCGATCCGTCCCGCGCCTATATCGGCATGGATCTGCTGGACCCCGATCCAGACTTCGCCGGGCTCGCCCGCTCGCAGGGCTGGTGGGCCGAGGGCCCGATCGAGAATGGCGACGACGTGCAGGCGGCGCTCCGGCGCGCAATCGAGCAGGTCAAGAAGGGCAAGCCCGCCCTGGTCGACACGATCTGCCGACGCGGCAAAGGTAAGGCGTCGCTGACGTAAGAAGGCGACAAGCACGTCCTTCGCGCCAGAATTATCGTCATCCCCGCACTCATTGCGGGGAACTCCAGGCGCGGAAGCCATGTCGGTGGCGCGTGCTCCCCGGGAACCGCCGAACCGTCGCTGGAACTGTGGGTGGATTTCGTCGGCAAACAGCGGCCATGAAAAAGGCGGGCACTGCCCGCCTTTTCCATTCTGAACGGCTAAACGATTACGCCTCGCGGGCGGGCGGCGGGACCGCGTAGCCTTTCTCAACGTGAACATTCAGCACGAACGGCTTGCCGGAATCTACGACCTTCAGCGCGTTCTCGATTGCCGGAACGAGGTCGCCGACGGTGGTCACCGGACCGGCAGAGTCGACACCGAGAGACGCCGCATAGCGGTGAATTTCGACTTCCGGGTCGTCAATCCGCTGACCGATCCACCGGTTCTCCGGCGGGCGGTTACGCATTTTTGCCACGGTCTCCTGATGGATTTCGTCGTTAAAGTTCGACCGGTTGTTGGAGATGATAATCAGCACCGGAATGCTGTAATGCGCAGCCGTCCAGAGCGCGGAAGCGCCCTGCATTGTGTCGCCGTCGCCCAGGATTGCGACCACCGTGCGGTCCGTATCCTTGAGCCCCAGCCCTGCGCCGATAGCGGTGCCAGGCCCGGATGCCAGACCGCCTCCCGCATCGTTGCCGAGGTAATCGAGCGGATGGGTCCAGTGATACCCGTCAGCCGCCCAGCCGATCGGAACGTTGGCCAGCGTTATGTTACGACCCTTCCGAGCCTCGTTCATACCGAGAGTCAGAGCCTCGACCGAGATCGGATCGCCGGCGGCGAACTGGTCGAACGTCTTGTCGACATCCGCCGTACGGCCCTTGTTCTGACCGTCCCATTTGGACTTGCCGCCCAGACGGGCCTCGCAGGCCGCAAGCAGCTGATCCACAACGGGTTCCGGCTCGGCGAACATGGATACGTCGCCCAGCGGCATACCCATATGATCCATCGAGTAGCCGTTATGCAGGGCCGAATCCATGGAGACATGGATGACCTTGGCCGTGACTTCGTCCCTGCCAAACACCAGCTTGAAGGTGCCGGCAAGATCGAGCGCGTTAAGGTCGAGGAACACGTCCGCTTCCTTCATAGCGGCAACCGCTTCGTCGCGCGGCCGGTTTCCCGGAGGCGCAAGGCTCAGAGGATGATCGGTCGGGAACGCCGAGGCGACCTTGATATCCTGCACCACGCCCATGCCGAGCAGTTCCGCCAGCTTGACCCGCGCGGCGTAGCTTTCCTCGCTGCGTTTCAGGCGACCGCATAGCATGACAGGATTCTTGGCGTTGCACAGCAGGTCCGCCGCCTTGTCGATCGCCGATTGCGGCGCGCAAACCGGGTCGCAGGGCTGGTAACGCGAAACATCCGGCAGTTTCATCTCCGGATCGATCTCGCTTTCCTGCAGACCTGCGTCGAGACAGACATAGGCCGGCGCGGTCGGCGCCTCCCGGATCGTCTTGTTGACCCGCGCCATGGTCTCGGCAAGAGCCTGCGCCGAGCGGGGTTCATCGTCATACTTCACGAAATTCCGGATCAGCGCCCCCTGGTCCTTTTCGGTATGGATCCAGTCGATCCACGGGCGGCGCTTGGGCGCGTCGACCGGGCCGGTCGCGCCCATGATCACCATCGGCACCCGGTTACACCAGGCATTGAATATCCCCATCATGCCGTGCATGAGCCCGACATTGGAATGCAGGATGCAGCCCATCGGTTCGTCGGTTGCCTTGCCATACCCCTGCGCGATGTGAACCGCATGATCCTCATGAAGGCACAGGATCATCTGCGGCTCGTCGTTGCCCAGATAATTCACGATGGAGTCGTGGAACCCGCGATAGCTCGCGCCCGGGTTCATCGACAGGTACTTGATACCCATCCGCCGCAGCATTTCGGCGGCGACGTCCGATGCCCAGCCCATCTTCGGATTGCCGACATTGACCGGACGGTCGAATTTTTTCAGATCGGTAGCCATTGTTTCGTTTCCTTATGAAATCCGTTGTCCAGCCTTATTCACCCTTGCTGCCGCCGCGCATCAGCGGGGGCACGGCGTAGCCGGTCGACACATGTACGTCGATCAGGTGGCACTTGCCGTCCTCGACGGCCTTGAGCCCCTCCTCGATCCTGTCCATCAGCTCGCCCATCTTCGTAACCGGCGGACCGGCCTCGAAACCGAGCGACTGAGCGAGTTCGGTAAAGCTGATTTCCGGTTCGGATATCCGCATACCGATCCAGCGGTTCTCGACCGGACGGTCGCGATCCCTGGCCACGGTTTCCTGATGCAGCTCGTCGTTAAAGTTCGAGCGGTTGTTGGAGATCACCACCAGCATCGGGATGCGGTAGCGAGCGGCGGTCCAGAGCGCCGAATTCCCCTGCATGAAATCCCCGTCACCGAGCACCGACACGGCAAGCCGCCCGGTTCCCTTGACGGCAAGCGCCGCGCCTACGGATGTGCCGGGGCCGGACGCCAGCCCGCCGCCGCCGTCATGTCCGAGATAGGACAGAGGATCGGTGAACTGGTAAGCCGGCCCGACGCCGCCCGAGGCGACGCGGTTCATCGAGATCTTGCGGTCGCCCTGGGCCTCCGCGATCGCCGTAACGATGTCCGCCGGTTCGATGGTCGAATTCGCATCGCGGCCCGCAATCGGTTCCCAGGATGACGGTTCCGGACCGACCCGCTTGCCGTCCCATTTCGAACCGCCGCCGCGCTTCTCGATTTCGGCAAGCAGCTGCGCGACAAACGCGTCCTGATCGGCGTTGATGTTGATATCGGTCTCCGGCAACTCAAACAGCTCCATCCCGAATCCGTTATGGAGATACTGTTCAAGCGAGCAGTGGATGAGCTTGCCCTTGATCGGACCGTCGCGCTTGAGAAGACGCTGGGTGCCGCCGAAGTCCAGCCAGTTGAGGCTGAGAACCACATCGGCGTTGTGAACCGTTTCGCGAACCAGCGGGCTGACACCGCCGGCCGGACGACCGACATGCAGCAGATGATCGCTCGGGAATACAGCCGCGTTGCGGAGGTTCGTCAGCACCCCGGCGCCGACCGATTCCGCCAGCTTGACCCGGTTGTCCCAGGCATCCTGCGTCCGCGCGCTGCGACCGATCATGATGACCGGATTTTTCGCGCCCAGAAGAAGGTCGGCGACCTCCGCCACGGCATCTTCCGAGGCCCTCGGCGGATCCGACGGGAGGAACCGGCTTGCGTCCGGAATATCGATTTCGCCGTCAAGCGCTTCTTCCTGAAGGCCGGCATCCAGACAGACATAAACGGGCCCGGGCGGTTCGCTGCGAGCGATCTGGTTTGCCCGGTACATCGTTTCCACGATGGCCTGCGCGGAGCGGGGTTCGTCATCCCACTTCACGTAGTTCCGAAGCATCGCGCCCTGATCCTTCATTGTATGGATCCAGTCGATCCACGGACGCCGCAACGGCGCATCGACCGGGCCGGTCGCGCCCATCATGATGATCGGGGCCCGATAGCACCAGGCGTTGAAGGTCGCCATCAGACCGTGCATCAGCCCCACATTGGAGTGAAGCGCGCAGGCCATCGGCTCTCCCGTCGCCTTGGCGTAGCCCTGCGCGACATGGACCGCATGGTCCTCATGCAGGCAAATCAGCATCTGCGGCGAATCATTGCCGAGATAGTTCACGATCGAGTCGTGCAGCCCGCGATAGCTCGCGCCGGGATTCAGCGAGATGTATTTCACGCCGATCCTGCGCAGCATCTCGGCTGCGACATCGCTCGCCCAGCCCATCTGCGGATTGCCGATGTTCTCCGGACGGTCGAGGCCCTTCAGATCCTTCGAGATCTCATTCATCTTTCATACTCCAGTGGTGAAAGGTCTATATGGGTGTACTGGCTTAGGACAAGAGGATCAGTAACCGGCTCCGCCTCTTCGACGAACTCCGGTCCGATCTCTCCGAAATTGTGAAGGCCCGTCAGGGCCATGGACGTCATTATCTCGCCCTCGAGCAGTTCCAGCATGCGGACGATCGCCGCGCGACCGCCGGCGGCGAGCGCCAGCCCCTGCAGCTTGCCGATGCAGACCGCCGTCGCGCCGAGCGCCAGCGCCTTGATGACATCGGTGCCGCGCATGATCCCGCCATCGAGGACAATCTCCGCCTTGCCGCCGACCGCGTCGACGATTTCCGGCAGGACTTCCGCCGTGCCGCGCCCGTGATCGAGCTGACGTCCGCCGTGGTTCGAGACGTATACGACGTCGACGCCATGTTCGACGGCCGTCGCCGCGTCCTCGGCGGTGGCGATTCCCTTGACGATCAGGGGAATATCGTGACGGTCCTTGAAAGTCTTTATGTTGTCCCAGTTCAGCGCAGCCTGCCATTCACGACTCTCATTAAGCCGCCCACGCCGCGATGACGGCGCCCAGCGCTTGATGATGTCGCGTTCTCGCCGGCTGTAGATGGCGGTATCGACGGTCAGGCAGAACATCGTGAAACCAGAGTCCTGTGCAGCCTTTACCTGGTCCCCGATCCAGTCGTCGTCGCCCCTGACATAAAGCTGGAATACCTTGGGCGCATCGGTCGCCGGCCCGACGACTTCCATGGTCGGTTCGGTAACGGACGACAGGAAAGAAATCGTGCCGAATTCTCCGGCAGCCTCCGCCGAGGCGAGTCCGCCCCCTTCGCCGATCAGCTGCATCGAGCCGATCGGCGCCAGCATCACGGGGATGCGGATCCTGTTGCCAAGGAACTCTGTCGAGGGGTCGACCTCGGCAACGTCCCGCAGGATACGCGGCGCTATGCCTAACGCATCGAACGCCAAGCGATTCCGCCGCAACGTTGTTTCCGACTCGGAGCCGCCCATCAGATAATCCCAGACGCCATCGCCGATATTCCGGCGCGCGCGGACAGCTATCTGCTGAAGCGTAGCGAATTCATCCAATGAAACGTCCCTGCCTTCTCGACGACAGCCGTTCTCGTCTGACGCCTGATGCTCAATCGCATTCTGTTATGGATCGGAACGGGCCGCCTTCTGATGGGAGCCCTCTTCCCGTTTCGACAATCATATATCCTGCCGACAGTTCCGAAAAGCGCGGTCGGACCTGAATTCGGCAAATTTCCGATCAGACCGGATCGGACGCCATGACGTTAATGACCGCCTGCCGCTTGTCGACCATGACCGCCTTGAGCGCACGTTCCAGGGCCGGCTGCATTTCCGCAGGATCGGTAACCTGTTCGCCGTAACCGCCCGAAACCTCGGCCATCTTCTCGTAATGCTGCTCGACGTTAAAATGCGCCAGCGGCACCTGGTTGGCCCTGGCCGCATATCCGTCGGGATGGAGGCCTAACGCGGATCCGCGCACGGCCTGCCAGCGCTGGTTGTTGAACACCACGGTCAGGATCGGGAGATCGTACTCCGCCGCCACGTAATGCGCCGAGATAGGAACATTGAACATATAGGAACCGTCGCCGTGCGTTCCGACCACGAGCCTGTCCCTGTCCGCCAGCTTGGCGCCAAGGGCGACGCCCATGCCGTGACCGAGCCCCGAGGAGGCCCCGGCATTGAGAATCTTCGTCGGCTTGGAGGTATCGAGATACTGCACCTGAAGCTGGGATTCCTTGGCGAAGATCGTATCCGCATCGGTGATATTGCCGATGCAATGGGAGATCCACGCAGGATGGATCGGGGTCTTGTCCTTCACCTCCTCAAGCTTGGCGGCCCAGCTGTCTTCCAGCTTCTGATGGCGTTCGGAAATCGCCCTGCGTCGCTTGTCGATCGTTGCCGTGGCGGACTTCGCCGGCTCCTCCATCGCCGCGCAAAGCGCCCGTAGCCCGATATCGGAAGCGCAGGTCAGGGCAATATCGGCGCCGAAACCCCGCACCGGCAGCATTGTATAATGCGGATCGACCGCGAGCTGGATCACCTGGCAATCCTCGGACGGATTCACCTGGGAAGGCAGCCACGGAACCGCCGTATCCATGACAAGAATGGCATCCGCGGCTTCGACGAACGGGTTCGGGTTGCCGCCCGCGAACATCTGATGATGCCGCGGCATGGCGACGAACCGGTTGCGGTACTCGACGACGGGAATCGCGTACTTATCGGCCAGATCGACCAGCGCCGGCATGACCCCGGGATTCCGGCCGCCCCAGTTGGTGATGATTACCGGATTCTCGGCCTTTGCCAGAATGTCAGCCGCCTGCTGCAGGGCTTCAGGATCGGGCGCTGCGGGGGCAGCGGCCTTAATACGACCCGGCGATGTGTAGCTGAACTCATCGACCTCCCATGCCAGCACTTCGCGCGGCAGCGACAGGTAGGCCGGGCCCTTCGGATCGCTCATCATGACGCTCAGCGCCCGGTCGACAATGGTTTCGAGCTGCTCGATATTGCGCAGTTCGTAATCCCATTTCACGGCCTCGCGGGTCATACCGCTCTGGTCGTACATTTCCTGAGTCCAGTGGATGTCCAGCGACCGGTGTCCCTTGAGGCTGTGTTCGTTGGTCGGCGTGCGGCCCGCGGTGAAAAGCATGGGCACGTTCCCGCGCGACGCGTTCAGCAGCCCGTTCATGCCGTTCGCGGTGCCGACATTCACATGCATCATGGTGAGCTGCGGACGTCCCGTTGCGAGATAGTAGCCGATCGCCATGTGCTGGGCCGTGTTTTCGTGCGGGCACGCGATCGGCGTGGGATGCGCCGTGCCGTTTGCCTGCGCCTTGGCAAGCGCCTCGATCAGCGGCGCGAAATCGGTCCCGGCATTGGCGAACAGATAGTCGACGCCGCGATCCGCGAGGATTGCCAGATAGGCATCGGCGACGGTGCAGTTCTTGATGGTTTTCTTCGGCATTGGACGAGGCCTCCCTGCCCCGCGCGGCATTGATGCGCCGCACACTGAATTCTGGGTCGATAGCCATCAGGGAAAGAAACAGGAGAGGTCCGGTTTCCAGTTTTCCGATCCGGTATGCTGAGAGGATAGGTCCCGGCTCTCAAAAGCGTCAACCACGCCCGACATAAAATCCGAATTCAAAACAGGCGACGGGCGCTTGACGACATCCAGCCCCGCTGAATTAATCGAACGACCTCCATCTTTTGAAAGGCTCGGAAATGCCAACGACCATAACACTCGCGAAAGCGGAACAGATTATCGACGCCATCTTCGAAAAGGCGGAAGCCGACGGCAACAAGCCAATGGCCGTCGCCGTGGTCGACCAGGGCTCCCACGTCATTGCCTTCAAGAAACAGGACGATTCTTCGATGCTGCGCTTCGAGATGGCACACGGAAAATGCTATGCCTCGCTGGCTCTGGGTCGCTCCAGCTCCCTTGTTCGGTACCGGGCTGAAGAACGCCCGATGTTCATGGACTATCTTTACCGGAGCTCCGACGGAAAAATCTTTGCCGAGGACGGCGGTATGCTGGTACGAGACTCAAACGGCGATCTGCTGGGCGCAGTCGGGGTCACAGGCGAACGGCCGGAACGCGACGAGGAACTCGCAATCCATGGCATCCACGCCGCCGGCTACCTGACCGACGAAGACGCGGTCGGCAGCGGGCATAAGATCAGAATGGAAAACTAAAAAAACGGCCGGAACGAAGTCCGGCCGTTTTGCTGTCTTATTGCTGCGTTATTCTGCCGCAGAGACCGCCGGCTTGGGCGGCAGGTCGGGCTTCTCGGCCTCGTAGAACTGGTCCATATCGTGCTCCAGACCGTGCTCTGCCAGGGCACTGGTAAAGCGGGAACGGATCGCCGCGCTCTCGTCCGCGTAGTCGATCTGATCGCCGCCGATCCGGTGAGATATCCACGATTTCGGTACGCCCTGGGAATTCCGCACGGCGACGCCCTCGTATTTGAAGGCCAGATAGCGCGACGGGGTCGGGCCAGTGTTGAAATGCTGATGCCACCACATGTTCGGCGGCACGATCATGGAACCGACTTCCCACTTGAAGTGCCGCGGTTCCTCGCCTTCCGGCCACATCAGCGAATACCCTTCGCCCGACAGGATAATGACGTGCGCGCCAGGCCCGTGGCGGTGGCATTTCTTGTAGGTGCCGATGGGGAACTGCGAGATATGCGCATTCATCGAGCTCTTGGCGAAGTTAAAGCGGATATGGCCGCCGCCCGCGCCGCGCTCTTTCGCCGTAATCAGCGGAAGGTTGACCGCGTCGGGAACGAAGTTGGTGATCAGCTTGAACCCGTCAGTCTCTGACTTGGCAGCAAAATAGTCGGGCTCGCCGTTAAAGCGTTCCTTGAAGTCATGCGTCGTGTTGAACACGAATTCAGGATCCTCGTACACGTTCATGATCGGCGGCGCGTTGGTCACCGCAATGAACCGCGCCGGTTCACGGCCCGACGCATTGAAGTGCTGATGCCAGCAGTTCAGCGGGATCGCAAACAGCGCGCCCGGTCCCCATTCGAAGGTGATGCGATCCCCCTTGTCGTTCCAGACGCTGGTCGAGCCCCGGCCCGACAGGATCATGATCATTTCCTCGAACAGCATGCGCTGCGGCGCGAGCTTCTTGCCCGGGTCGATTTCGCAGACATAGCAGTCGTTGGACGTCCGGCTGGCGTCATGGTTCATGAAGACGCCCTTGCCCTCACGCCTCGCCCACGGCTTTAACTCAACGGTATAAAGATTTGGAATATAAAGCGAATTAAGGAGGTCTAGCCCTTCGTTACGGACCCACGTTGTATAGGGTGTTTCCTTCTCGGTCGCGAATTTCTTCGCCATCTCGTCGGAAACGATCGCGGTCGGCTTGTTACTGTCATCAGCCATGGGATGGTTCTCCTTGTCTCACAAATAGTCCAAAATTTCCGTCTGAACGGCGTCTTCGCGGACGCCTGTCATGGTCCCGTTTTATACGAGTTCTCGCGGCGTTGCCAAGATACGCAACGGGGGAAGCCCGTCAGCCCTTGTCCGACGGCTCATGCGAATGCCCCGCTGAATGTTCGTGCGAATGGCTATGGGAGTGCCCGTGATCGTGCCCGTGATCGTGGGAATGCCCATGGGAATGACCGTGGGAATGGCCGTGGCTGTGACCATGGTGATGATGCCCGTGATCGTGGGAATGCGAATGGCCATGCTCGTGGTCGAGTCGCTGTCCTGACCTCGGGTCGTCAGAGAATACCAGCGACTTAATCGTCACCGGAACGGTCCGCGATGGCAGGCGGATCTTGCCGAGATCGATATAGTCAAAATCCCACAGCACGACGCCGTCGATAACCAGAACGCCGACCGGTACTTCCAACTCGTCTTTCAGGATATGTCCCAGCGACTGGGCGATATCCCCATCGAGCACGATAAACAGGGGTTTACCGGCAGCAATCATGTCATCGAGTCCCATGACGAGCCCTTGGGCAAAGGCATGCATGCGCTCATATGCCGGCATTCCCTGCCAATGAAACGACAAAGCGATCTCGCGTTCATCGTTATCGACCTCGAAGGTTCGCCGATGCGTCCTGACCGCTTCGGCGACGTCTTCAGCGATGATCTCCTCGGGGCACGCATAGGGCGGCTGGATAACCTGGAGATTCCGTCGGGGCAGCAGATCACCGTAATCGGAAATATAGGTCGTGTTGCCCGAGAGCTGCACCGAATATTCCGACGCGCCGAGCGCGGTTGCACGGATACACTCGCCGGCAGGCATGACCGGCCAGGGCAACGCGCCCTCGTCAAGCCTGCGTCCGATCGCGTGACCGAGCCGGCGCCCCATGTCGCCGAAATCGCGCTCTTCCCGGCCATAGACATATTCAGCGACGCCGCCGGAGAACATGACGCCATCGATATGGCCCCACTCCTCGATGACGTCTGTCAGATAGAGGTTCTGGAGATCCTCGGGCAGCGGGCGAACCAGCAGCGTGTCGATCAGAGTCTTCGCCA
>Ga0181578_10001221_pt1 | contig 24807 bp, 21 predicted proteins | sample 071ome_21_FD_148659 | JGI IMG/M metagenome (GOLD analysis project Ga0181578, IMG submission 148659) | Coastal salt marsh microbial communities from the Groves Creek Marsh, Skidaway Island, Georgia - 071401CT metaG (spades assembly) | ecosystem: Environmental > Aquatic > Marine > Intertidal zone... | reverse complement strand
CCGTCCCTGGCCGTGCCCTTGCAGCCCGTGGCCCTGGGGGGTGAGCGGTCATCCGGGAGCGCTGCGGTGCAGATCACCATGCCCCGAGCCTGGGCAAGCTCAGGAGAGCTGGGCCCCGGCGCGGCCCGCCATTTGCAGACGCTGATGCGGCGCCACGCGGAATTGAATTTGCTCGATAGCGCTGGGTCCCTCGTACCCGCGGTGCGCTTGGTTGCCCACTCCGAGGCTCCGTGAAAGTCCCGGCGTTCGCCTTTTTGATGGCCGCGCTGGCGGGTCCCGCTGCCTCTGCCGGGGCGCCTGGCAGCGGCGAGGCATGGCTTGAGGCCATGACCGCGGCCCTTCGAGCCCAGGCTTACGAGGGGCTCTTGAGCTACGCCCGGGAGGATGGGGTTACGGAGCTCCGGCTGATTCATGGGCATCACGGGTCGGCCATTTACGAGCGCCTGTCCCGGCTGGACGGGGAGGGCAAGGAACTCCTGCGTCGCGGAGACGAGGTGTATTTTCTGGGTGCGCAGGACGAGTCTCTTTCCGAGGCCGCCTTGCCCCTCGTGCGGCACCCGGTCGCCAATTTCGATGCCATCCCCGAGAGCTATGAGGTGCGCCTGGGCGCTCGGGTGACCGTGGGGGGGCGCAAGGCACAACAGGTCCGGGTCGATCCTCGAGACAGCTACCGCTTTGCTTATCATCTTTGGCTTGATGCGGAGACGGCGCTGCCCCTTCGCCTCACCATGAATCATCCCCAGGGCGCACCGGTGGAGGTCATGCAGTTTCGGGCGTTGGCAGTGGGAGAAGAGCCCCCGGAGGCCGCCTTTCAGGTCCCCGATAGCGCGCCCCACCAGCACCCTCTGGTCCCGGCCTTTTCCCCGGACGCTGAGGAGGGGACCCCACCCACCCTTCGGCGCCTGCCCTGGCGCCTGGCCTGGGTCCCTCCGGGCTTTAAGCTATTGGCGGAGATCGCCGAGGCCCCTGCCATGCTGCGCCTGGGCGATGGGCTCGCGACGGTCACGGTGTTCATTGATGCGGCCGTGGAAGATGCCCCCGTGGCACTTCAGGATGGCCCAACCGCGGCGGTGGTCCGGCACCGGCCCCATTGCGATGGCGCTGCCTATCAGATCACCGTGATCGGCGAGGTACCCTTGCCCGCAGCGGAGCGCATAGCCGAGTCGCTCCATTGCACGGACGCCGCCTCTTGAAAACTTGGGGGCCTTCCCCCCACCTTTCCCCACTGGTCCATTGAAGGAGCACCCCATGCTCACCCAAACCCTAGCCCAGCTTCTGCGGCGCCCGCTGCAGCGCTGGATGGCCCTTCTGTTGACGGCTTTCATGTTGAGCGCGCCCCTGGCCCATAGCGCGGCGCTCCCCGAGTTCACGGAGCTGGTCAAGGAACAGTCCCCCGCGGTGGTGAACATTTCCACCGTGTCCCGAGCCGAGGCTTCCGGTCACCCGGGGCTGCCGCCGGGCATGGATCCGGAGCAGCTGCCGGAAATTTTCCGCCATTTCTTCCGCGGCGTGCCCGAGGGGCCCAGCCAGCGGGAGCGGCGTTCCCTCGGTTCCGGCTTCATCATTTCCGAGGATGGCTATGTGGTTACCAATAACCATGTGGTCGAGGGGGCCGACGAAATCTTCGTGCGCCTTCAGGATCGGCGAGAGTTTGAAGCTACGCTCGTGGGCCGGGATCCGCGCTCCGACCTCGCGCTGTTGCAGATCGATGCGGAGGATTTGCCGACCGTAACCCTGGGGGCCTCGAAGGATCTCGAGGTGGGGGAGTGGGTATTGGCCATTGGCTCCCCCTTCGGCTTCGACTATTCCGTAACCGCGGGCATCGTGAGCGCCAAGGAACGCTCCCTACCTGATCGCAACAACGAGAACTACGTGCCCTTCATTCAGACCGATGTGGCCATCAATCCAGGCAACAGCGGGGGGCCGCTCTTCGATATGGACGGCCGGGTGGTCGGCATTAATTCCCAGATCTATACCCGCTCCGGGGGCTTCATGGGGCTGTCCTTTGCTATTCCCATCGACGTCGCCATGAACGTCGTGAAGCAGCTTCGGGAGGATGGATCCGTAGCTCGGGGGTGGCTTGGGGTCATGATTCAGGATGTGAGCCGGGATTTGGCCGAATCCTTTGGCCTGTCCCGTCCCGCTGGTGCCCTGGTGGCCCAGGTGGTGCCCGATTCTCCGGCGGAGGCGGCGGGGCTCCAGCCCGGGGACGTGATCGTGCGCTTCGCCGGGGAGTCCATTGAGCGAAGCGGAGACCTGCCCCACGTGGTGGGCCTGCTTGAGCCCGATTCGGAAGCGGAGGTGGAGCTCATTCGGGCCGGCGTGCGGGAGCGTCTCTCCGTCACCATAGGCACCCTGGCCGACCCAGGGGAAACGGTGGCCGCGGGGAAGGGGGCCTCACCGAAGGACGATGATCGCCTGGGCCTTACCCTCGAGCCCCTGACCGATGCGCTGAAGGAGCGCCTGCAGGTGGACGCGGGGGTGGTGGTGCGTGCCGTTTCCGAGGGGCCGGCGGCGGAGGCGGGCCTGCGTCCGGGAGACGTCATCACGCGGCTGAATAATCTGCCCATTGCCTCCCTGGGGGACTTCCAAGAAGCGGCGCAAAACCTTCCCGCGGGGCGCTCCGTGCCCATCCTCGTGGTGCGTCGTGGGGTCCCGGTCTTTCTTGCCCTTCCCCTTCCTAAGGACGACTGAGGCGGGGGTAGGCTGCCCCGCTCTGGTGTACACTCCGCACCCCGAAGTGCGCTTCCCCAGGGAAGCGCCGCTTCGGGCTGGCTCCCGGGCTGCGCTGCGCGCCTCGCCCCGGGAGATCCACAGCGCGGGCGCAGCGTAAGAGGACCCTCAGTGACAGACCTGTCGCACATACGAAATTTTTCTATCATTGCTCATATCGACCACGGTAAGTCGACCCTTTCCGATCGCCTTATCCAGGTCTGCGGGGGGCTGAGCGATCGGGAAATGGCTGAGCAGGTGCTCGACTCCATGGAGCTGGAGCGAGAGCGGGGGATTACGATCAAAGCCCAGAGCGTCACCCTGTTCTACGATGCCGCGGATGGGCGACGCTACCAGCTGAATTTCATCGACACCCCGGGGCACGTGGACTTTTCCTACGAGGTGTCGCGCTCCCTCTACGCCTGTGAAGGGGCCCTTCTGGTGGTGGATGCGGGGCAGGGGGTGGAAGCCCAGTCCGTGGCAAACTGCTACACGGCCCTCGATCAGGGGCTCGAAGTGGTTCCGGTTCTGAACAAGATGGATCTGCCCCAGGCGGACCCGGAGCGGGTCAAGCTGCAGATTGAAGAGATCATCGGCATCGATGCCTCCGAGGCGATTCCCGTGAGCGCGAAGTCGGGCATGGGCATCGATGTCCTTCTCGAGGCGCTCATCGAGCGCATTCCGCCCCCCATGGGGGAGGTGGACGGGCCTTTGCAGGCACTCATTATCGACTCCTGGTTTGATAACTATCAGGGCGTGGTCTCTCTCGTGCGAGTCACCCAGGGCACGATCAAGAAGGGTGATCGAGTGATGGCCCGCTCCATCGGGAAGGTGCACCAGGTCGACCAGGTCGGCAGCTTTACGCCAAAGCAAACCCCGCGGGAAGGGCTTCGGGCCGGGGAAGTGGGCTACGTGATCGCAGGTATAAAGGACGTTCGTGGTGCGCCGGTGGGTGACACCCTGGTGCTTGAACGTTCTGATGCGCCGGCCCTCCCGGGCTTTGAAAAGGTGAAGCCCCAGGTCTTCGCCGGCCTCTTCCCCGTCAACGCCGATGACTTTGAAGACTTTCGCGACGCCCTGGAAAAGCTCACGCTGAACGACGCAAGCCTGTTCTACGAGCCGGAGACCTCTGATGCCCTGGGCTTCGGATTCCGCTGCGGTTTCCTCGGCATGCTCCACATGGAGATCATTCAGGAGCGCCTCGAGCGCGAGTACGACCTCGACCTCATTACCACGGCGCCCTCCGTGGTCTACGAGGTGCTGCTCAAAAACCAAGAGACCCTCTACATCGATAATCCTTCGGCGCTTCCCGATCCCTCCCGCATCGAGGAGATTCGTGAACCCATAGTGCGGGCAAACATCCTCGTGCCCCAGGAGCACGTCGGGGCGGTCATGACCCTCTGCCAGGAGCGGCGTGGGGTGCAGGTGGACATGCAGTTCCTCGGGGGGCAGGTTTCCCTCGTTTACGATTTGCCCATGGGGGAAGTCGTGCTTGATCTCTTCGACCGCCTGAAGTCGGCGACCCGGGGCTTCGCCTCCCTCGAGTATGGCTTTGACCGCTTCGAGCCGGCCTCCGTGCAGCGGCTCGACGTGTTGATTAATGGCGAGCCCGTCGATGCCCTTGCCCTCATCGTCCACAAGCAAAACTCGGCCTATAAGGGGCGGGATCTCGTGGAAAAGATGCGCGAGCTCATCCCCCGGCAGATGTACGACGTGGCGATTCAAGCGGCCGTGGGCTCGAAGATTGTGGCCCGTTCAAACGTCAAGGCGCTCCGAAAGGATGTGACGGCGAAGTGCTATGGCGGGGATGTCTCCCGGAAGCGAAAGCTCCTTGAGAAGCAAAAGGCAGGGAAGAAGCGCATGAAGCAGGTTGGACGCGTGGAGATCCCCCAAGAGGCCTTCCTGGCGGTGCTCCAGGTTGGGAAGTAACCTATGAGTGAGCTGCTGAACTACCTGCCCCTGTTCCTGGTCCTGGCGACCTTGGTCACCGGGGCGCTCTGGGGCCACGATCGCTTCTGGCGTCGTCCCCAGCGCCTAGCGGCGGCCGCGGCATTGGACGAGCGTACCCCCGACGCGGCTCGGGGCCCGGGCTACGAGAAGGCACGGGCGGCGCTTCTGGCCGATCCCCCGGCCATGGAGTGGGGCGGGAGCTTCTTCCCCCTGCTGGCGCTGGTGCTTGTGGTGCGCAGCTTTCTCTTTGAGCCTTTCGTGATCCCCTCCGGTTCCATGCTCCCCACCCTCGAGGTTGGGGATTACATCCTTGTGAATAAGTACCGCTATGGGCTGCGCTTGCCCGTGCTCGGAACCAAGGTGGTCAGCCTTGGAGAGCCCAAGCGGGGCGATGTCATGGTGTTTTATCCGCCCCATCTCGACGTTTACTACATCAAGCGGGTGGTGGGCTTGCCCGGGGACCTTATTCGCTACGACAACCGCACCCTTTTTATCAATGGGGAGCGCGTCGCCCTGGAAACCCAGGGCATGGGCTCCGATGGACTCGAGCGCTTTCTCGAGACCCTAGGCCCCGTGACCCACGAGATTCAGTACGAGCCTGATCGGAGGCGCCGAGTGCAGGAGTGGCGGGTGCCCGCGGACGCCTATCTGGTGTTTGGGGACAACCGGGATCGCAGCGCCGACTCCCGTAGCTGGGGCTACGTTCCGGAGGCCAACGTGATCGGCCAGGCCGTGGCGATCTGGATGCACAAGGCCCCGGGCTTGGCCCTTCCCCGCTTTCACCGCAATGGAATTATCGAGTGACGCGAGAAGCGCAGCGGGTAGCGACGGAGGCTTTGCAGCAGCGCTTGAGCTATCGCTTCACGGACCCCGCGCTTTTGGTTCGGGCGCTCACCCATCGTAGCGTGGTGGGGCAGGGCAGCTATGAGCGTCTCGAGTTTCTTGGCGATGCTTTCCTGGGCTACGTCATTGGCCGGGAACTCTATGCGCGCCATCCCGAGGCGCCGGAGAGCGCGCTTACCTTGATGCGGGCCAAGCTTGTGAAGAAGGGTGCGCTGGCGGCCCATGCTAAGGCTCTGGAGCTGGCGCCGACGCTTCGCCTGGGCCCCGGGGAGCAGAAAAGTGGAGGGCATCGCCGGGACTCGATCCTTGCCGACGTGGTGGAAGCGCTTATCGGCGCGGTGCTTCTGGATGGCGGGGCGGAGGCTGCGGAAGCCCTCGTGCTGCGTCTCTATGGGGCCCAACTCGAGGAAAGCACGCCGGAGGCCGCGCAAAAGGATCCGAAAACCCAGCTTCAGGAATGGCTTCAGGGCCGCGGCCATCCCTTGCCCCAGTACCAGGTGGAAGCGGTTCTCGGCGAGGATCACGCCCAGGCCTTTGTGGTGTGCTGTGAAGTGACTGCGCCCCCGGGGATCTTTCGCGGAGAAGGGGGCTCGCGTCGGAGCGCGGAGCAGGCAGCCGCGGCCCAGGCCCTCGAAGCACTTCGAGGAGCACGCCCATGAGCGAAACGCGCTGCGGAACCCTGGCCCTTGTGGGCAGGCCTAACGTTGGGAAGTCGACACTCTTAAATGCACTCCTAGAGGAGCGGCTCGTGATCACCGCGGATCGTCCCCAGACGACCCGCCACGCCATCCTCGGGATTCGCACCGATGGCGATGACCAGCTGCTCTTTGTGGATACGCCGGGCCTTCATGACGGCGGTCGGCGCGCGCTCAATCGAAGCATGAACCGTGCGGCCCGGGGCGCGCTTTTCGATGTTGATATTGTGGTGATGGTCGTGGAAGCCGGGCGCTGGGGCCCTGCTGACGACTATGTGCTCGAACAGGTCAAGCAAGCCCGGGGCATCCCCGTTTTAGCGATCAACAAGATCGATGCCTTGCCCAAGCGGGAGGCGCTGCTTCCCTATCTCGCCCAGGCTGCGGCCCGCCACGACTGGGCAGACCTTGTGCCTATCATGGCTCGCCGGGGGGAAAACGTACCGCGCCTCCTCTCCGTGCTTCGAGGTCACTTGCCTCCGGGACCTCACCATTACGATGCCGATGCGCTTACCGATCGTTCCGAGCGCTTCCTAGTGGCAGAGCTGATCCGGGAAAAGCTCACCCGTCGCCTCGGTGACGAGCTTCCTCATCAGCTGTCCGTGGAAATTGAGCGGTGGCGCGAAGGGCCCGACAAGCGGGAAATCCACGGCGCCATTTGGGTGGAGCGGCCGGGCCAGCGGGCCATCATTTTGGGTCACCAGGGATCGCGCATTAAGGAGGTCGGCATCGAGGCGCGTCAGGAGATCGAGCGTCGCTTCGGGCGGCCCGTGCGGCTCGAGCTCTGGGTCAAGGTGCGTTCCGGCTGGACCGACGACCTCCGGGCGTTGCGCCAATTGGGTTACGACAGCGAGCAAGGCTGATGGCGAGTCCCTGGACGCCGGCCTACGTCCTCCACCAGCGGCCCTTTCGCGATCAAAGCCTGGTGCTTGAGCTGCTGACCCAGGACGGGGGGCGCCTGGGTGCGGTCTATCATCGCGGTCGGGGTAGGAAGGCGCCGCCTCTGGCCTTCGTGCCTGGGGAATGGCAGCTCTCGGGCCGCGGTGATCTGCGAACGGCCTACGGGTTTCAGAGCGGTTCCGGGCAACCGCTGGCGGGACAGGCGCTTTTTGCCGGGCTCTACATCAATGAACTGCTGCTTCGTCTTTTTCCCCGGGAGGCCCCGGCAGAGGGGCTCTTTGAGGCCTATGGGGAGGCGCTGGACGCCCTGCGCCTCGCGCCGCTGGCGGAGCCCGTTATCCTGCGCCGCTTTGAGTGGGCTTGCCTTGAGGCCCTGGGTCTTGCCTTTTCCCTGATGGAGGACGGCCGTGGCCAAGCGCTGCGTCCGGGCAGTACCTATCGTTTCGAGGCAGGGGTAGGGCTACTTGCCGCGGCGCCGGGGCAGGGGTGGGGGGGCGCGGAATTACTCGCCCTGGCGGAGGGGGATTTCTCCACGCCGGCCCTCCGTCACCTGGCGCGGGCGCTCTTTGCCGAGGCCCTAGCGCCGGCCCTCGGGGGTCGTTCCCTGCAGGGGGCGCGCTTTCTCTCCGATCCCGATGGAGGCATGGGTTAGATGGCTCGAAAACGCTTTGCCAGTGATCAGTGGGTGACCGTGGAGGCGCTCAACGACGAGGGGCAGGGGCTAGCCCAGGTGGAGGGCTACACCCTCGAGATCGATAACGCGCTCCCCGGCGAGGCGGTGCGGTTAGCCGTTCTTAAGCGTCGTGGACGGACCCTGCGCTGCCTTGCCCTGGCCGTGCAGAAGGGCCACCCAGACCGCATCCCTGCGCTCTGCCCGCAGGCGGGTCGGTGCGGGGGCTGCAGCCAGCAGCACCTCACCTCGGAGCACCAGCGGAGCGCGAAGCAAGCGACCCTTGCAGCCCTCTACGAGGCGGCGGGGGTTCGGCCCCCGGCGCGCTGGCTGGCGCCGCTCCAGGGCCCGGAATGGGGCTATCGTCGTAAGGCTCGCCTTGGAGTCCGCTATCGGCCCCGGGAAGGAGATGTGCTGGTGGGCTTCCGGGAGAGAGGGGGTTGGGTCTCGAAGGCCTCGAGTTGCCCCGTGCTGGCGCCGCCCTTCTCGACGCTCCTGGGTCCGCTTAAGGTCCTGATCCGGTCCCTCTCCATCCCGGATCAGATTCCCCAGCTTGAGCTGGCCGGGGGGGATGAGGGCGCTGCCGTGGTCCTCCGGCACCTCGCCCCCTTCAATGCTGAGGACCTCGATCGGCTCCGAGGCTTTGGTGAGGCCCAGGGGCTGACGCTGTATTTGCAGCCCGGGGGGCCGGACACGGTGACCCCCCTGGTCCCCCTCATGCCCCCGCCTCTGACCTATACCCTTCCGGCATTCAAACTCGCGTTCGAATTTGAGCCTCTTGACTTCACCCAGGTGAATAGCGAGATCAATCAAAAGATGGTGACGCAGGCGCTGGAACTCCTGGCGCCGACCTCAGGGATGAAGGTGCTCGATTTATTCTGCGGTTTGGGCAATTTTACCCTGCCGCTCGCTCGCCTTGGGGCGGACGTGCAAGGCTTCGAGGGCAGTGAAGCGCTGGTGGCTCGGGCGAAGGCGAATGCCGAGCGTAATGGGTTGGGGGCGGTCCGCTTTGCCGTGGCCGATCTCTACAGTGATGCCTTCGCGGCAAGGCACTTGCCTAAGGCCGAGGCGGTGTTGTTAGATCCCCCCCGCTCCGGTGCCGAGGCTCTTTGCGAGGATCTCGCGAGCACGGGCGCGCGCCGAGTGGTTTATGTGTCCTGCAATCCTAAGACCCTGGCACGAGACGCCGCCGCGCTGCAGCGCCAGGGGTATCGACTCGAAGCAAGCGGTATCATGGACATGTTTCCCCATACGACGCACGTTGAGTCCATGGCCCTGTTTACGTTTCCGGCGTCTCCCTCCGGCGCCTAAGCATGCAGAGACGAGGGAAGAGGTGTGGTTAAGGTAAAGGATGATCGGCCCCGCACCGCCACCGGGGAGGTGGATGTGGAGGGGTGGCTGGCGGCTTTTTGTGCCGCGGCTCCGGCGCGTAATCCTGAGCGCCTGCGCCAGGCCGTGCTGCGGGCGCAGCAGGCTGAACGGGACGCCATTGCCGCGAAAAACCTTTGGGCCTCGGGAATCTCCAGCTTCGAGACGGGCCTCGATATGGCGGAAATTCTGGCCGAGCTGCGGGCCGACGAAGACGCCATCATTGCGGGGCTGCTCTACCGCGCTGTGCGAGAGAACAAGCTTGAGCTCGAGGCGGTCGAAGGTGCCTTCGGACCTCGGGTTCGTGGCCTCGTCGATGGGGTCCTGCGCATGGCGGCAGTCAGCGCCTTAAAGTTGTCCTCCGCGCCAAAGGCCATCGGCTCCCAGGAAACGCAGATCGAAAACGTTCGCAAGATGCTGGTCGCGCTGATCGATGACGTGCGCGTCGCCCTCATCAAATTGGCGGAGCGAACCTGCGCCATTCGAAGTGCGAAGCTCGCGCGCCGGGAGCGGCAGCTACGGGTCGCCCAGGAAATCGTTGATGTCTATGCCCCCTTGGCCCACCGCCTCGGTATTGGTCAGCTGCGTTGGGAGCTTGAGGACCTGGCTTTCCGCTATCTCGAGCCCGAGGCTTATAAGCGCGTGGCCAAGCTCCTTAAGGAACGCCGCAAAGCCCGGGAGGGCTACATCAAGCAGGTTGTGGCAACGCTCACGGAGAAGCTCGAAAGCTCGGGGATTCATGCCGTGGTTTCGGGGCGGCCGAAGCACATCTATTCCATCTATCGAAAGATGCAGCGTAAGGGCATCGGCTTCGAGGAGATGTACGACGTGCGTGCGGTGCGGGTACTGGTCGATGAGCTCCGGGATTGCTACGGCGCTCTTGGCGTGGTCCATTCCCTTTGGCGCCACATCCCCCGGGAATTCGACGATTACATCGCTTCTCCTAAGGAGAACGGCTATCGCTCTATCCACACGGCCGTGGTCGGGCCCGAGGGCCTCACCCTAGAGGTGCAGATCCGCACCCAGGAAATGCATGAGGAAGCGGAGCTCGGCGTGTGTGCCCATTGGGCCTACAAGGGCGACACGCTGACCGATAACAGCGCCTACGATCGAAAGGTGACCTGGCTACGCCAGGTACTTGAGTGGCAGGAGGAGCTTGGGGACCTAGGCTCCCTCGGCGATAGCCTGCGCCGGGAGTTCGATCAAGAGCGTATCTATCTGCTGACGCCGGAGGGCCATGTGGTGGATCTGGCTCCCGGCGCCACGCCTCTAGATTACGCCTATCGCATTCACACGGAGGTGGGGCATCGGTGCCGAGCGGCGCGGGTCGACGGCCGCATCGTGCCCTTAAATACGCCGCTGGAAACGGGGCAGAAGGTGGAAATTCTCACCGGCGACCAAGAAGAGCCGGCGTCCAGCTGGTTGAACCCAAACCTCGGCTATCTCACGACGCCCCGGGCCCGTGCGAAGGTACAGGCCTGGTTCCGGGCGAGGGATCGAGCGCGAAACCTCGACGAGGGGCGGCAGCGCGTGCTCCGGGAGCTGACGCGCCTGTCGCTGGATGCACGCGTGCTGCCGCGCGTGCTCCCACGCCTCGAGCTTGATTCTGAGGACGCGCTCTTCGGTGCCGTGGCCGTGGGAGAGCTCACCATGGAAGCCGTGCTTGAAGCCGCGCAAGCGGTCGCTGAACGGGAGAGCGAGGATCTCCAGCTCGACCTTTTGCCCCAGGCAGCGGAGCCCCTGCGTCCGGACGTGCTGGGGGCGGGTAATCGCGCCGTCACTCTGGCCGAATGCTGCACGCCGGAGGGGCATCACAGCATTTTAGGTGAAGTATTTGAGGGCGCCGTGCGCGTGCACCGCCGGGAATGTCCACAAATCCTTACTCTGGAGCGGGAGGCGCCAGGGAAGCTCATCAAGCTGGAATGGGGGAGCAGTATCCCCCGCCGCTTCCCCTTCGATATCGAGGTGCGCGCCTACGATCGAGCCGGTTTGCTTTTTGACGTGACGCACGTTTTTGCCCAGGAACACATCGATGTGCTTTCGAGTACTACGCGCACCGATCGCTTGGTGTCTACGGCGACTATTGAACTCACGGTGGAGCTCGATGGCCTAGCTTCCCTGGGGCGTTTACTTGACCGAATTACTCAGATTCCGAACGTCATTGACGCCCGGAGAGCGCCGCGGGATGGGGTTGGGGCGACGCTTGTCCGGCCCTAGGGGCCCGTGTAAGGTTCCCGGTCCCAGTCATTCATGCTTTCGGAAAGAGAGCGCCGCGCAACCCCCCGCGCGTTAAGTCGAAGCGAGTCGTTCATGCGAATAATCTTATTGGGTGCCCCCGGCGCTGGAAAAGGAACGCAGGCCCAGTTCCTTATGGATAAGTTCTCCATTCCCCAAATCTCTACCGGGGACATGCTCCGGGCGGCGCGCGCTGCGGGTACGGAGCTTGGGCAGGAAGCCGAGCGTTACATGAGTGCCGGCGAACTGGTCCCCGATGCGCTGATCATTGCGCTCGTGAAGGACCGTATCGCTCAGCCGGACTGCGCGAACGGATTTCTCCTCGATGGTTTCCCCCGCACCATTCCCCAGGCCCAGGCGCTTGACGAGGCCGGCGTCGCCATCGACGAGGTGGTCGCGCTGGACGTGGACGACGAGGAAATCGTCAAGCGCCTTTCCGGGCGCCGGGTGCATGAAGCGTCCGGGCGGATCTATCACGTGGAGTACAACCCGCCGAAGGTTGCGGGGCAGGACGATCAAACCGGTGAGCCCCTGATTCAGCGACAAGATGACCGGGAGGAAACGGTGCGCCGTCGCCTCGAGGTTTATCGCGACCAAACTCGACCTCTCGTAGACTTTTATCAGGGGCTGGCTGCGGAACGGCCGACCCTGCGCTACGCGGGCATTTTGGGCTCCGGTTCCGTGGAAGCGATCCGCGAAAAAATCTTTGCGGCGCTGGATTCGCCGAAGGGATAAGTTGTTGCGTTAAGGCCCCGAACCAAGGCTCTGATGAACGCGCGTTTCCTGAGGGAATCGCGCGTTTTTTTGCGCTAGGGGAAAGTTGCTTTGCCGTCCGCTAGGCAAAGATGAAATTTAGCCGAGGTCCTCGTATCATGCGGCGCTGTTTTGCGGGAATCCGCATTTTTTGAAGCAACCTAAGGAGCATCCCATGGCGAAAGCGCCACGAGCGAAAACCGCAGCAAAGGCCCCGGCAAGCCCGGCCAATCCCGAGCTCGCACGTGCGGAAAAGGCGCTGGCTGCGGCGCAAAAGGCTATGGAGGCAGATCGTGCCCGGGTGGCCGCGGCAAAGAAGCGCGTGTTAGCTGCGCAGGTCAAGGCTCGCGGTTCTGCCCGCAAGACTGACAAAAATGCGCTGGTCGCTGCGCGGACTGCGCTGCAAAAGGCGAATGAGAAAGTGCGTGGAACCCGCGGGGCCCTCGCCACTGCGCAGGCAGCCCTGCGGGCGACGAAGGCCAAGGCCAAGGTTGCTGCGCAGAAGGCCACCATTGAAGCGGGGCTCGCGGCGGCCAATGCTGCGGCGCAGGCCAAGCTGTCCGAGCGCCTTGAGAAGGCCGTTGCTCAGTTCCGTAGTAAGAAGGCTGCGGCGCTTGCGCGGGCTGAGAAGCGCCGGGCTGCCGCTCGAGCCGCGGCCGCCGCGCGCCGGCTGCGGGCGCTAGAAAAGGGCGTCGCCAAGACGCCCGCTGCTAAGAAGCCCGCTGCTAAGAAGCCCGCTGCTAAGAAGCCCGCTGCTAAGAAGCCCGCTGCTAAGAAGCCTGCCGTGAAGGCACCGGCGGCGCCCAAGGTGGCTGCGAAAAAAGCGCCGGCGAAGAAGCCCGCTGTGAAGAAGGCGCCGGCCCCCAAGGCACCGGCTAAGAAGACCGCCGCTAAGGCGAAGTAAGGCGCCCTTCGCCCTTAGGGCGATGCGTCGTTGAAAAAACCCCGGGGGCGTCACCCTCGGGGTTTTTTTATGTCAGGGGCAAAAAGGTGACCTCCGCGCCGGCGGGAAGATCACCCTCGGGAAGGGGAAGATCGAGTAGGCAGTTGGCTTCGGCGAGGCCGCTGAGCAGATGGGAATCCTGCGCGTTGAAGGCTTCCACGGAGAAGCCCTGAGCCGTGGCCGTAAAAACTCCCCGTTGGAAGTCGCGGCGCCCCGGCGCCTTCTTTACGGCTTTCGCCAGCCTTCCCCGGAGGCGCAGGGTGGGCGTTAGGGTCTCTCCGGCCAGCACCCGCAGCGCCGGTGCGACCAGCAGGTGAAAGGTCGCGAAGGCGGAAACGGGGTTTCCGGGAAGGCCAAAGAAGGCCCGTTGCCCCTGCAGCATGCCAAAGCTGAAGGGGCGCCCGGGCTTGAGCGCGAGACGGTGGAAGGTCAGGGCGCCTCGCTGTTCGAGCCAAGGCCTCAACACGTCCGCGTCGCCCACGGAAACCCCGCCGGTGGAGATCAGCGCGTCGGCCCCGGCCTCAAGCATTTCCCCGAGGGTGCGCTCGAGCGCTGTGGTGTTGTCACGGCTGTGCCAGCACCCCAGCACTTCGACGGGGAGGTCAGTCAGGGCGGCGGGGAGCAGGGCTTGGCTGGCATCATGAATTTGCCCCCAGGCGAGAGGGGCGCCGGGCTCCGCGAGTTCGTCCCCGGTGCTGAGCACGGCGACCCGGGGGCGGCGCCAGCAGCGTACGGCCTCGAGCCCCGCTGCCGCAAAGAGTCCCAGATGCCGGGCATGAAGCGCGATTCCGGGTTGTCCTAGGGGCTGACCCTCGCCGACGTCGCCCCCGGCGGGACGCACATAACGCCCGCCCTCAAGGGTCGCTTCGGCAAAGATGCGATCTCCTTCCCGGCCTAGTTCCTCCTGGGGGAGAACGCTATCGCACCCGGACGGCACCGGTGCGCCAGTGAAGATGCGGACGCAGCTTCCCGGGGGTAGGGCCTCGGTCCAGGGCTTCCCGGCCCAAGCCGTTCCGACCACGGCCAGCCCCTCTTCGCCTAACGCAGCCAGCTCCACGGCGCGGCAGGCGTAGCCGTCCATGGCGGAGGCTGGGAAGGGGGGCACGGCGTGGGAGGCCCGTGGCGCCTCGCTCAAGATACGTCCGAGCGCAGCGGAAAGGGGAAGGCATTCTTCCGCCTGCGGGGCGGGGAGCGTGGCTTTTAGCTGGGCCCAGGCGTCGTCGAGCTCGATCATGGCAAGGGTCGTCCTTTGCAGGGGAACGCCGTATTCTAGCGCCCCGACGAAAGGGGCACGCCATGCTGGGATCGCTTACATCGCCGTCGAACGTTCTCGCCCTCGACACCTCGGGGCCCGCTTGCTCCCTCGCCTTGAGCACGGAGGGGCAGGTGCTGGAGCGCCACGAAACGGGCGCCCGTATTCATAACGAACGTCTTCTTGCTTTGCTCCATGAGCTCTTCAGGGAAGCGGCGCTGTCTCCCCGAGCCTTGGATTGCCTGGTGCTTTCCGTGGGCCCGGGCGCCTTCACGGGACTGCGCATTGGCACTTCTGCAGCGCAGGCCTTGGCCTTTGCCGCGGGCGCGCCGGTGCTTTGCATTTCTAGCCTCGAGGCGCTCGCGCTGACCCATCAGGCAGCGTTGGCGGCAGTCGGACTAAGCGCGGTGGAGGTGCTGGTGGATGCGCGCATGGGGGAGCTCTATCGAGCGACCTTTAAGCTCGCCGGCGGTGGTCTGGAATATCGGGATGAGGACCAGATCACCACGGTCGAGACCCTGGCGGAGGCGCCGGCCCTTTCCTCGCGGTGGGGGCTGATCGGGGACGGGCAGGACCTTCCGGCCCTGGCGCCGCGGGGCGCTGAAGCGGGTTTCCGCGAGCCCAGCAACATTGTCCGAGCCCGGGCGCTGCTGCCCTTAGTGGCTCAGCGCGAGCCGGGACCGCCTGAAAAGGCAGTGCCGCGTTACCTCGAGGGACGGGTACGATGGCAGCCCGCTACGGCCCCGGGCACCCCCGTCCCTAGCGCCTGATGATGCCCGGGGCGCTGCCGTCCGCTTCCCTTTTCGATGGCCTCTCGGAGTGCTCCCTGCCCGAGGGCTGGCGCTGGCGTCGGGAAGGTCCCCTGACCCTGGTGCCCCCAGCAGTCCTGGCGCTAGCGCCGCTCACCCTAGATTTTACGGCCGGGCGCCTCGCGCACCGTTTATTGCGGGCTTCCGAGGAGCCCTTGGTGCGGGCCCTGGGCCTGCGCCGGAAGGACGGCCCGCGCCGGGTTGTGGACATGACCGGAGGGCTTGCAGGCGACGCTTCACGCATGGCAGCGGCGGGGGCTGAGGTACTTTTAATCGAGCGTCACCCCGCCGTCTTGGCGCTGGTGGTGGATGGCCTTCGCCGCGCCGAGGCCGAAGGTTTCGCTCCCTGGGGGGACCGGCTGAGAATGAGCCTTGGGAACGCGTGCGAGGCCCTTCCCGAGGGCTTCGATGCGGCCTACCTGGACCCGATGTATCCCCCTCGAAAAAAGGCAGCGCTGGGGGCTCAGGAATTGCGCGTCCTAGATGCCCTGTTTGCGGCGTCGGAAGGGGGCGAGCGGACCGAGGCGAGTACGCCCGAAGCATTGCTCGCTGCGGCCCGGCGCGGGGCCTTTCGACGCATCGTCATGAAGGGGCCGGCGAGCTACGCACCGCCGCCTCCAGCGCCGGACTTCGTCCATCGGGGTAAGGCGGTGAACTTCTACGGCTGGCTGTCTTCCGCGAACAACGCCTGAGGCTCGGCGAACTGGCTCTGCAGGGCAGGGTCAATGGCGCTGCGGCCGAGGCGAAGGGTTTCCGTAAGAAGCTCCGTGGGAAAGAGACTGCTATCTCTAAGGGTCGCGAAGCCCCCCTTCACCAGGGCCAGGGCGAGTTCGTGACGCTCCGCAGCAAAGCTCTTCTCATCCCCCTCCAGCACCGAGGTCCAGCGCAGGATCAGGGATTCCCAACGGGTTTCAAAGGTTTTGGGATCAAGGCCCGGACGGGCGCTTAGGAGCTGCCCGGCTAGGTATAGGCGCTGGAGCATGTCGGTCCCAAGCTTCGCCAGCAATGGGGCCAGGGGATGGGAACTTGGCCGCCAGCCTCGGCAGTGGCCCCGAAGCAGAAGCCCGGTCTCCTCCAGCGCTGCGAGCTGAACCTCCAGGCTTGGGAGCCCATCGCTCCCGGTGGGGAGCTTCCAGGCGTGGGTCAGCAGCGGGGTTAGGCGGGCCATGGCCCCTGCCAGATACGCCTCGCTTCGCGGGCGATTCACGAGCGCAAGCAGTACCGCAGGTAAGATGACGCTGTGGGCGAGGCCGTTTCGATACCAAAGCAGGTAGGGCCCTGCGCGCTTGGCGCTGAGCACGGGCCCGAGGGGATCTTCGATGCGCTCCAGAAGCCCGTCTTCCTCTCCCCGGGCTAGGAGCGCCTTGGCCTCTAGCTTCGGATGCGCCTGGAGGGGAGAAAGGGGCAGGCGTTGAAGGAGGTCTTCCAAACTTTGCAGGCTTTCTAGGGCCTGCTGCTCGCGCAGGCGTGCCTTCGGCGCGGCGAGAAAGAGGAGAGCGAGGCGTCCGATGCCACTGGCCGGCGCGACGGCGTTGATGCGCCCGAGCAGCGTCGCGCCCAGGGTCCGTAGGGTGGCGCTATCCTCCGGGCCGGCGGTTGGGTGCTGCGCTAGAAAAGCCGGAAGGGGCAGGGGCTCGCCAAAGGTGACGGTGACGCCCCCAAAGCGCTGGCGCAGGAACTGGCGCGCCGAGCGGAGCAGGCCCAGGAGGCTTTCCCGCTCCTTCTCGCCGCCGCGGAGTTCCTTAAGGTAGCTGCCGCCCTCAATAATGCGCTCGTAGCTGAAATGCACGGGCACAAAGGCAAGGGGCCGGCGGAGCCCGCGCTGATGCGCCCCAAGGGTCATGCGCAGCATGCCCCAGCGTGCGCTCAGCATGCGGCCGCTTCGGCTGCGTCCCCCCTCCACGAAGTACTCCATGGCGAAGCCGTGGGTGAAGAGATGGTCCACGTAGCTCTCAAAGACCGCGGTGTAGAGCGCGTCCCCGGCAAATTTACGGCGCATGAAAAACGCTCCGCCCCGTCGTAGCAGGCGGCCGGCCACGGGGAGGTTGAGATTATTACCGGCGGCAATATGGGGCAGCATGACGCCCCCATAGAAGAGCACGTAGCTAAGCAGCAGATAGTCGATGTGGCTGCGATGGCAGGGCACGTAAACCAGGGTGTGGTCCCCAGCGAGTTCCCGGGTGCGATCGAGATGCCTGACCGTCACCCCGTCGTAGAGGCGATTCCAGAGCCAACTGAGCAGCCAGTCGAAAAAGCGAACGGTTGGATAGGAAATATCCGAGACGATCTCCTCGGCCATGGCTCGGGCGTCGCGCCAGGCCCGCTCCCGAGGCTGGTCGGCGGCGTCGATGGCCGCGCGCACCCGAGGATCCTGAAGCACCTCCCCCAGGAGGGTGCGACGGTGGGACAGGTCCGGGCCCAGAAGCGCTTCCCGGTGCCCCCGAAAGTGCTGCCGCAGCAGCCGCAGGAGGCGCCGTTCGGCGATGGCCGCGGGACAATCTCGGGGGAAGGCCCCCGGTTCGATGGCCGGCGCAAAGCGCAGAAAGATGTGACGCCGGTTGAGCGCGAAGGCGAGCCAACGCCGAAGCCGGCCCGTGGTGGACCAACGCTCACTGAATAGCCACGGGAGGAGGGCGCCCTGACGCTGAGGGGCGCGGCCCCAGAAGACGGACACGGCGAAGATCTGCGGAGGCGCGTCGCTACCCAGCTGCTCCGAGAGTGCGGGCAGGGCTTCGGAAAAGCGCCGGGCGCTGCGCCGGCCGAACAGCCAGTGGCCTTCCCGGCGGCGCAAAAACACCAGCCCCGGCGCCGTGCTGGGCCCCGCGAGCTCGCCCTGAGCAAGGGGTAGGCCTTGGCGAAGGCAGACGCTCTCCAGGGCTAGGCGCGCCAGGTGGGAGCGCTCCTCGAGGACGTAAACGGGGGCCGGGGATAGGGTTTCCGGTAGCCCCTCAACATCAAGGGCGCGGGCGCGGAAGGCGCGGCCGAGAAGCCCTCGCAGTAGGCGATACCCCAGACTGTCCCCCCACGGCCGTGCCACGGCGTGCCCCTCTCCCAGTGGTCTCGGCGTCAGTGTAGCAAGGGCATTAAAGAAAAAGCGTTAGGGGGTCTTGGGATCCCGGCCCTCGTAGTAGCCCTCGATGGACCGCGGTGCCGCCTGACCGTCACGCGTAGGCGTCACGCGCCAGATGCCATCGGCCTTCCGCGTCGTCACCGCTTCCACTTCCCCCGTTTCTCGAAGGATAGTCGGGCGAAGGAAGACCAGAAGATTACGCTTGATCCGCTCCCGGCTGGTGTTTTGGAACAGCTTTCCGGCCACGGGAATGGCGGAAAGGAGGGGGACGCGTTGCACCGACTCCTGCGTGTCGTCCTGGATCAGGCCGCCCAGTACGATGGTCTGTGCATCCTCGGCAAGGATCACCGTATTGATGGTGCGCTTGTTGGTGACGATGTCGGAGAAGCCCCCGGCCCCGATGGTCCCGGCGTTAGCCACGGAGGACACCACCTGTTCCACCTCGAGGCGCACCGAATCCCCTTCGTGGATGTGAGGAACCACGCGCAGCGTGATGCCCACGTCTTCCCGCTGAATCGTGGTGAAGGGGTTGTTCGCGCCGCTCTGGTTAGTGGTAAAGGACCCCGTCCGGAAGGGGACGTTTTGCCCCACCACGATGGAGGCTTCCTCGTTATCTAGGGTGAGAATGCTAGGTGTGGAGAGCAGGTCTGAGTCGCTGTTGCTGTTCAAGGCTTGAAGGACCGCTCCGAAGGAGATGCCATTGGACAGCTTAGCCACGGCCACGGAGGGGCTGGTGAGGCTGGCGCCGGCACCGAGGAGGTTCAAATCCTGGGTGCTTTCGATGGTGCTATCGCCGATGGCATTCCCCAGCAGGGCTTGGAGCGCCCCGGCAAGGGGGCTCACGGCGAGGGGTGCGGAGCTGCCCTCCCGATCGATCACGGCCATATCCACGCCCAGATCTCGCCGGTCCTGGACCGCGACCTCCACAATGGCCGCTTCAATCAACACCTGGGTGCGGCGGACGTCGAGGCTTTCGAGAAGATCGGAGACCTCCGCCAGGGTTGAAGGATCGCTTCGTACCACCACCGCATTGAGGGACGGGTCTGCGGCGATGGTCGTGGCAGCGGCGCCGCCCTTATTCCCGTCCTTTCCCGTGACGATCCCCTGGAGAAGCCCCGCTACCTCTTCCGCATCGGCATGGCTTAGGCGAAATACTCGCGTAGAGCCTTGGCGAGTGGCGGGCTGGTCGAGCTGTTCAATGAGGCGCTGAAGCCGCGCCAGGGGTTCGGCCTGGCCCCGAAGCACGAGGGAATTGTTTCGGGCGTTCGCCACCACCTGCACCGCCTGGGGGTTATTCCCCGATTCCCCTAGGGCGTCTGGAGCAAGCTCGGCCAGCAGAGCCACCATGGTGTCGACGTAGGCCTCTTTCAGGGGCACCACCACGACCTGTTCGTCATTGGCGACGTCGATTTCCTGGATGATTTTCTCCATGCGCGCGATGTTTTCCGCATGGTCCGAAAGAATGATGACGTTGGGCTTATCGACGGAGGCGACATGGCCGTATTGGGGAATGAGGGGTCGAAGAATCTTGACCAATTCGTTTGAAGGCACGTTTTCGGCCTTGATGACCCGGGTGACGATGGCTTCGCCATTGGCGCCTTCCGTGAAATCAAGAGGCGCACTGGACTGCTTAGCCAGCGTTTGCTGCACGATTTTGATTACTCCGCCGGCGGGGATAGCGGCGAAGCCGTGCACGCGCAGGACGGATTGGAAGAGCTCGTAGACGCCGTCTTCATCTAGCGCTGTGGACGAAACGATCGTGATCCGTCCCTGCACCCGTGGATCGATGACGAAGTTCTTGCCCGTGATGCGGGCGACCTCAGAAATAAAGGCTTCGAGTTCGGCGTCCTTAAGATTGATCTGCCAGCTGCCCGCTTCCCCCTGGGCCCCGAGGGCTAGGGTTAGGAGCATCGCCGTGGCAAGCGCGCGCCGTCCGCTTCGGGTGAGAAGGCGACGCAGCATCAGGAGAGGATTCGACATGGGCGGCTCACTCAGGAATGGGGGCGGTAACGAAGAAGGTTCGCTGGCCGCGTTGAATTTCGAGGCGGGCGCTGCCTGAGGCTAGCACCGCATCAATTTGTTGGGGGTTTTGCGCCAACCCGTCGACGCCCTGGCCGTTGACCGACAGGATGCGATCTCCCGGGCGAAGGCCCACCTGGGCCAGAGCGGCGGCGGGCACCTGATTGTTAATCTCTAGGCCGGCGCCGCCGCTGGCGGGGGCGAGGCCATAGTTCGCAAGGGCGGCTTCCCCCTGCTCCGCAAGGGCGCCCTGGAAGGCGCGCAGGGCAGAGCGCGGCGAAAAAGCGTTAGCGCCGCCGGTACCCGGCACCCTTGCTGAGGGGGTCCCCAGGGTGCTTGCGCTGCGCTGCCGGGAGACGGACGGACTCGCGCTAGCGGTCTGGGGCCGGCGCGTATCCTGGACCCCGGGCAGGGTTGAGGGGAGGGCGGACAGGGCGGCGCCTTCGGCGGCGCTGTCCGTACCCTGGGCGCGAAAGCCTGCAGCAGCCGCGCCCTTCGGAAAACGGAGCACCTCCAACTGGCCCTGGCGCCGCAGCAGCACCTGATCTTTCTGTACCTCGGCGAGCACCGCTCCCCCGGGCAGGGACGCGCCTTCAAGGTAGCGCCGCGGCTGCCCGCCGGCGGCGGAGATTAGGGCGCTGGATTCGCTGCTCCCGCTGAAGAGTCCGTGGAGCGTTAGGGCGAGGCGGGTTTCCGGAGCATTCACCACCGGACCGGCGACGGAGGGTCCCGCTACGGTGCCAAAGAGAGGGGTCCGCAGGAGCCGCTGCCGGTCGTAAGCCGGGGGCAGCGCCGCGGTGGCCGTGGCTCCAGGCACAGTCGGAGGTGGCGTCGTAAACAGCATGACCCGATCCGCGAGGTAGGCCCCAAGGGCCACCAGCAGCGCAAGGCTGAGCACCCTGGCCCCTCGCTTGGATCCCTCAGCGGTCATGGTGGCCTCCGCAGCCGTCGATGAGTGCCTGGAAGTGTACCAGTGTCCCGACGCGGGGCATCACAGCACGCGCTCCGACAGTTCAAGCAGCACCGTGTCGTCGCCCATGCCCTCCGGCGCTGGAAAGTCGGCTAAGCGAAGCAGGCGCCGCCGCACAGCCAGATCGACCCAGCCGCCAGGGCGGAGGGTCAGGGAAAGGACGGGTCCGCTGGGAGCGGACACCTCGGCTTCCAGCAGCCCTCCTGCCCCTGGGGTTAGTTCCGCACTGAGGGGCGGCAAGGTGGGCGCATAGCTATTGCCGCCCAAGCGATAGCGCACGAGGCCGCCCGTCCAGCGAAGGGCGCCGGACGCGCTTTCGAGCGCGTTGCCGCGGCCCGATAGGATGAGATCGCGGCCCTGGAGCGTGCCCTCCGGCGCGATCGCGTAGGGGGCAAGGGTGTCTTTGAGGGCGCGGCTATCGAGGGTCAGGCGTTGCACCCTCGCGCGCCAGGCGGTCGGGGAAAGCTCTGCTTCGGCCGCGCCCTGAAGCGCGGGTCCCTGGAGGCTGAGGGTCACCGGAACGCCGTCAAGGCTGGTCGGGAGGCCCACGGCCCAGCGCAGTGTTCCAAGCCCTTGGCCTCGATAGGCAAGCTGGCTCTCCCCGCGAAGTAAGTGGCCCGCGGTGCCGCTAAAGCTTAAGGGACCTTGGCTAGGAAGGGGCAGCCACGTAGCGGGGGCTCGAAGCATCAAGGTGAGGAGGAAGGCCCCGATCACCCAGGGGGCGCCGCGAAGCCAGGGCCTCACCCCTTCCATGGGATTTCTCGCCACGCCTGCCCTTGCCATTCGAAAAAGCGATCGGCTTCTAGGGCCTCCCCTTCGGCCCAGGGTTCGGCGGCATAGCGCAGCTTTGCTGTGGGAAAGGCAGCGGCCAGGGCTTCTCCGAGGGCCTGATCCGTGCCCCAGGGGGTAAGGGAGGCGGGCTCAAGCCCGAGCGCATGCCAGGCGCCGAGGGCTCGGGCGGTGAGGCGAAGGGAGAGGTCGCCGTGCTGCGCAGCCCAACCCGCGCCTCGAGGAGCGGGGGCGAGGGCGCCGCCCAGGGCGTCGCCCAGCCATTCGGAAAGGGCGTCGTTATCGATTCCCTGGAAATAGACTTCGAGGTCTGGCAGTTCGGGCATGGCGGTTCTCTTCAAACGCAGGCCGCACTGTGCGCGCCGCAGGTCACATTTTTATGACGAAAGTCGGGGCAGCAGGCGTTCCCCTAGGGCCTCGTAGACGTCACGCAAGCGCGGGAGGTCCGCGGCGAGGACCCGCTCGTCGATTTTGTGGATCGTCGCATTCACCGGGCCCAGCTCCACCACCTCCATGCCCCGGGGGGCGAGGAATCGTCCGTCCGATGTGCCGCCGCCGGTGGACCGCTCGGGCCCGTAGCCCACAATTTGAACGAGGGCCTGCTCCGTCGCCTCGATCAAGGGGCCGCCATCGGTAAAGAAGGGCGGGCCTGACAGGGTCCAGGTGAGCGTGTAGTCGCAATTCGCCTCCTTGAGGCATGCCTCGACGCGAGCTTGGAGCCCTTCCGGCGTTTGCCCGGGGTTGAAGCGGAAGTTCACCTCGGCGGTCAGGGTGCCGGGGATCACGTTGGTGGCGCCGGTCCCCGCATTCACATTGGAGATTTGAAAGGTGGTGGGGGGGAAGGGGCCGTAGCCGTCATCCCAGCGCTGCGCCACCACGGCGGCGAGGGGCGCCAGGGCCTCGTGAATGGGGTTTCGAGCCTTCTCCGGATAGGCTACGTGGCCCTGTACGCCCCGCACCTCCAGGTGGCCACCTAGGGAACCGCGGCGGCCCACGCGAATGACGTCGCCGAGCTTTTCTGCGCTGGAGGGCTCCCCCACCACCACCCACTGGGGCAGCTCGCTCCGGGCCTCGAGCATATCGGCCACGTACCGGGTTCCGAATTGCGCAGGGCCTTCCTCATCGCTGGTGAGGAGAAAGGCCAGCCGGCCCGCCCGGGGATGCTGGCAGAGACGCTCGGCGGCGCAGACCATCGCAGCCAAGCTGCCCTTCATATCCGCGGCGCCCCGGCCCCAGAGCCACTCCCCGTCGAAGTGGCCCTCAAAGGGGGGATGGGTCCAGGCATCCTCTGGCCCCGGCGGCACCACATCGGTGTGGCCCGCGAAGGTCAGGGTTGGGCCTTCCGTGCCCCAGACCGCCCAGAGATTGGAGACCCCCCCTTCGTCCATGCGTTCGCAGTGAAATCCCAGCGCCTCGAGGCGCTCCGCGATCAAGGTGAGGCACCCCCCGTCCTCCGGCGTTACGGAGGGGCGACGGATCAGGGCCTGGGTAAGGGCGAGGGTGGGTTCCATGGCCTAGGCGCCCTGATGAAGCATGGGGTTCAAAGCGATGGCCTGGCGATTGCTCCGGCATTCCACAGCGCCGGTTTCGCTGTGACGAATAAAGAGCATGTCGCTGCCGCCGGCAAGTTCCCGGGCTTTGCAGACCCGAACCACGGCGCCCTCTTCGTCGCGCAGGGTTACCCGGGTGCCGGGGGTGATGTAGAGGCCTGCCTCAATGGTGCAGCGATCCCCTAGGGGAATGCCCGTGCCCGCGTTGGCGCTAATGAGGCACGACTCTCCAAGGGAAATGCGGGTGGTTCCGCCCCCGGACAGGGTGCCTGCAGTGCTGGCGGAGCCGCCTAGGTCCGAGCCCTTGCCGACGACCACGCCCTGGGAAATCCGTCCTTCAATCATCCCGCTGGCCAGGGTGCCGGCGTTGAAGTTGATGAAGCCCTCATGCATGACCGTGGTGCCCTCTCCGAGGTAGGCGCCGAGGCGAATGCGGCTGCCATCGCCAATACGGACGCCCGAAGGCACCACAAAGTCGGTCATGGTCGGAAACTTGTCCACCGCAAAGACCTTCAGGGTGCGGCCCAAAAGCCGCGCGTTCAGCTGCCGTTCTTCCAGCTCTTCCAGGGCAAGGGCCCCTTCGCTGGTCCAGGCCACGGTGGGCAGCGCTTGGAAGATGCCATCGAGATTCAAGCTGTTGGGCAGGGACAGGCGGTGACTCAGGAGGTGAAGCTTGAGGTAGGCCTCGGCGGTCTCCGCGATGGGGCCGTCTTCTCCGAGGCAGGTGAGCAACACCGGGCCCTGGGCTTTCAGCAGCGTGCCTGCGAGGGCCGCCTGGGCCGTTTCTCCAGCCTCGAGCCAGCATTGGCGTAGGCGCTGGAGATCCCGCGGCGACAGCCGATGCACCCCAGCGACGTCCAGCGCTGCGGCCCTCAGGCCAGCTAAGATCCCGGCGCTGGGCGCGAGGAGCGGCTGCGGGTAGAAAACGGCCAGGACGGATCCCTGGGCGTCCTGTTGAGCAAGACCGAGGGCGACGGAAAACATGATGACTCCTAGCGGTGGGGGGGGCGCTGCCCCGGCGTTTGGTCGAAGGCTTCATCCAGGCGTTGGCGGATGGTGTCCTGAAGCCGGGCCAGGGTGGCGGGATCGGTAATCGGCTCCCGGTCTTCTCCGGTGATGTAAAAGACGTCGTCAATACGCTCGCCGAGGGTTGCGATCTTGGCGCCCTGAAGCGAGATGCCTTCTTCCAGGAAGATCAGCCCAAGGCGGGCGAGGAGCCCCGGGCGATCGTTGGCGACCACGCGTAAATCCGTCACCGGCGTGCGCGGATCGTTCTCCACGT
>Ga0181578_10001220_pt1 | contig 24815 bp, 24 predicted proteins | sample 071ome_21_FD_148659 | JGI IMG/M metagenome (GOLD analysis project Ga0181578, IMG submission 148659) | Coastal salt marsh microbial communities from the Groves Creek Marsh, Skidaway Island, Georgia - 071401CT metaG (spades assembly) | ecosystem: Environmental > Aquatic > Marine > Intertidal zone... | reverse complement strand
TTTTCCTGTGCTTCTTAAATATTATAGTCCAATGCGAAGACCCAAACGGATTCTTCGTGGCAAACTGTAAAGTCCTGGGTTAGCCAAACTGATGTTGTACAAGTCTGCAAAAGACTGTGCATTCGTCTGGAACTGGATGGCGTTCTGTCCCTGAGGAGAACTCAAGTAACCATCATCTGATGGGGAACCTGTGAATGAATACACCCCTAGGATGTTCTGAGTATTTAACGCGTTCAACACCTGAACATAGATTTCAAAGTTGCTGAACGGACCTTCGCTGTAGTTCCACACTTTGTTTGCGGTAGCATCGATGCGGAAACTCCATGGCAAACGAGAACCATTGATGTTACCTGTAATAGGCGTTGCACCATCGGTCAAACCATAAGCCAATGAACGACGTGTATATGGCGTACCAGAGTTGGCGTTCAATACAAGGTTCACACCAGCGTTTTCCAACATACGCATGCCGAACCAAACCGGGCCATTGTACGCTGGACCGCCACCGTAACGGTAATCCATATTCATCACTACTTGGTGACGAGAATCATAGCTCAAAGGAAGGATGTAGCGCAAGTTAGGCTGACCAGAACGTGCGATGTTCGCACCAGAATTGGCCCCTGAACCTGTACCATCAGCAAACTGAAGAGTATAGTTCGCGTTCAAACGAACATTACCCGTGCGGCGCAGATCGTAGGCTACCGTATATCCTTTCACCGTACCGAAATCCAAGTTTCCATAAGCGATGTAGGTAATAGGATACGCCTCGGTAAAGCTCAAGGTCTGCATCATATCACGCATCTCGCGGTAGAAGGCGCTCAATTTCAAAGCACTGTTCTCGTTCAATTTTTGACGGAAACCGATCTCGTAATCTGTAGTACGCTGTGGTTTCAAATCAGGGTTTGCAAGGAAGCTACCGTTTTGACCGTTCTCCAACTGCAAGTAAGTGATCGGGTTCATGCGGTTCAGTCCTGGATCCGGACGTTGTACCAAGATGTCGTAGTGTGCGAAGAATTCAGCCTCATCCGAAATAGGGAACTGGAATGAAACACGAGGGCTCACTGTGACCTGAGGCGCATAATCCTTGAAGCTTTCGTCAGCAGTGACAGCTAGCTTCTGGTCTTCAATTCCTGGCTTTTTCAAGAAAGGCTTGATACCACCACTGATATCTGCAATATTTTTCGGGTTTGCCTCAACTTCACCTGCCGCAGTGTACCAAGTAAATCCGTCACGGTAACCCACAATTGAAGATGGGTTCTCTTGATCGTCTACATATACTACTGCATCCGGAGACATCCCTTCAGGAACGTTGTAGCCTGCTAGAGAAGTTGCGTCTAGTTGGCCTACGGTGTACGCTGGGTACAACACAAATGGATCTGCCAATACCGGTTGGTTCGCATCAAAACGATCCACACGCACCCCAATGTTAAAGAAGAGATCTTCGAAGGTAAACTGATCTTGGATGTATCCCGCCATGTAGATAGGCTCGAAAGCACCTACTGTACGTTTCGAATTCCCTTGTGCATCAGTAGAGAAGAAGTCGTTTAATGAAGGACGAGAAGTCAATCTGTTCCCTAGGTAGTCGTATCCAAAGTAGCTTACATACTGTCCAGAACCGATGTTGAGAAGTTCGTTCGCGCTGAACATGTCCAATGTAAAGGTCGATGGATCGTAGCTATCGATGTCCAACCAATCCGTACCGTTTGGATCCATACCTAGTTTCTCACGCAAGTTGCGGTCGAAAGTTCTTGGCTTGCCCGCATCAAACAGGCGTGGGTACGACAAGGTATCCTGGAAGACTCCATTATTATCGTAAGAAGCAATAGGATTATTAAGGTCCAATTCTCGGATGGCATCGTTTTGCAACAAACGCATCAACGTCCAAAGACCGGTTGCACCTAGAGAGTATGAACGGTCGAAACGCTGCTCATATTCCACACCCACGATGAGCGAGTGCCCTTTAATATCAAAGGTCGAAGATGCGGTGATCCGGAACTGGTCGTTCATGAATTTCGAATATCCCGCTTGGTTACCCCCAACGTTGCCCCACAATCCATAAACGGATGAAGGCTGATCACCGTTCAACAAACCACCACCTGCACGAATATCTTCCAATGAGCGTGCGCTGTTGAAGATTAAAGAATTATCTACGAAGTTGTAGAAGTTCGAGGTGTAGTTGGATAGAATAGGGTTATTTTCAGAAGCTTCGTAATCCACTCCGACGCTCTGCCATACAGCCTGCGTCCAAGCATCCATAACTTTCCCATAGTTCGGGTCGTTTGGATCGGTGATGGTATCTGAACCCATCACATACAACGGGCGGTAGGTTGTAGTAAACTTTCCAATGTGTCCGTAGTTGAAGATGTTGTCTTTGTGACGCGAATCGCGATTGTACCCGTTGTTACGAGTGAAATCTACTTGGATGGTGTAGAACGCATTGCGAATTAAAGAGTTCGAAGTATCGCTTGGCGAACCAAAACGCTGTTGGAAACGCAAATAACCACTGACGTCTTGACGGAAATATTCGCCATTGTTGTCGTAGTTCATGAGCTCGTTGAAGCGGCTACCCGACGTACCCTGGCTCATGTTGTATCGTCCCCCAAGGGTAAGCGTTGTGGTTTTTGAAGTGACCAATTTTAGGTTACCTGACATGCGTACGGCGCGGCCGGCTACGTTTTCGCGGTAGTTCTGGGTCACCAAATCCTCGCGTGTCAAAAAATCAGCTGCGTTCAATACCCCGAACCCACTTGAAGCTGGCACCAAAGGGTTAGCTTGCAACTCGCCTAATTTCTCATTATTCACCTTGTAGGTCGGCAATGAACGAGGTGAGCCGTCTTTGCTGTATTGGAATTCAGAGGCCAAAAGGAACCCAAGTACACTCTGGCCTGCTTTGTTTTTAATAATGGGACCCCCAAGCGTCAACGCACCTAGGTTGTAATGCTGATTGTCGAACAACGAGCTGGTCAAGTATTCTGTAGAACCGAAGTAGTATGGTGCAGGACCTTTAGTAGTAGTAGAAATCACACCACCAGTAACATCACCATATTGTGCTGGAAGACCACCAGTAATGACCTCGGTAGATTGGATAGCATCACGTGGGATATCCACATTACCACGAACCTTCACCCCATCAATGAAGACTACGTTGGTCGATGAACGAGCACCGCGCACGTTGAACGAACCGGAACCGTCTTGCTGGAATACCCCTGCCGTCGTGCCTACGATCTGGCTAAGGTTACGGTATGGAAGGTTTTTAATTTCCTCTGCACTTACGATTTCAGATGTCTTACCCGTTTCAATCAGCGCTTCTTGAGCAACTACGGTTACCTCCTGAATCATCTGGCTTTCGATGGTCATGTCGAAGTTTACCACCTTCGGTCTACCGGGTGATACGCTCACGCCATTGAGGTTGAAATCTGCATATCCGATGAACTTACAAGTCAAATTGTACGTTCCTGGATCTACTGGGTTGATGTTAAACTTTCCATCGAAATCTGTCGTTCCTGTTGTAAGCACTACATCCTTGTCTTTGACAATGACGGTTGCAAAAGGAATGACTTCACCGGTGCGCTTGTCCTTCACAGTTCCCTGGAGAGAACCAGGGCGAGATTGTGCGTGACCGAGGACCATGCCGAGGGCCATAACAAGCGTGAGTAATCTTTTAACCATAAAAACTGGCTTTATGTTGGGTTACAAGGATGTAAATATAATACGCAGAAGGCCTTATTCGGCAATGAAAAACCGCTTATCTTGACCTCCGAAATGAAGAAGCTAGAAGTATTGAATATCAAAGGGTTAATCCTTGTTTTTACAGGTTTTTTTACCGTCGTTGGATGTAATTCGACGAATGTGAACTATGATATTCCGGAACCTTATGTGGACGAAACGATTTATTTGAGCGATCCATCGAGCTTCAATTTAACGGTTATCGGAGGTCAATTATACTTGCCAAATGCAGGCCACGGCGGCATCATGATTTACCGAAGATACTACGACCAAGCCTTCTACGATTTCGCGGCCTACGAACTGGCCTGTCCCTATGATTGGGCCGACGGCTGCGGGATTTTATCGAGCAGCAACGGCGATTTATACTTGACCTGCGGATGCAACAGCCACCAATATCAACTCCTCGACGGGCAGAGCATAGATACCTCCTACACCCTCCCCGTAAAGGAATTCAGCTGTACGTTCGACGGCATAAACATCATCAGAATCAGCAACTAAAAAACGCGCCCCTCGGGGCGCGTTTTCATAAGTAAAGAAGTGTCCTGGGAGCCGGCTCGCTTAGACGAACGCGTTCTCTCCAGTGATATCTAACCCTGTGATTAGCAAGTGAATATCATGCGTTCCTTCATAGGTGATGACGGACTCTAAGTTCATCATGTGACGCATGATGGAGAAGTCTCCAGTGATGCCCATTCCACCCAACATTTGACGCGCTTCACGAGCGATGTTAATGGCCATGTCGACGTTGTTTCTCTTGGCCATGGAAATCTGCGCTGAGGAGGCACGTCCTTCGTTTTTGAGCTGGCCCAAACGGAAGGTGAGCAACTGCGCTTTGGTGATCTCTGTGATCATTTCAGCGAGCTTCTTTTGCTGTAATTGGAACCCGGCAATAGGCTTCCCAAATTGAATACGCTCCTTGGAGTAACGCAGGGCAGTATCGTAACAATCCATGGCGGCACCGATGGCGCCCCAAGCGATCCCGAAACGGGCGCTATCTAGACATGAAAGCGGCGCTCCTAGACCGTCGCGGCCCGGGAGGATATTGGCTTTGGGTACTTTTACATTGTCGAACACGAGCTCTCCGGTGGCAGAGGCGCGGAGCGACCATTTGTTGTGGGTTTCAGGGGTGGTAAAGCCCTCCATGCCACGCTCGACGATCAACCCTTTGATTCGACCTTCTTCGTTTTTCGCCCACACGACTGCGACGTGGCAGAATGGAGCATTGGAGATCCACATTTTGGCGCCATTGAGAATGACGTGATCGCCGGCATCTTTAAAGCTGGTGGTCATGCCGCCGGGATTCGAGCCAAAGTTTGGCTCGGTCAACCCGAAAGATCCGAGGTATTCACCCGTGGCCAATTTTGGCAAGAAGCGCTGCTTCTGCTCCTCTGAACCATAGGCGTAGATGGGAAACATGACAAGAGAACTTTGGACACTACAGGTGGATCGGATTCCGGAATCTCCGCGCTCCACCTCTTGCATCATCAATCCATAGGAGATATGGTCGAGGCCAGGGCCACCATATTCCTCTGGGATGTAAGGACCGAAAAGCCCTACCTCACCCATTTCCTTGACCAGGTGTTCTGGGAAGGCGGCGCGTTGCGCATAATCTTCAATGATGGGGGAAACAGAGCGTTTAACCCAATCTCTAGTGGCGTCGCGGACCATTTTGTGCTCGTCAGAGAGCAGCTCGTCTAAGAGGTAATAGTCCGGGTGTTGAAATACGTCCATTGTTCTGTGATTGTTTTCAGGTGTTGAAATTAGAACACAATAAGGAATTGAGTGTTCTATTATGAACAAAATTTATCCATAATTGGACCCTAAGCACTCATTGAATAACCTTACATTGTACCACTTAAATAGCGTTTTATGAAAAAAGCACTACTCCTTTTCGCCATCTTCGGGATGGTGCATTATTCCTACACAAATTCCGGCGGCTCGCCTTCAGGGCGCAGCGGCTCACCGGCGTCTAACGGGCAGACGTGTTCCGGCGGATACTGCCACAGCGGGGGCTCTCCGAACGGCAGCGAGCAGATTATTATCAATACGGACCAAGCAAATTTGGTCGACAATCAGGCCGTGAATGTGGCCTTGGGCGTATTGCCGAACGGTGGGTCAACAAAAATTGGATTTATGGCCAGCATCGAGGATGCGAGCGGAAATTCTGTGAGCACATTGACCGCCACCTCAGGGGTCAAGAAAACAGGCAACTACTTTACCCACCAAAGCTCTAGTACATCAGTATCGAATGATAGTATTGGTTGGAATTTCGCTTTTGAAGATTCATCCTACCCAGATAGTGTGACTATTTACGTGGCGGTGAACTTCACCAACGGCAATGGAAATTACCAAGGGGACTATGTATTGACCGAAACGAAGACCTTGTACAAGAGTCAAGTAAACGTGGAAGAGGGTGAATTGAAAGGCTTAATCGTGGGTCCAAATCCTGCGACGGATTTCATTCGCATTGCCCACGAGGAATTGGCTAAAGTAGAGTTGTTCAATACCATGGGCAGGTTCATTGCCCTGGAGCAGAGCGCCGAGGTTGTGGACGGTACTACGGTTTTGGACGTGAGCGCGTTGGCGCGCGGCAATTACATTGTACAAGCCACATATTTAGACGGTACTACGCATTACAAACACGTGATTTTACAGTAATTTTGTGCCCTGATGGGCGCAAAGTGGACAATCATAGCATTATTGGGGTTGATGGCCGGCATACGGCTGGTTCAGCCCCAATTCTTTTTGCAATGGACCACGGGCACCCTGGACGAAGATGAGCCACTAGATTGGCGAGCCTTTCTATTGATGTGGGCGGTGGTACTGGCCGCCTCCTTTCTCGCCCTTGGCGTTGCGTTCGATCAGTTATTGTGGAGTGAGCGATTGCTCGTGCTCCCCGGGATATTGTTGTTGCGCGTGTTGGTGGCGGATCTTTTGGCCCAATTATTCAAGCCGGCCAACAAGCACATGCCTTGGATGAGCATGAGACGCTTGCCGCAATTGGCCCTCATATACCTCAGCACTGCTGTGCTCATTCTTGCCGTCCATTGGATTTGGCCGGATGCCAAAAACGTGGTACTCGGCCTACTCGCCACTGGTCACGCCATAGGATTGGTCATTTTCTCTATCAAACACCAAGGATTTGTTCATTTTGCGACTATTGGTGTAAGAGTCTACGCAGTTTTGTACCTTTGTGCCCTCGAACTAACACCTCTATATCTAGCGATGCGCTAGCCGAACTATGTCAGACGATCGAAAGACGAAAGTTAAATCCATCCTGATTTCACAGCCTCAGCCTGCCAACGAGAACAACCCGTATTCTGCTGTTGCGGATAAACACAAGGTTGTGATCGATTTCCGTTCCTTTATTCACGTGGAAGGTGTAAGCGCCTCCGACTTTAGAAAGGACAAAATCCAGATTCGAGACTTTAGAAACGTCATCTTCACCTCGAAGAATGCCGTGGACCATTACTTCCGCATGTGTGAAGAAATGCGCGTACAAATCAGCCCAGATATTCGCTACTTCTGTATCTCAGAGGCCATTGCCTACTACTTGCAGAAATACGTGGTGTACCGCAAGCGTAAGATTTACCACGGCAACATCCGCATTGAAGAGTTGATCCCCACGTTGAAGAAATTCAAGAATGAAAAATTCTTGATGCCTTCTTCAGATAGCTTGAAGCCGCAGATTCCGAATGCCTTGGAAGAAGCAAAAATCGACTACACGCGCGCCATCTTGTTTAAGACGGTCGTTAGTGATTTGAGCGATTTGGAAAATGTATTCTACGACATCCTCGTATTCTTCTCACCTTCAGGGATCAAGTCCTTGTACGAGAACTTCCCAGATTTCAAGCAAAACAAGACTCGTTTGGCTTGTTTCGGGGCGACAACGCAGAAGGAAGCAGAGAAAAATGGTTTGGTTGTAGATATTCCTGCACCAACAGTTGATGCCCCTTCGATGACAAAAGCGATCAGCGATTATATCAAAGAGGTCAACAAAAAGTAAGAAATAGCGTAAATTTCAAGCCCGGCCCACACGGTCGGGCTTTTTTTATGCAGTTCACATTTTCAAAAAACGAGAAACTCACCCGCCGAACGTTGTTCGATGGGCTCTTCACGGAAGGCACTTCCTTGAAGGCATTCCCGTTTTCCCTGAAATACATGGAAGCCCCCGTGCCGGAAGGTGTGGATCGCCAAGTGGCCATTGTGGTGCCCAAGCGTGGACTCAAGCGTGCCGTGGACCGCAATCGTACGAAAAGACAGATTCGTGAGCTGTATCGATTGCACAAGCACAAAATTAATCGGCCCGAAAAATCACACATCTGGTCCATTCGCTACCTGGGCAACAGGACCAATGATTATGCGTTCTTAGAGAAAGGATTCCTCGCACTGATCGAGGCCTATAACCAAGATAACCCCAACCATGCGTAAACTTCTTCTAGGCTTGACCGCCGTAGCAGCAGCACTAATGATGAGCGCCTCCAAAGGCGATCCGTTTGAAACCAGCAAACAATTGGAAATCTTCACCAACGTGTTGCGCGAGGTGCAGACCCAGTATGTCGATGAGGTCAGTGCGGAACAGGCTGTGGGCAGCGCGATTAGAGGGATGTTGCGCCAATTGGACCCATATACCGTCTATTATCCCGAGGACCAAATCGAGGATGTGCGCCTACTCCAAACCGGTGCCTATGGCGGCATTGGCTGTACCATTCAGCGCGTAGAAAATGAGATTTTCATTTCCTCCCTCCACCCTGGTGGGCCTGCCTCCAAAGCTGGACTCCAAGTCGGCGACCACATTCATGCCGTGGGCAACACCTCTACCTCAGGCAAGAACACTTCAGAGGTCAGCACCCTACTCAAAGGCACCCCGGGAACCGAGGTCACTTTGGAAATAGGCCGCTACAACTCCCCCACTCAGACCTATACCTTCAAGCGAGAGGATATCGTCCAAAACCCCGTTCCCTTCTATGGACTTCGTGAGGACGGCACGGGCTACATCTACCTCGATGCCTTTACCGAGCGCGCTAGTGCGGAAGTGGGCAAAGCCATTAGAGACCTGAAATCTCAAGGTGCCAATGCCTTCATATTGGACCTCCGGGGCAATGGCGGTGGCTTGTTGATGGAGGCCGTGAAAATCGTGAGCTTCTTTGTCGAAACCACGGATACCGTCGTCTCTACTCGTGGGCGCGGCGGGAAAATTCAAGACGTGTACCGCACTCAGGGCCGCGCCCTCTGGCCCAAAGGGCCGGTGGCCGTGTTGATAGACGGGGCGAGCGCTTCTGCTTCGGAGATTGTAGCGGGGGCGTTACAAGATTTTGACCGCGCCGTGATCTTGGGCGAGCAGAGCTTCGGAAAGGGATTGGTGCAGCAGGTACACCCGCTGCCCTTTGGAGCGCAAATGAAGGTCACGGTTGCCAAATACTACACGCCATCCGGGCGCTGTATTCAAAAGGTAAATTACGACCGCGACGAAGATGGCGAGCGAGAAGAGAAACAAGAGAGCAAGATGTTTACCACGGCAGCTGGAAGGCCTGTGGTAGACGGTGAGGGCATTGCCCCGGATAGTGTGTTGCAATCGCCTTATTATCCTGAGGCTGTGGCGGCGTTGAATGCTAAAGCGTTGGATTTGAAATTTGCGGGGCGTGTATTGCCGGAATTGGACCCAGAACAAGGAGCTGCTGCCTTTACTATGGGTGAAGAATTGTGGCAGGCCTTTACCCAAGTCTTGGAAGAGGAAGAATTCGAATTTACCAGTATCGGCGAGCTCCAATTAGAACGCTTGTTGGAGGATGTAGAGGAAATGGACTACATCACCGAGGAAGATGTGAAGGGCTGGTTGGCGGTGCTTGCAGAGCGCCGTGGCAAGGTGTTGGAAACGGACAAGGACGCTATGGTCGAATACCTTGAGGATTATTTGGTCTCTAAAAAATTCGGGACGGCGGGAACGTTGGAGCGTGGGCTGAAGGCCGATGAGGTGGTGGTCATCGCGGCCGATATTTTGCACCAACCTAGTACTATTGAAAGACTTTTGAGCGTTAAGTAGGTGATGCAACAAAACCTATTTCGCTTCACAGGCTATGCGGCGGCTTTTCTTCTGCCCTTAGCACTCGTATGGCTCAGCCCCATCTATGGGCTCATGGCTTGGGCTATTGGTTTCTTGGCCTTTGGGAAGTTGGCACCAAAGATTTGGCCGATGCTCTTGTTCGCAGCTTTTGTGGACTGGGAACTCATTGCTGTGTATTGGAGCGACAACAGACCGGCCGGTTGGGCGGATGTTGTGATGGTCCTGCCTTTCGGGTTGATGGGCGTATTGGCCAATGGGCTCACGGTGGAGGATCCGCAGCGCTGGGGGCGTCGGTTCGCCGATGCTTTTGCGTGGGCAACTACCTTGTGCTGGACCGCGATTTTTGGCTACAGTCTGGTTACATACGGTTGGGTGAGCTACAATGATTTTGCCCTCGGCGAAAGGCTCGGCATTCACTTTCAAAGCCTGTATTTGATCATCGCGGCACTCATTTTGGAGCGCAGGATTTGGTCGGAACCCAAAGCAGTGAGTTGGGCCAGTGCCCTAGCGGTGTTGTGGCTACTCGTAGGCATCATTTTCCTCAGTGCCCGTATTCATTTGTTATCCGTTCCGGTATTAATCATGGCCCGATTATTCGAGCTCTACCGCCGCAATCCCTCATGGCGCAAACACATCCTTCGGTGGGGCACCATCGCCTTAGCCGTTCTGGGTGCCATGGTCCTAACCCTGCCCGGCCCCTCATCTCGCGTAGAGGATTTAATTAATGAACTGCGCAGCGTGGACGGCATGGTCGAAGGTAAGCAGACGAACCACCGCATCTTCCTCTGGAAATACGGAATGGATATCATAAAAGACGCCCCGCTTCTAGGCGTAGGCAATGGGCATGGGGAAGATGTGCTGCACGAGAAATTACTGACCTGCGAAGCCAAATTTTACAACAAAAAAGAACCCTACTACCTCCACGAGTTCCGATATGATTTCCACAATGTTTGGATCCAAAGCTGGGCCGAAGGAGGCATCATCGCCTTCCTGCTCATGGCAGGCATCTTCCTTTGGGGCTTGACCCAAAGCACCGGCAGCATGAGCTACGCATGGATTGCGCTATTGATGAGCAGTATGACCGAAAGTTTGTTGGATAAACAGGCCGGGGTGTTCCTGTTGACGTTTATGGTGGCTTTGACCGCGCTCAGCAGCCGCAAGCATCAATCCTTGAGGTAGAATCTAGGTACTCTGGGGCCAATTCCCGTAAGCACTTCATAACCAATAGTACCCGCCGCATGGGCCAATTCATTTACGCCTTGACCGGCACCAATAATGACCACCTCATCACCCGCAGCAACCGCAACCTCGCTCACATCCACCATCACCATGTCCATGCACACATTCCCGAGAATGGCACAGGCTTGGCCGCCAATAATCACCTGGCCCTTACCGCCGCTCAAATGACGCGAGAGCCCGTCGGCGTAGCCCACCGGCAGGGTGGCATAACGCACTGCGCGATCTGCGACAAAACCGCGACTGTAGCCCACTGATTCGCCTGGGAGTACCTCGCCTACTTGGGAAATGCGGCACTTCCATTGCACCACTTCCTCCAGAGGCTCCATACCCTCGTACGCGCCCAAACCGTAGAGCCCTATTCCCAAACGCACCATCTCATATTCCCGCTCCGGGAATCGTGCAATGCCTTGGGTATTCAAGATATGTCCAGTGGCCGCCGGGTAATACGAACGCACCTGCCCTCGCGCAGTTTCAAATCGATCGAATTGTTCTTGGGTAAACCCGTCGTGCTCCGCATTGCCCGCACTGCTCAAATGCGAGAACACGCCGACGACTTCGATATGCTTATGTCGATGTAACTCCTCCAACACTGCGGGAAGGGCCGCGGGTACAAAACCTAATCTATGCATGCCCGTATCGACTTTCAAGTGGATTTTAAGTACGGTATCCGCAGCAGGGTCCTGGAGATAAGGAAGTAATTGGTCCATAGAAAACAACTCCACCTCACAATCCGCCTGGGCCAAGGCCTTAAACTGGGTGGGCTCCGCATTCATCACCATAATCGGCGCTACGATCCCATGCGCACGAAGCAACAATGCTTCTTGGCTAAAGGCCACCCCGAGGTAATCTATATGACCGTTTTCCAACCAACGCGCCACCTCCAAAATCCCGGTCCCATAGGCATCGGCTTTCACCATCGCCATGGTCTTGGTCGTGGGACTGAGCTTGGCGCGGAATTTTTGCAGGTTGCGTCGCATCGCCGCGAGGTTTACCTCCGCCCAGGTAGGGTGCGGCTGTTTCCTAAGCGTAGCGGCAAAACGTTCCATGCCGAAGCGGCGCTGCCCTTTGATAAGCACGGTAGTATCCGCTAAATTCAAGGCTGAAAACTCTGCAGTGAGCTGGGATAATTGGTCCTTATTCGAAATCCACCAAACCCGGTCAAAGCCGTACTTTTCGACCATCTCCTTCGCTGCCTCCGTCCAAGCCGGCGCACTCAACGTGCTGAGCACGGCCCATTTTTTTGCGGTATGCTGTGTGGCCAATTCTTCTAGTGCCCAATGCAAGCTCTCTAAATCTGAGGTGTAAGTATCTTCTAACAAATACCCTCCGTCGCGTGCGGGCACCAAATTCATGCGCATTTCCAAAGGCTCCAAACCTTCCAAGCGCGCCTTAGCAGCACCTTCCTCTGCGCCCAATAACAGGGCACCCAAGAAGGCATTCATTTTGTTCTCTATGATCTGAGGATCCTTATCGGTATCCAGCCCTAAAGCTGCAGGGTCCCATTGCTCGCCCTCGCCCCAAACCAGTGCTTCGGGTACGTGCAAACCTTGCGCGGTTGCCTGCTCAATCCACCTGCGGTGCGCGGCAATTTTCTTACACCCTGCCATCAGCTGCCACTTCTCGGCAAACTTCTCTTCGTCACTCTCAAAGTGCTCCCCATGGGCATCGCCCAATGTAGTGAAGATTCCGAATGTGGGCTGTACAAGTGCACACATTGCAGCCATGGTCTTTGGTCGGTCAATGCCCACCTCCACTATCGCGGCCACATGTTCTTGTTGCAGGGCACTGAGGGTCAGCGGCACACCGATAGAACTGTTGAAACTTCCTGGCGTACGGTGGATGTTTTCAGGAGCCCCTAATAATTGGAACATCCATTCCTTCACAATGGTCTTACCGTTAGAACCGGTGATGGCCAATACGGGTCCCTCAAAGGACTTTCTGCAGGCACTGGCCCATAGTTGCAGCACCTCAATAGGGCTACTATGTTCGATAAAACTAATGCCGGGATATTGCGTGGCCCAAGGTCCGGCCTCCTTACACACCACAGCAATGGCACCACGAGAAATGGCTTGTTCGATGTATTGGTGGCCGTCATTCGACGCAGTCTTTAGGGCAATAAAACACGTCGGAACCGACGCATTCATTCGACGGGAATCAAAGGCAAAATGTAGGAACGTATTGGACGGCCCTACCAGATGAGCACCACTAGGTGCGGCGATATCATGTGCCTGTATTCCCACTCTTTTTTTCGTTCAACATATTATAGACCACACGGCTCACCGGCTCGTAGGCTTCGGTCTCTCCAAGCATGAAGGTTTGGTCGCCGGCTACCGTTCTGTGACTGAAATGTGCCGGACCGCCGGTACGCTTGCAAATAGCGTGCAACTTCGTCACGTATTCTGCCGTGGCCAATAGGTTCGGCATAGGACCAAAAGGCCTTCCTTTAAAATCTAAGTCCAATCCTGCAATGACCACGCGTTTGCCTTGGTTCGCCAATGTATTGGCCACTTCTACAAGGCCGTCGTCAAAAAATTGGGCTTCATCAATGCCCACCACCTGCACATCATCCGCGAGCAGCAACATGTTTGAAGAGCTCTCTACTGGAGTTGAAGGAATGGAATTTTTATCGTGGCTGACCACCGCCTCATTGTCGTAACGCACATCTGACGCTGGCTTGAAAATCTCGACTTTCTGCCCGGCAATTTGAGCACGGCGCATGCGACGAATCAACTCTTCGGTCTTTCCGCTAAACATCGGGCCGCAGACGACTTCAATCCATCCGCCCGATTGTTGGTTAAATTCTATTCCTGAGTGAAACATGGAGGTACTTTAGTGGTACATTCAAGGCATTAAAGGTAGAGAATAAGATGCAGAGCAAAGACCCCTCTTTTAGCAGAAAAAGCAGCGAGCAAAAATTAGCCGAATTAGCCTTGAATATCGGTGGGTTGTCCCACACCGAGGCCGCCCAACAACTCTTGGAACTGTCTAACGAGTTCCGCTATTACAGTTTGGAAGCGGAGATTGCCGCACCTTTTGAAAAGGCCGCTGCAGACCTCAAGGCAAAACTAGAGGCCAAGCTCAAAGCGTTGCAAGAAGAAGCTGCAGCAACACCTACACCGGTCGTTGATGTGCCAAAGGTTGAAGAACCTGCAGAGACCTCAGCTCCCGAGCCAGTGGAAGCCGTTGAGCCAGATGCAGTGATCGAGGCAGAGCCTGAAGTTGTTGAGCCTGTAATGGAAGTTGTATCTACCGAGGAAGTCATGCCCGCGGAACCTGTGGCCGAAGAGGCTCCTGAACAACAAGATATATTTGCTCCAGCCCCAACTGCGGAAAAGAAAAGTTTGAACGACAGATTAGCCGGTAATATGTTAAAATTCGGATTGAACGACCGCATCGGGTTCGTCAAGGATCTCTTTGACGGTTCGCAAGAAGATTTCAATCGCGTCGTGAGCCAATTGAATACCTTAGACAACTTAAACGAGGCCATGGAATTCATCGAAACACACATTTCTGGAGAATACGGCTGGGATCAAAAAGAAGAAACGGCTGCACGTTTCATTGCTGCTGTCGAACAAAAGTTTAGTTAATGTCCGGAATCCTGTACGTCGTGCCCACCCCTGTGGGCAACTTGGATGATATGACGTTTCGCGCCATCAATGTGTTGCGCGAGGCGGATTTGATTTTAGCCGAGGATACACGCACGACCGGGAAACTCACCGCGCATTTTGATATTGCCACGCCAAAACAGGCCTTTCACATGCACAACGAACACAAGGTGGTCGAGCGCTATGTCAAAGGACTGCAACAGGGACAAACCATTGCCTTAGTCAGCGATGCCGGAACACCTGGCATCAGCGACCCAGGGTTTTTATTGATTCGAGCGGCTGTTCAAGCGGAGGTAGAGGTCATCACACTACCTGGAGCCACAGCCTTTGTACCCGCGCTAGTCAATAGCGGTTTGCCGTGCGACACCTTTTATTTTGAAGGCTTCCTACCGCCCAAAAAGGGGCGTCAAACCAAGCTTGAATCCATTGCCGCCAGCACTAAAACAGTAGTGCTTTATGAAAGTCCTCATAAAATCGAGAAAACCTTGGCACAAATTGTCGAATTTTGTGGTGCAGAACGCCCCGTGACCATCAGCCGAGAGATCTCCAAAAAGTTTGAAGAAACCTTGCGCGGTTCGGCATCAGAATTACTGTCTATTGTGCAAGAACGAGGCGGTTTAAAAGGAGAGCTGGTCGTTTGCATCGGAGCCTAATATGGTAGCATCGAAAATTCAACATATTGATCAATGGTTCGACGGACCTACAGAATCGCCCCTGCTCATTGCGGGTCCATGTTCTGTGGAAAGTCCCGAACAAATTTTAGCTACTGCACAAGCGCTCAAGGCACATACGCCTATTAGTCTATTGCGCGGCGGTGTCTGGAAACCAAGAACCAAGCCAGGAAGTTTTGAAGGTGTGGGACTGGAATCCATGCAATGGTTGATTGATGCTGGCCGTGCCGTCGGCACACCCACGACCACGGAAGTCGCCAACACCGAGCATGTCGAGGCAGCACTTAAGGCTGGTATTGATGTCTTATGGATCGGTGCGCGTACCACAGTGAATCCCTTTTACGTGCAAGAGATAGCCGAAGCGTTGAAAGGAGTAAAAATTCCAGTGTTGGTCAAGAATCCTATTCATGCAGAAATAGGCCTTTGGGCAGGTGCCATTGAACGATTTAAAAATGTAGGTATTGAGCGCGTTGCCGCAGTACATCGCGGGTTTTTCTCCTCGGCAAAAGGGGTGTACCGCAACGAACCGCACTGGCACCACAGTTTTGGATTGCGTGCCTTAATGCCGGATGTAAAAATTATTGTAGACCCTAGCCACATCGCAGGAAAGCGACTGCTTGTGCCGGAAGTATGTCAGGTGGCCATGGATCTAGGCATGGACGGGTTGATGGTGGAAAGCCACATCACTCCGGAGATAGCACTCAGTGATGCTGCACAACAGATGAATCCTGATAAGTTGGGTGAGGTCATTAAAAACCTAGTCATTCACCCCAAGAAACTCGATCAAGGGGCCAGTGAAGCTTTGAAATCATTACGAGATTCACTGGATGAATTGGACGATAATTTGGTGGAAATCATGCGTCAGCGCTTCGCGCTGGCCAAGGAGATTGCCATCATCAAAGAACAAGAAGGTACCAGTATTTTCCAAATGGAGCGCTGGTTGAAACTTGTAAAAGAGCGCACTGAAAAAGGCGATGGTGAAGGCCTGACACCAGAGTTCATGCACGACCTCTTCGCGACCATCCACAAATACAGCGTCGAATACCAAACGCGACTGACTAAAAAAGAGTCGTAATGCGCTGGACGGCTCGACCCATATCGGATCCGGGTGCCGTGTCTCAGCTCACCGCAGAAGTCACCAAAGACCCCTTGCTCGCTGCCCTTTTGGTGCAGCGCGGCATCACTACGTTTGAAGATGCCAAGGCCTTTTTCCGACCAGATTTAAACCTCTTACACCACCCCTATCGAATGAAGGATATGGAGCGTGCTGTAGAGCGCATCGAGAAGGCCAGGATTCAGCAAGAACATGTGATGATTTTCGGCGATTACGATGTGGACGGAACCACTTCCGTTGCGCTGATGGCTGAATTTCTCGAAGGAAAGTTTCCCATCGAGGCTTATATCCCGGATCGCTATAAGGAAGGCTACGGATTGTCTTTTGACGGGATTAACCTTGCGGCGGAATTGGGCATTACCCTCATCATTGCGTTGGATTGTGGCGTTAAGGCCTTTGACCAAATCGCCCATGCGAGGTCGCTCGGAATAGATGTAATTGTTTGCGACCACCACCGACCGGAAGAAACCTTACCGAAGGCACATGCCATTCTAGACCCCAAGCGTCCAGATTGCCCCTATCCGTACAAAGAACTATCAGGGTGTGGCGTTGGCTTCAAACTTTGCCAAGCGCTGTGTGAGCATTGGGGCTTGCCGGAAGAGGTGCACCTACACCCCCTCCTCGACCTTTGTGCCGTGAGCATTGCAGCGGATATCGTGCATGTGACTGGCGAGAATAGATTGCTCGCACACTATGGCCTGCAGCGCATACGCAATGGTCAGGCGCGTGCCGGGTTTATGAGCTTGCTCGAGGCGAGCGCCAAGTCCCCCGAATCCCTTACCCTCAGAGATATTTCTTTTAGCATTGCCCCGCGTATCAACGCCGCCGGGCGTATGGAAAGTGGGTTGCGCGCGGTCGAACTTTTGCGTAGCACCGACCGCGCGGAACAGGCCGAACTCGCGGAGCGCATCAATGCCTTCAACCAGGACCGTCGTGAAACTCAAGCTGAAATTTTCGAGGAGGCTAAAGAAGAATTGGACCCAGAGAACTATCCGAATTCCAATGTGCTCTACAGACCGCATTGGCACAAAGGTGTGGTGGGCATCGTGGCGTCGAAAATCGTGGAAACGCACTACCGTCCGACCATCATTTTGACCAAGAGCGGCGATCATCTAGGCGGTTCTGCGCGCAGTGTCATTGGCTTTGATGTCTATAATGCCATTGAGGCGTGTGAAGCGCATATTTTGCAGTTCGGAGGCCATAAATATGCCGCTGGGTTGACCCTGGATGAAGCGCAGTTGCCACATTTCAAAAAGGCGTTCGAGGCGTATTGTGCGGCGAATTTGACGGCTGAGATGAAAACGCCGGAATTAGAATACGATGCGATGGCTAGTTTGGACCAATTCACTGAGCGCTTTTACGCCGTCCTATCACAAATGGAGCCGCATGGAGAAGCGAATCAGGCCCCAAGGTTTCTCATTCAGAATTTGGTAGATGCCGGTGGGACAAAGGCCGTTGGGGCGGATGAAAGCCACCTACGCGTGGTGTTGCAACATCCGGGCAGTACCACGACCATGACCGGTATTGCCTTTGGTCAAGGAACTTGGGCAGGCCATCTCGAAGCCGGTGGGGCCGTTGATATCATCGCCTCGCTCGAAATCAATGAATTCCGCGGACAGCGCAACCTCCAATTGATGGTGGAAGATATCCGCTCAGCACAAGGGAAATCATGAGTTGGGGTGGTGCGGTAGCTGCCATGGTCAGCTCTATAAAGAATAATACCCTCGCCAAGCGCACTAAGATTTTTGACAAAGAGCACAAGGGTGGATTTGGGAGCGCGCCGACCCATGATAAGAAGGTGAGCAAAGAAGAATTGGACACCATAAAATCAGACATCAAAACCCGAGCCTCTCAGCGCAAACGTCGCCAATTCATCGCACTCTTCCTCAGCTTGATCATCACCCTCATCGTCGTATTGATACTGGCCAACTCGGCCTTAGGCTTTCTTTCGAAGTATTGAGAAATTCCCTATATTCTTGGGGAACTAACACACTTTTTATGCGCTGGCTGATCATACTCTTGCTCTGCTCGAGTACCGCCTTTGCTCAATCTGATTTGGGCAATTGGATGATGTACTTCGGAACGAATAAAATCGACAATCATTGGAGCATTCATACGGAGGCACAACACCGGAATTACTCTGTGCAACCTCAACTTGAACAACTCCTACTCCGTACCGGGGTGAATTATAAGTTTGACAATGGCATCATGCTCACGGGCGGTTATGCGAACATTACCAATCATGAATTTCAGAGTTCACGCATAGGTCCGGAAGTAGAAGAACATCGGATTTGGCAACAACTCATTACCGCAAGCTATTTCGGGAAAGCCAAGCTCGAGCATCGTTTTCGATACGAGCAACGATGGATTGAAAGTGACTTCAAAACACGGTACCGCTACCGCGGCATGTTGTTTTACCCGCTCAATAGTGAATCCATCGAGGTCGGAACCTACTATTTGGGCATCTATGATGAGATTTTCCTGCAACCGGGAGAAACCACTTTTGATCGCAATCGCCTCTACGGAGGAGTGGGCTATAAGTACGCGTCGAACATTCAATTTCAATTGGGTTACCTACTGCAAACCGTCGGATCTACCACGAAACAGTACCTGCAGTTCGGGTTGATATTTGATACTTGATGCACAGAATTATATACATAGCCGTTGCCTATACGCTTCTAGCATGCCAACCATCTACACCTCCCCCAACAGTAGGCTCTGGCACGTTGGAGACCTTACTTATTGATCATGATGACTTAACTAGGAGCGCCCAAGTCTATACTCCACAAGGGTTCGACAGCACATTCGCATTGCCGGTAGTCCTAAACTTTCACGGGTACGGCGGAATGGCTTTGGACCACATGACCTACACGGGTATGGCCTCTACAGCGGATGAGCAATCCTTCCTTTTAGTATGTCCACAGGGATCTCTGCTCGACGGAGATCCCCATTGGAACAATGCCCTGCCCGGGCCTGATAACAAGAGTGATGCGGATGATTTGGGGTATCTCACAAAGCTCATTCAAGCACTCGACGACCAGTACCTCATCGATCGCGAACGCATTTATGCTTGTGGTTTTTCAAATGGGGGCATGATGGCCTATGCTTTGGCCTGTTACCTCAATAATGAAATCGCCGCGGTGGCTTGTATTTCTGGCTGCTTGGGGGATACCTCCGCCACATGCGCGCCCGTGCATCCCACCGCTACTTTAAATATTCACGGTACGCAAGACGATGTTATCTCGTACCAAGGCAATAGTGAAATCATAGGCGCGCAGGAGGCCACCGCCTTTTGGGCCGATAGAAACAATACGCTCACAAGCCCTTTGGTGACCATACTGCAAAGCAATAGTTATGCGCTAGAGCATATTCGATACGAAGCAGGCGATAGCAATGTCGTTGCCGAACACTACAAAGTCATAGGCGGAGATCACCGTTGGTTTAATTTTTCTGTAAATGGTAAAAATGCTAACCTACTTTTGTGGGAGTTTTTTGACCAATTTGATATTTACGGATCTCGTTGATGGACCCCTGCTTCACCACAGACTTTTTATCCCACCTTCCCGACGGTGAAGCGCCGCAGCCGCCTGATGCTTTTACCTATCCGTTTTTCTACACCCCGCACCCGTTGGTCGTGGCCGCGGCCGAGCATCTGCAACACCGGCTGCAAAGCGACGCCACCCTTTCTGAAGAGCTCTTGGGAGGTGATGCCGTAGCCGGAAAAATGCTCGGTGTTTTGGTCGTGAAAAACTCCGAAGGGACCCTCGGATACCTGTCCGCATATTCTGGGAAGTTGAATGGGCCGCGTCCGGAGTGGATGGTGCCGGCTGTGGCTGATATTCACGCGGCCCACACCGAATACAAGTTGGGGGAAGCGGAGCTAAATCAAATGACCGAGGCCATTGAGGCCCTGAGGCGCGATCCCGAATTTGTACGGTTGAAGGCGTTCTTGAAAGAGGAAGAGGTTCGCGTGGAGCAGGTGCTAAGCGACGGTAGGCGCCAATTAAAACAAGAAAAACTCGACCGTAAACAACGCCGCGAAGCGGCCAAAGCAAGCTTGGATGCGGAAGCTTTTGAACGCTTTAATACGGAGTTGACCTCGGAAAGTATTACCACGCAGTTGCAGTTCAAAAAGTTCGCCTTTCATCAAAAGGAAGAGTTGGAAAAATTGCGTGAAGGAGTGGAGGGATGGCAAATGAAATTGGACCAATTAAAAAAGGACCGTCGCGCGAAAAGCAATGCCCTCCAAGCGTGGATTTTTTCGCAGTACCAATTCCTCAATGCGCGCGGCGAGCGCAAAGACCTCAAGGACCTCTTCCCGGACTTCGAAACGCAGCAACCGCCCTCTGGGGCCGGGGACTGCAGTGCTCCGAAGTTGTTGCAATATGCCTATTTGCAGGGGTATGAGCCCTTGTGTATGGGGGAGTTTTGGTGGGGAAAGGAGCCGAAGAATGAGGTGCGCAAACAGGGCCTCTTCTACCCTTCTTGCAACAGTCGATGCCGACCAATACTTGGACACATGCTTGAAGGCGTAGACGTTGAACCTAACCCCCTCTTGAGCTGGAGTGATGGGGCGGATTTGCCCATCATTTATGACGACAAGGATTTAGTGGTGGTCAACAAGCCCGAAGTCATGTTGTCGGTGCCCGGTAAGGACATCGAAGATTCCGCCTTGAGCCGAATCAAAGCCCTCTATCCCGAGGCGACCGGGAGTGTGCTCTTGCACCGTTTAGATATGTCTACCTCCGGTATTTTGGTCTTCGCTAAAAATCCACAGGCCCACAAATACGTTCAGAAGCAATTCATCAAACGAACACTGAAAAAGCAGTACATCGCCGTGCTGGACGGACTCGTTGAGGGCGATGAGGGCACCATTGAATTGCCACTGCGTCCGGACTATTACGACCTGCCTCGTCAAATGGTCTGTCACGAGCACGGCAAGCCTGCCACCACGCACTGGAAAGTGCTTGAACGCAAGGACGGAAAGACGCGTATGGCCTTATTCCCCGTTACCGGGCGCACCCACCAGCTGCGCGTGCATTGTGCACATCCCGATGGGTTGAATACGCCAATTTTTGGCGATGAACTCTATGGCGTTCCCGCCAATAGATTGCATCTTCATGCTGCAGCCATTAGATTTATACATCCATCCACCAAAGAAGAAATTTCCTTCGAGGTGCCACCAAATTTTTAAACCATGCCTAAAGAAATCGAACGTAAGTTTTTAATCGCCAACGATGGTTGGAAAGCCGGCGTGCAACGTTCGAGTTTTTTCGCGCAAGGCTACCTCAGCTATGATCCCGAGCGCACCGTCCGAGTGCGCGAGACCGATACCCATGGGTTTTTAACCATTAAAGGATTGACTGTCGGCCTCAGCCGCGATGAGTTTGAATATGAAATTCCCAAAGACGAGGCGGCCGCACTGCTGAAGATGTGCGAGCATCCCCCCATTCAAAAGCGACGCTATTTCGTCGCCCACGAGGGGCACCTTTGGGAAGTAGATATTTTCGAAGGGGCCAATGAGGGCCTTGAAGTAGCCGAAATTGAGCTCAGCCGTGAGGATGAGGAATTCATTCGACCGGAGTGGTTGGGCGAAGAGGTTAGTGGAGACCATAGGTATTCCAATTCTTCACTGAGTTTGGTGCCATACAAAAATTGGTAACCCATGATGATCAAAGACCCCAACGACTATTTTATCGACGGCTGTGGACGTTGCTCCCTCCACGGCACGGACCAGTGCAAGGTGAGCACTTGGGCTGATCCATTGGTGCTATTGCGCGAAATCATGCTCCAAAGCGGATTAGAAGAAGAAGCCAAATGGGGCCAGCCGACCTACACCCTAAAAGGGAAAAATGTCGCTATGATCTATTCCTTCAAGGACAGCTGCGGCATTAGCTTTTTCAAAGGGGTACTCCTTCAAGATGATGCAAAAATATTGGTACCTGCAGGGGCCAATTCCAATGTCGCACGCCATCTTAAAATCACCTCTGCCGCCCAAGTAGCAGAATTGGAACCGCACATCCACGCCTACATCGCCGAAGCCATCGAGCTTGAGAAAAGCGGCGCCAAAGTTCCTAAGCCCACTGAACGCGAGCCTATGCCGGAAACCTTGGCCAATTGGCTGGAAAGCGACCCGCAACTCCACAAGGCCTGGGACCTACTGACCCCAGGACGTCAAAGAAGTTATATACTCCACGTGGGCAGCGCTAAACAAGAACAAACCCAGCTCAACCGCATTGAAAAATGCATCCCGAAGATTTACGCGGGAAAAGGGTTTAATGAATATTGATATGAAATACCTCTCTATACTTTTCGCCTTTGCCGCGTTAATCAGCTGTGATACCAAAGAACCGGAGGGCTATACCGTCGAAGGGCGACTGGCCGGAGCTGATACGGGCTGGGTCTTTTTGAAAAAATTGGACCTTAAAAACAATGAAACCATCATCGTTGATTCTGCCCAAATCTCTAGGGAAACGTTCACATTTGAAGGGCCATTGAACACGCCATACATGCACACCTTGCAGTACGGAAAAGAGCGACTGCCGGTCTTTTTACATCGCGGAACGCTCAAGATTGATGGTGAAGTTGGATCGTTTGCCGAAGCATCGCGCTTGGGAGGAAAAGAGGACAGTCTTTTCCAGTATATGGGCATCGACGCCATCTTTGCGCAAGGCACAGGTCTCCAAATCGTTTCCGACCACCCCGATAACGCGTTTGCCGCTTTCACCGCCTTCTACTATTTCCAGATTTATACGCCTGAAATGAAGACCATTGATTCCTTGATGGAGGAATTTTCACCCGAGGTCAAAGCGTCGGAATACTTTACCGCCCTAGAGGGCCTGGCCGAAGAGCTCCGCCAAGTTCAGATAGGCTTGCCCGCTCCTGCATTCAAACTTCCAACCTTTGAATTTGAAGGGGATTCTTTAGGTGTCGAAGATTTTCAGGAGCAATTCCTTCTCATCGATTTCTGGGCTTCCTGGTGCGGACCTTGTCGTGCACAAAACCCACTTTGGGTGGAGCAATATAAAAATGCCGAAGTATTGAATGTCGAATTCCTTGGGGTTTCACTAGATACGGATGCGGCCGCTTGGGCAAAAGGTATAGAAAGCGATGGCTTAACTTGGCCTCAAGTATCGGACCTATTAGGATGGAAATGTCAAGTCGCCAAGACCTACGGTATTCACGCCATCCCACAAAACTTACTGGTCGATCCGGACGGAATTATAGTGGCCAAGGATATTTTACCCGAAGAATTGGGCAATACCATAGCAGCGCATTCCAAGGTGGCGCAATAACTCCTACTTTTGCCGCATGGGAAAAGACAAACTCCGAAAATTTCGCGAAAACGAGCAGATGTCCTGCGTCGTTGAGCCTAGCTCAGAAGAGGCACGCAACGGTTTACCACTGAAAGGAAATTGGGCAAAGGACCAATTCAGCAACAGCAATGGCCTCGTACTAGAATTGGGCTGTGGGAAAGGTGAATATACGGTTGAGTTGGCTCGGAGAACTCCGGATCGCAACCACATCGGTGTAGATATCAAAGGTGCTCGCCTGTGGCGCGGAGCCAAGACTGCTACCGAAGAAGGATTGAAAAATGTGGCTTTCCTGCGTACCCGCATCGACTGGATCGACCAATGTTTTGGTCCAAACGAAGTGGACGAAATCTGGATCACCTTCCCGGATCCCCAGATTAAATACAAGCGTGCTAAGCACCGTCTAACCCACCCGGAATTTTTAATGCGCTACCGCAAATTCCTAAAACCGGGCGGAACCGTAAACCTCAAATGTGATAGCGAATACCTCCACGGGTACACCCACGGCATCGTTCAAATGCTCGGGCTAGAAGTTGAGGAAGCGTACCACAATATCCACGAGCAAATTTTACCCAACGAAGGCATCCTTTTCGATGTAGTTACCCACTACGAAAGCATGTGGCTGGCTCAAGGCAAGGCTACGACCTACCTGCGTTTCAAGCTTGACGGCATCGAAGACGCCATGGCACATTGGGCCAATTACAAGAAATAAAATGGCCAGCGAGTTCTTTGACCGAGTCTACCGCGTCGTCCGCCTCATTCCCGAGGGGCGCGTGAGCACCTACGGTCACATTGCTCGCTTCTTAGGCACGGGTCGCTCAGCACGTGTGGTGGGTTATGCCATGAATGCTTCGCACAACGACCCCACCGTACCCGCACACCGCGTAGTCAACCGCAAAGGGCTGCTCACCGGCAAGCACTTTTTCGGCGGAAGCACCATCATGGAAGATTTACTCGCCAGCGAAGGCATCACCGTCGTAGACGATGAGATTCAAAATTTTGAGGATTTGGTCTGGGATCCCATGGACCACCTGGAGCAGGAAGATTTCTTACCGACGCCTTAGGACAACTCGTTGTAGGCCAAAG
>Ga0181578_10001214_pt1 | contig 24868 bp, 20 predicted proteins | sample 071ome_21_FD_148659 | JGI IMG/M metagenome (GOLD analysis project Ga0181578, IMG submission 148659) | Coastal salt marsh microbial communities from the Groves Creek Marsh, Skidaway Island, Georgia - 071401CT metaG (spades assembly) | ecosystem: Environmental > Aquatic > Marine > Intertidal zone... | reverse complement strand
CGTGCGCGGCAAGCCGTGCCGGGATGTCGTCGCGTCCGGGAATGTTGGCTGCGATTTGGTTCGCCATCTTCACCAGATGAGCTTGTTCGTAGGTCAATCCCTCGAACGACGACGAATCTTCGGCGCTCACGCCATTACCTTGGACGACGGACGAACTTCCACCGCGGTCACCTTGTACTCGGGACAGTTGGTGGCCCAATCGGAGTTGTCCGTGGTGATCACGTTGGTACCGCTCACCGGGTGATGGAACGTCGTGTACACGACTCCCGCCGGTATGTCATCGGTGATTCGAACTCGAAGCCGAGTCGTGCCAGCTCGGCTCGAGACCTCAACCCAGTCACCGTCCGCGACACCACGCGTTTCCGCATCGGATTCATGCATATCCAGGACATCCTCGGCGTGCCATACAACGTTGTTGGTTCGCCGCGTCTGGGCACCGACGTTGTACTGGCTCAGGATCCGGCCGGTGGTCAAAAGCAGCGGGAACTTGCGAGTGGATCGTTCATCCGTCGGCACATATGGCGTGGTGATGAATTGACCTTCACCCCTGACGAATCGATCCACATGCATCACGGGAGTTCCCAGCGGGGCTTTCTCGTTGCACGGCCACTGCACGCTGCCGACCTTGTCCAGGAGATCGAAGGAGACTCCGGCAAACGTGGGTGTCATCTGGGCGATTTCATCCATGATTTGGGCGGCATCGTCGTAATGCATCTCGTAACCCATGGCCGACGCAAGCGCGCAGGTGACTTCCCACTCAGACATACCGGTGCGCGATTGCATGACGGGGCGGACCCGATTGATCCGGCGCTCGGCGTTGGTGAACGTTCCGTCCTTTTCTAGGAACGAGGTTCCCGGGAGGAAGACGTGTGCGAACTTGGCCGTCTCATTGATGAATAGATCCTGGACGATCACGCACTCCATCGATCGAAGCGCAGCGGTGACGTGAGCGGTGTTCGGATCAGACTGGGCGATGTCTTCACCCTGGATGTAGATGCCCTTGAAATCACCGACCGTCGCCGCGTCGAGCATGTTGGGAATGCGCATGCCGGGCTCGCCGCGAAGTTCGGTGCCCCACAGTGCTGTGAATTGCTCGCGAACGGTGTCGTCGGAGACATGGCGATAGCCGCTGAATTCGTGCGGGAACGATCCCATATCGCACGATCCCTGGACATTGTTCTGTCCACGCAGCGGATTGACGCCCACGCCTGAGCGGCCGATGTTCCCCGTCGCCATCGCCAGGTTGGCCATCGCCATGACCATGGTGGAGCCCTGCGAATGCTCGGTGACGCCGAGGCCGTAATAGATGGCGGCGTTACCGCCGGTGGCGTAGGCCCGAGCGGCCGCACGCACCTGGTCCGCAGGAACGCCGGTTGCCTCCTCGAGTACCTCGGGGCTGTTTTCTGGGAGCCGAATGAACTCTTCCCACGCTCGGAACGAGTCGGCATCGCACCGCTCCTCCACGAACGCCCGATCAATCCAGCCTTCCGTGGCAACGACGTGACCCATCGCATTCACGACCGCGACGTTGGTGCCCGGCAGCAATTGCAGGTGGTGTGATGCCTCGACGTGCGCGGACCGAACAAGGTCGATCGATCGCGGGTCCACCACGATCAATTCAGCACCCTCGCGCAAGCGTCGCTTCATCCGTGAGGCGAAGACGGGATGGGCGTCGGTCGGGTTGGCTCCGATAACCATGATGACGTCGGCGTCAGCAACGGACTTGAAATCCTGCGTACCCGCACTCGTCCCGAAAGTCTGCTTTAGGCCGTAGCCGGTGGGCGAATGACACACGCGAGCACATGTATCGACATTGTTGGTCCCGAAGGCAGCGCGCACCATTTTCTGGACGACGTACACCTCTTCATTGGTGCAGCGTGAAGAGGTGATGCCGCCAACGGCATCGATGCCGTATTCGGTCTGGATGCGTCGTAGTCGCTCGGCCGCGAAAGTAATGGCCTCGTCCCACGAGACGACCTTCCACTCATCGTCGATCGAGTCACGGACCATCGGCTGGGTGACCCGATCTTCATGGCCGGCGTATCCCCACGCAAAGCGCCCTTTCACGCACGAATGCCCGGCGTTGGCGCCACCGGTCTTGTCGGGGACCATTCGGACGAGTTCGTCTCCCCGGAGTTCGGCAACGAACGAGCAGCCAACACCGCAGTAGGCGCAGGTCGTCTTGACTTTGCGTGTCGGAACTCCAAGATCGATGACCGTCTTTTCCTGCAGTGTGGCCGTGGGACACGCTTGAACGCATGCGCCGCAGGACACGCATTCGCTCTCGAGGAACGGCACTCCATCGCTCGCCGAGACTTTCGAACCGAACCCACGACCAGCGATAGTCAGCGCAAAGGTCCCCTGCACTTCGGAGCACGCGCGCACACACCGACTGCATGCGATGCACTTGCTCTCATCGAACGTGAAGTAAGGGTTTGACTCATCCTTCGGCGCATCGAGATGGTTCTCACCCTCCATGCCGTAACGGACGTCCCGAAGTCCCACCACACCCGCCATGTCCTGCAGTTCGCAATCGCCGTTAGCGGGGCACGTGAGGCAATCGAGCGGGTGGTCGGAGATGTAGAGCTCCATCACACCCTTACGCATCTTGTCCAACTTGGGGGTCTGCGTCTTGACGGAGAGGCCGTCCACACAGGGCGTGGTGCAGGACGCGGGCGTGCCGGGCTTCCCATCGATCTCCACTAAGCACAGTCGACAGGAACCGAAAGCCGCAAGGGAGTCCGTCGCGCACAACTTCGGTACCTGCGTTCCCGCCAGTGCGGCGGCGCGCATGACCGAGGTGCCTTCGGGAACTTCGACGGGAACACCATCGATGAGCACGGTGACGGTCGATTCCGAATCGACCGGCGGTGTCCCGAGATCGTGTTGATCGTCGATGCGATCGCCCAGCACGGTCATGTCATCCCCTCCCCGTCGATGGTGCGAAATCCTCCGGGAAATTGTCAAGGGCACTCAACACGGGCATCGGGGTGAGTCCTCCCATCGCGCATAAGGATCCATCGGTCATGACCTCACAGAGGTCCCTGAGTAGTTCACCATTGGCCTCAGCATCCTCACCTTGGCGGATGCGATCAATGACCTCGACCCCGCGCACCGAACCAATTCGACACGGTGTGCACTTGCCGCAGGACTCCTCGGCACAAAATTCCATCGCGAATCGCGCCTGAGCAGCCATATCGACGGTGTCGTCGAAGACCACCAATCCCCCGTGGCCGATCATCCCGCCAGCCTCGGCCAGTGTTTCGTATCCCATCGCGACGTCGAGTTTGTCGGCCGGTAGGTAGGCACCGAGCGGTCCTCCGATCTGGACCGCACGCACTGGTCGGCCGCTTCGGGTACCCGCACCAAAATCGAATACGAGTTCACGCGCGCTGATTCCGAAAGCACATTCCACGATGCCGCCCTGGGCGATGTTCCCTGCGAGTTGGAAGACCTGAGTTCCTTGGGACTTCTCAGTGCCGAGGGCTGCGTAGGCAGCAGCACCTCGTGCCAGGATCGACGGCACGCTCGCCATCGTCAATACGTTGTTAATGACCGTCGGTGTTCCGAACAGACCTTCAATCGCCGGCAACGGTGGCTTGACCCGAACCATCCCGCGGCGTCCCTCGATGCTCTCGAGCATCGCCGTTTCTTCACCACAGACGTAGGAACCAGCACCCACTCGCACCTCGACGTCAAATGCGAGTTCTGAACCCAGAATCGCTGTCCCGAGCCATCCGTTGGCGCGCGCCACCTCGATGGCCTGGTTGAGGGTCGCGATGGCATCGGGGTATTCCGAGCGCAGATAGACGATGCCGCGGTCAGCGCCGACCGCGTACGCCGCGATCGCCATTCCCTCCAAGAGTTCGAAGGGATCCCCTTCCATCACCATCCGGTCGGCGAACGTTCCGCTGTCGCCTTCATCGGCGTTGATGCAGATGTACTTGTGCACCGGTGCATTGGCTGGGTCTCCGGTGTGTGCTCGCGCGGGCGTTTGCGCGACGGTGCGCCACTTGATCCCGGCCGGGAAGCCCGCACCCCCGCGTCCCCGCAGCCCGGACTCCACAACCGTCTCGACTACTTCCGCCGGGGACATGGCCAGTGCCGTTCGAAGGCCGGCCATTCCTCCGTGCGCGAGGTAGTCCTCGGGATCAACCGGATCGGTGATGCCGACGCGCTGGAATATCCAACGGTCCTGTCGAGCAAGGAAGTCGAGATCTTCGACCACGCCGACGAAGGATGCGTTGACTCCATCGGCTGTCACGTCGGCCGTCCGAACGTTGCGCCATCCGATGCGCGCACCGTCGTCATCGAGGCACTCAACGAGTGGCTCCATCCACAGCATCCCTCGACTACCCGTGCGAACCACCGAGTGACCCTGCGCGGTCAGCGCGGCGGCCACCTCGTCAGCGCCCACCGATCGCGCTGCGGAGTCCCGCGGCACGAACCACACCGTCATGAGGTCTCCCCGAGGATCGAACGAACCCGTGATTCCAGGGCAGCTGCCGTGGCACGACCCATGAGTGCGCCCCCGACGGTCGCAGCAGGAGCCAACGCACAGTTACCCAGGCAAAAGACCGGTTCATCGCCGCCCGTTGCCTCCGCCAAATCCGGTGACTGTGAGCAGCGCGCTTCCCACTCGCGCTTCAGTTCGCGACCCCCGACAGCCTGGCACGCCTCGGCAGCACACAGCCGGACAGGTACCGGCGGTGGAGGGGTTGTCCGGAGATCGGCGTAGAAGGTCAACACTCCGTGTACGTCCGCTCGCGACACGTTGCACGTCTCGGCAATCAACTGCACGGCATCCGCAGGGACATAGCCGAAGCGCTCCTGGACCGCTTGCAGGCAGAGCAGAACTGGTCCTGGCTCGTTCGCGATGGGCGCAATGATGACGCGCGCTTCTTCGAGCGACCATGCGGCGAATGCTGGTGACGTGATGGTCATGAGAGCACCCAATCCCCTCCGGAGTAGATGTTCATTCGATCATCACGTGCGAAGCCGATCAATAACAGGTCATGTCGCCGTGCAGCATCGACGGCGAGCGTCGTTGGACCGGACACGGCGACGATCGAACCGATGCAGGCGCTCAAAGCCTTGGCAACTATCTCGTAGGAAACCCGGCCACTGACCACTAGGACGTGATCGGTCAACGGCAGTGCTCCATCCATCAAGGCTCGGCCGATGACCTTGTCCACTGCGTTGTGTCGGCCCACGTCCTCTCGCACATAGAGGACTTCCGAGGCAGGGCCGACGAGTGCGGCGGCATGCAGAGCACCGGTGAGGTCGAACATCTTTTGACGCGATCGCATCTGCTCGATCAATTCCAGGGCCTGTCCGGGCTCGAGCCGCCAGCCCGCAGAGTGCAACGGGGCATACGGCACCGGCACGGCGTCAACGACGTCCGCGCTACACACTCCGCAGGAGCTCGATGTGACATACGCCCGCGGGCGCGGAGGTTCGATCCCGGGAGTCAGGCGAACACGGACGGTGTCGATCTCTGAATCGCCAACGTGACTTTCGTCGTCGCCTGCGATCTCGGGGGGCGAAGCCGCGAGGGCCTTCATATCGACGATGTCACCGGCATGACGCAGGCCCGCCTCGCTGACCAGCCACCCGGCGGTGAGGTCGAGATCATGTCCGGGGGTGCGCATGGTGGTCGCGACGACCTCTCCATCGACCGCGATCGTGAGCGGCGATTCCACCACCACCCGATCGATCCGGTCGATGCGGTTCGCATCGGGAATACGGCCGCCGGCACCTGCTTTGGGACGCGCGACATCCGCTAGCCGAATAGTCGGCCTCGGACTCGTCGTCTGTCCCACGTCTAGAAGAGCCCTACGACCTGACCATCGACAACATCGATGCGTTCACTGGAAGGAACCTTCGGTAGCCCCGGCATCGTCATGATGTCGCCGCAGATCACCACGATGAATCCCGCTCCGGCCGAGAGTCGCACCTCGCGAATGTTCATCGCGTGACCAGACGGTGCTCCGCGTAGCGTCGGATCGGTCGAGAAGGAGTACTGCGTCTTCGCGATGCACACCGGCAGGCGTCCGTATCCCTCTTCCGCGAGCTCGCGCAGGCGAGTGCGTACCTTGTTGTCCGCGGTGATCTCCGAGGCGCCGTACACCTTCGTGGCAACCGCCTCGACCTTCTCCCAGAGCGTCGCATCGTCGGGGTAGACGAAGGAATCGTGACCAGCATTGACCGAACGCTCGTCGGCATCGCACGTGTCAGCGACAACGCGCGCCAGATCAGCGGCTCCGGCTCCGCCGTCGGCCCAGTGGCTCGCCAGGACGATCGGCACTTCCATCGACTCGACGTGGGACTTCAGGAGTTCGATCTCCGCATCGGTATCCGTCACGAACTGGTTGATGGACACGATCGGTGGAACCCCGTAGTGGTCGCGCACGTTGGTGATGTGCCGCTCGAGGTTGACCAGCCCGGCCTTCAACGCGTCAAGATCCTCGGTGGTCAGGCCGTCACCGGCCGCGCCTCCGTGATGCTTCAGCGCCCGCACCGTGGCGACGATCACAGCCGCCGATGGCCGTAGACCGGCGCTGCGACAGGTGATGTCGATGAACTTTTCAGCCCCGAGATCGGCTCCGAAGCCGGCCTCGGTGACGACATAGTCCGCCAAACGCAGCGCGCCGGTGGTCGCGATCACGCTGTTGCAGCCGTGGGCGATGTTCGCGAACGGGCCACCGTGAACAAAAGCGGGTGTGCCCTCGAGCGTCTGCACGAGATTCGGCGCTAGTGCGTCTTTCAACAGCACCGTCATCGCTCCCTCGGCATTGAGGTCTCGTGCGTAGATGGGCTGCTTGTCGCGCGTGTAGGCCACGACGATTCGACCGATGCGCTCCTTGAGGTCCTCGAGATCGGTCGCCAGGCAGAAGATCGCCATGATCTCGGACGCCACAACGATGTCGAAGCCGTCCTCGCGGGGATATCCGTTCCCCGGCCCACCGAGAGCCACCGTGATGTCGCGGAGCGCGCGGTCGTTCATATCGACCACGCGCTTCCACATGACGCGACGAACGTCGATGCCGAGTGCGTTCCCGTGGTGGATGTGGTTGTCGATCAGGGCTGCGAGCAGATTGTTCGCGAGCGCGATTGCATTGAAATCGCCGGTGAAATGCAGGTTGATGTCCTCCATCGGAACAACCTGCGCATGGCCACCACCGGCCGCACCGCCCTTCATACCGAAGACCGGCCCCAGCGAGGGTTCGCGAAGACAGATCATCGCGTTCTTGCCGATGTGCCGGAGACCATCGCCAAGGCCAACGGTGGTGGTTGTCTTGCCTTCACCCGGCGGAGTCGGGCTGATCGCGGTTACCAGGATCATCCGGGCGCTCGGTCGCACGGGCTGCTGCACCAGCCAGTCGAGTTGGACCTTTGCTTTCGTCTTGCCGTACGGCTCGAGCACCGAATCGGGAATACCGACAACGTCGGCGATCTCCTGGATCGGTTTCAAAGTCGCTGCTTGAGCGATCTCGATATCGGTGGGCATATCGACCCCTTAACACCTAGGCGCCTTTAGCGGCGCGCGCCTTCTCGATCAGAACGGGGAGCAGTGTGTGCAAGTTGTCGACCACGGCATAGTCGGCGTGCGACATGATCGGCGCCTGACCGTCGGTGTTCACCGCAATGAGTGTCTTCGCGGACTTGCACCCGGCGATGTGCTGGGTCGCACCACTGATGCCGAAAGCTAGGTACAACTCCGGTGCGACCTTGGTTCCGGTCTGCCCCACCTGCTCGGCATGCGGACGCCAGCCGGCCGCCGTGACCACCCGCGAACAACCCACGGCACCACCGAGGATGTCGGCGAGTTCCTCGAGCATCGCGAAGGCCTCCGGGCCGTCCATCCCTCGACCGCCGGAGATGACGACCTTGGCTTCGGCTAAGCCAACACCCGTGGCCGCCGCTCCTGTTCGGTCGACGATTCCGACCTGGAGGTCGGCGTCGGTGGCGGGGACATCGAACGCCTCGACCTGTGCACTCCCGGGCTGTTCTGCAACAGCAAAAGCATGCGCTTGGGCAGTAGCCAGGAGTGGGGCTGCCGTCACCTTGCTGCGCTCGAGGAGATTGCCGCCCCACCGCGCACGAGTGACCTCGGCGGTATCCGGACCCGTCAGTGTGATCTCGCTGCATTCGGTCACCAAGGGCAGGTCCTTGATCGCGGCGATGTGCGCCAGCACTTCGCTGCCTCGCGCAGTTCCCGCAGCGAGCACCGCCCGGGGTTCTAAGCGTTCCATGACCGACAGCACTGCGCGTGCGTTGGCCAGTGGCGTGTAGTCGGCAATCGACGCGTGGCTGCCGTGGTGCACCGTGCGCACCCCGACGCCAGCGAGTTCGTCCACGCACTTCTCGGCATTCGGACCCACGATCACGGCTTGGACGTCGTCGTCCATACCGCGCGCCGCTGAGACCACCTGAAGCGCCAGTGGATCGAGCTCTCCTCGATCGTGATCGACGTAAACCAAGATCATGACAACACTCCGATCTGCTTCATGACATCGACGAGCGCGTCTGCTGCTTCCTCGCCGGCTCCGAGATCCTGTGCACCCTTGGACTCGCGGATCGGCGCGGTGAGGCCGATGAGTTCGATGCGGGGAGCATCCAACGTCGCCGGAACCTCCTCGATGGGCTTCTTGCGAGCCTTGATACGGCCCGGGACCGACGGATAGCGCGGGATATTCAGGCCATCCTTAACGGTGACGACCGCCGGCAGCGGAACGCTGTAAACCTCACGCATAGTTCCGACGGCTCGTTCACAGGTCGCAACTCCGTCGGCGATCGTCATGCCTTTGACGGCGGTCGCCACCGGGCGACCGAGTCGGTGCGCTAGACGCACACCTGTTTGTGCGTTGGCGTTGTCAGCGCTCTCCGAGCCGAGCAGGATCAAATCGAACGCGGTGCCGTCCGCCTCGATCGCATCGCCGATCGCCTTTGCCGCAGCCTGCGGATCGATGTCCGTTGAGTCCGAGTGGATCCAGATAGCCCTGTCGGCGCCGATCGCGAACTGCTCGCGAATCTGCTCTTCGACGCCCTCCGGGCCCATCGAGATCAACGTGACCGTGCCGCCGTGCTCTTCTTTCAACTGCACTGCAGCCTCGACCGCGCATTCCTCATGGGGACTGAGCGTGAATCCCAGCTTGTCGGTATCGATGGCCATGCCGTCTTCGGTCAACATGATGGCGCTGCCGAGAGACGGATAGCGCTTGATGCATACGCAGATTTCCATCAGCACACAATCCGTTCATTAGAGGGATCGAACAGTGGCGTGGCTCCGACACGTTCCACGACCACGGGATAGCGCTCGCCGAGGTACTCGACCAACAGGTCCTTGCCTTCGACCGCGTGCTCGGGTGGCAGATACGCCATGAGCAGGTGCTTGCCCAGCGATGGGGCTGAGCCAGCGCTTGTCACGAACGAGCGTCGACCGTGCTTGTCCGTGATGGGTGCTCCATCGAGCGTCAGGATCGGTTCCATACCGAGCATGTAGCGCTTCTCGCCACTCGAGCTCGTGTTGTCCACAACCGACAGCGTGCACATCAAGGCCACCGGATCCTCCTCGCGGTGCTTGAGGTAGGCCTCCTTGCCGATGAAATCAGCGTCCTTGACCTTCTTCAGTGCCATACCGGCTTCGATGACGTTGTACTCGGCATCGAGCTCGGCGCCGTAGGCGCGGTATCCCTTCTCCATGCGTCCCGTCGTGCCGTACACGCCGACACCAACGGGGATGAGTCCGTGTTGCTGACCGGCCTCGTAGACCATGTCCCACAACTTGGCACCCTGCTCGATCGGCAGGTAGAGCTCCCAACCGAGGTCCCCGACGTAGGAGATACGCGAGGCCAGGACGCGCAGTGACCCCATCTCGATAACCCGGCAGGTGCCGAAGGGGAATCCTTCGTGGGACATGTCGGCCTTGGTCAGTGACTGAACGATCGCGCGAGCGTTCGGTCCCCACACACCAAGCGTGGTCATCGAGGACGTCAGATCCTGCAACTGCGCCGTACCGTCCGCTGGCAGTTGGTCGGCGAACCACTTCTTGTCGGCCATGCCATGCGCCCCACCGGTCACGACCCGGAAGTGGTTGGTTCCCAACCGCATGATGGTGAGGTCGGACTTGAATCCGCCCTTGGGACTCAACACCGGCGTGTAGATCACCTTGCCGATAGCAACATCCATCTGACGCACCGCACACTTTTGGACTACTCCCAAGGCGCCGGGCCCGACGATGTCGAAGATCGCAAAAGGTGTCAGGTCGATCATGCCGGCGGTCTCACGCATCTGCAGGTGCTCGGCATTGATGATGGGTGACCACCAACGCGAGTCCCATTCCGCCGTGCGCGGCATGACGGCGTCTTGGTACTTCTCGACGAGACCGGCGTTGGACTCGTACCAGAACGGGCGCTCCCAACCCACGGCCTCGTAGAAGACTGCGCCGAGGGCTTTCTCCTGCTCGTAGTACGGGGACAGCCGCACGTTGCGGTTGCTCGTCCACTGCTCGCCCGGATGGATGATCCCGTAGGTCTTGATAAAGCCCTCGCCCGTTCGAGCCGTGATGTGCTCGCGGGTCTTGTGATGGTCGTAGAAACGGGCAACGTCGGCGCCGTGCAGATCGATCTCCGGCTCACCGAGAACCATCCACTCGGCGATGGACTTACCAACGCCCGGACCCTCCTTGATCCATACGGCTGCCGCGGACCACAGGCCCTTCACCTCGGGCGTCTCGCCGAGGATCGGTGCGCCGTCCGGGGTGAGCGATAGCAGACCGTTGCACGCGTACTTCTCACCGATCGACTCGTCTCCAACGATGTCCGGCATCAACTCCATCGCGTGCTCGTCTTGCAGATCAAAGTCCTCCTGCGTGAACGGCATCTCGGTCGGCGACAGAGCTGCTTGCTCGTTCGAGGGGATCTCGCCTGCCTCGTACAAGATCGCGCGGTGGGCGTAGGAGCCGATTTCCAGGCCGGTTCCGTGCTGCCGCTCGTACATGAAGGTGTCCATGTCGCGGATGATCGGCCACTCGATGTCGCCCTTGGCGTCCGCGAAGAACGGAACCGGACCGATGTCCTTCATCTGGTGAACCGCCGGCGTCAACGGAATCGCAGCACCTGCCATCTCGGCGATACGCGGGCTCCAGCAACCGCAGGCAACGACGACGTACTCGGTATTGATCGTGCCTCGGTCCGTTACAACGGCAGACACCCGACCGTCGGTCACCTCGATGTCCATGACTTCGGTGTTGGGCAGGCTCGACAAGGCACCCATCTCGATGGCCTTCTCGCGCATGATCGTTCCGGCTCGAAGCGAGTCCACGACACCCACCGACGGTGTCCAGAAGCCACCGAGAATCACTTCTTCGTCGATGTACGGCACCTTCTCCTTGCATTCAGCAGGAGTGAGCATCTGGGTGTCTTCGATCTCGAAGGACTTGGCCGACTGCATGCGTCGGTGCAATTCCTGCATCCGGTCCTCGGTACGGGCAACCTCGATACCACCGCACTCGGTGAAGACACCCATCTCCTTGTACTGGCGCATGCTCTCCAGCGTGAGTTGGGTGATCTCCTTGCTGTGGTCGGTCGGGAAGATGAAGTTCGAGGCATGCCCGGTGGAACCTCCCGGGTTGGGCAGTGGGCCCTTATCGACCTGGACGATGTCCGTCCAACCCAACCGGGCCAAATGCCACACGATCGAGTTGCCGACGATGCCTGCTCCGATGACGACGCACTTCGCGTTGCTCGGTGCCTGCAGTTCCTCCGCCATGTGCTCTACCTTCCGTTCTTGTCGTTCTTCGTCTATTTCGGTTATTTCGCTGCTAAAGGGCGAGGCGCATTTCTGCCTCGAAACCTTCGATGTGCTTGCCCATTACCGTCGCGGCCCGTTCGGCATCGCCGTCTCTGATCGCTTCGAGGATTTCGCGGTGCTCGAGCACCGCCTGGTGTAGATGCGTGACCTTCGTCAATCCCAGGAACCAAATCCGAAGGGCATGTGTGTAGTAACTCTCAAGATCCTCCGCCAGGTAAGCGTTGTGGCTTGCCCGGTAGACGACGTTGTGAATGCGCTCATCGAGGTCCATCAACACTTGATCGCTGGACCACGAACGATCGAGCTCGACACCACTGTGTTCATAGGCGGCGAGGTCGGTGAGTAGTTGGTCGATCACCTCGAGGTCGGCATCCTCACGCCGTTCAGCGGCCAACTTCGCGGCGAAGGGCTCGAGTTGCTCGCGCACCTCGCTGATGGCCATCAGATCCCGTGGGTCCACCCCGGCGACGAACATGCCGCGCCGGGGGTAGACGTCGATGAGGTGCTCGGACGCCAGTGCACGCAGGGCTTCGCGCACTGGCGTCCGGCCCAGACCGAGTTGCTCGCACAACTCGGACTCGCTGAGCACCGCCCCTGGTTCGAGCTCGGCGGTGCAAATCATGCGACGCACGCGCCGGTATGCCTGGTCGGCCAGGGACTCCGTCGTCGTGGTCATGGCACAGATATATCAGTTTGCCACTGTCTTGTACACCAGTTAGCGAAATTTTTTCGTCAGGCGCTACGCCAACAGCGCCTCGACCGCCTCGGCAAGGCGGTCCCGGCCCACGCGGCGCACCTCCAGGGGAAGGCCCAGGGCCGCGGCGGCGTCTTCGGCCAGGCCGCGGATCTCTGCGTCGTCGGACCTACCCGCCAACCAGACCACCCGCCGGTAGTTGCCGAAGTAGTCCTCTCGCAGTTCGGGATAGCGATCTAGGCCGAGTTCGACGATCACCGTGCGGTGGAAGCCCCGAACCAGGAAGTCGGTGAGCAGATACGTGCCCGGCTCGTGCGCCATCAACGCCGCGATCTCCGACCGGCCCGCGTAGACGTCGTAGCAGTGCGCGCCGGGAAGTCGCACAACGCCCCGCCTCTCGCACACCTCATCCAACGCCCCGTACGTGCCGCAATCGGAGTAGGCGATCACGACCGGCCCGTCTCGCGGCTCCAGCTTGTCGAGCAGCGCTTCGACTCTCCCGGCGATCTGCTCGGGATGGTTGTGCAGCAGAGGCGGAAGCGGGTGGATCGAGATTCCCCAGCCCCGCTGATTATCGAGTTCGATGAGGTCGTTGGCGAGGGCACCGCAGGCGATCACATCGACCATTGTCCGCGCTACCTCAGACCGGAAATGCGAGTTCGTCCACGAAACGATCGTTGAAGTCCTCGCGATCTGACAGTTCCACGTAGCTGATCACGTTCAACAGCGAATGCGCGCCGTTGCGCTCCGAGCCGGACAGGACGGCCATCTTGGCTCCCTCGCCCGCAACGTTGCCCGCGCTCACGACGCGCGGCGGTGCGATGTCCGGGACAAGTCCGATACGAATCGCGTTCTTAGGAGAGAGGTAACTGCCGAACGAGCCCGCCAGCAGCACTTGCTGGACATCCTTTTCCTCAATACCGAATTCTTCGAGCAAGATCGCCCAACCGGTTGAGATAGCGGCCTTAGCGAACTGCAACTCGCGCACGTCGCGTTGCGACAGATACACACCGCTGCTCGTGATCGGATCGCCGGCGAGCACGAAGACCCGCTCCTGCCCCCGCATGACGAGTCGATCCGCCACCTGGGGCGCGAGTTCCGCAGCCCGCTCATCGGGCACGAACCGACCGGACTCGTCGATCAGGCCGACTCGCACCAACTCGGCGATGGCGTCCACGAGTCCGGAGCCGCAGATGCCGGTCGCCGCGGCATCGTCGATGACGTCGATGTGGAGACCGGAGTCATCGATCCGGACGACTTCGATCGCCCCGGCCGCCGCGCGCATACCGCACGCGATGGACGCTGCCTCGAAGGCCGGGCCTGCAGGCGCGGCGGTGGCCAACAGCCGATCTCCGTTGCCCAGGATCATCTCGCAGTTGGTGCCGACGTCGATGAACAACCGAACTCGCTGATCACGGTCCATTCCGCAGGCAAGTGCTCCGGCGACGATGTCTCCGCCCACGTACGCACCGAGGGCGGGGAACAGGCATGCGCGGGCGCGGGCATTTACCTTGATGCCGAGCTCACTGGCCCTGACATCGGGATAGTCCTCCGCAGCCAGGATGAACGGGGCAACACCGAGGGGCTCTGGATCAATACCCAGTGCGATTTGCACCATCGTCGCGTTACCCGCAACCGCCACCTGATAGACCTCACTGCGATCGACCCCGGCCTCGACGCATACCTCTTCGGTGAGTTCGTCCAAGGTCTCGTGGGCAAGGGCTTGAAGAGAATCCAAAGCCGTGGGGTCGAGCATCGTGGCACTGATACGGCTGATCACATCAGCGCCATAGCGCTGCTGCTTGTTGAGCATCGACGACACCGACAGCGGCATGCCGTTGATCAAGTCCACAAGTGTCGCGACCACACTCGTGGTTCCGAGGTCGTAGGCGATCGCGAATACCCGGTCGCTGGTATCGCCGGGTTCGATCGCCACCAGGATGTCGTCGACCACCACGACTGTGACCTTGAAGTCCGCAGAACGCAGGATCTTCGGTAAGCCTCGCAATACCTGCGGGTCAGCACCCGACGCCATGTCGGTGATGCCGTCCATCACCCGACGCAGATCCGGGCGCTGGTCGGTCAGTGTCGGTTCGGGCAGCTCGAGGTAGCGCTTGAGCACCGTCGGCCGATGGATGACCTGACGCCCGACTCCCACAGTCGACGCCTTCGGACGGGTGGTGAGAGGAGGCACGTGCACACGCAGATCACTCCAGGCGGCCGCCTGACACGCCAAGCGCCAGCCCTGCTCCATCTCCTCTTCGGTGAACGCCCGCGCATCGACGCCTCCCGCGGGCACCTCACCCTCGAGAATCTGGACGCGGCACTTGCGGCAAGTACCGTGCCCGCCGCACGTGGAATCGACAGCGATGGCATTCCAACTGGCCACATCGAAGACGTTCACGCCGACCGGCGCGCGCACCTGCTTGCCCGACGGTTCGAAGACCACGGACACACGCGCTACTTCCTCGGTGCCGGGATCCTCAAGTGAGGGGACCTCCGGGCCCGGGTCTTCAATGAGGACGGTCGTATCCAGTTCCTGGTCTTGACCAGTACCGGAGCCGAAGTCGCTTTCTGTCATTACCCCTGCGCTGCCTCGCGTGCCCGATGGGCAGATATCCAGTTCATGCCCCACTCGTCATTGCCGAGCATCAGGTCCCCTGCCTTCACTGCCGTCACAATCTGTGGTGTGCGAGCGTCCATGATCGCGCTCGTCAATCCTGCACCCATCGCCATGGGAAGGAACACTGAATTAAGGGTGTGTCGGTCGGGCATTCCGAACGACACATTGGACGCACCGAGGGTCATGTTGACCCCGATCTTGTCCGCGATCAGTTCGATCGTCTCCAAAGTCCGAACAACCATCTGCGAGTCCGCACCGATCGGCATGGCCAGCGGATCGATGACGATGTCCTCGATCGGGATTCCGTACTTGGTGGTCGCGGTCTGCACGATGTACTCCGTCAACTCGAAACGGCGTTGCGGATCTTCGGGAATCTCTTTGTCGTCGTTCGGAAGTGCGATGACGGCTGCCCCGTACTTCTTCACTAGGGGCAGGATCAGTTCCATTCGCTCATCTTCGGCGGTCACCGAGTTCACGAGCGCCTTGCCCTCGTACGCAGCGAGTCCTGCATCCAAAGCCTCGACCACCGAAGAATCGATACACAGCGGCATGTCGGTCAAACTCTGAACCAAACGGACGGCGTCGGCCAAGAGCGCCGCCTCATCCACCAGGGGTGCGCCCATGTTGACGTCGAGCATCATCGCGCCCCCGGCCACCTGGTCGGCCACGTCCTTCTCCACGGCCGAAAGGTCCCCGGAGCGCAGTTGCTCTTGGAAGGCCTTACGACCCGTGGGGTTGATGCGCTCGCCGATGATGCAGAAAGGCTGATCGGATCCGATGGTCAAAGTCTGGTTCGCGGAGCTAACGGTGGTGTGCATGGTTCTCCCCTTGTGACGGGCTTTTCGTGGGTTCTTCGTGCGTGTGTAAGTGTCAGGCGGTCTGATGGATTGACGGGTTTGCCCCTGTTGCGAATTCCGGGCCGATCTGGAGATCGGTCACCAGTCGCCGCAAGGTGTCGTCATGACGGAAGTCGGTTATGTGAATCCCGGCAACACCCGCGAGTGACAGCGCGTGCTCGGTTTGCTCCCGGACGAGTTGGTAGGACTCCTCCGCCGGATCCTCGGCATCGGCCACTCGATCGATCACATCCGACGGGACGTGGATTCCGGGCACGTTGCCTTCCATGAAGCGCAATGCCCCGGCCGTCTTGGTCAAGATCACCGTCGGCAGGATCGCTGCGCCTCGTGTGACACCGTTGGAACGACAGGCCTCGATGAATGCCTCGAGTTTGTTCGGCTCGTAGCCGATCTGCAGCTGCAGGAACTTCGCGCCCCCGTCTACCTTCAAGCGCGCCCGTCGGGCACGTATCTCCACTGGCGGCGCGAACGGATTCTCGACCGCTCCGATGAGGAGTTCTCGGTGGTGCTTGAGCTTGCGCCCGGAGAGGTACGTCCCGCGGGAGATTCCGTTCATGATCGACACCAACTGCGGACCATCGATGTCGAATACCCGTCGAGCCTCCGGCTCGTCGCCCGCCGTGACGTCGTCGCCGGTCAGCGCGCAGAAGGCGGTCACCCCGTGCATTTGGGCACCCACGATGTCCGCTTGAGCTGCGATCCGGTTCTTGTCCCGGCACACCACCTGCATGATCGGCTCGCCACCCACCTGCTTCACGGCGATGGCCATCGAGACGTTGCTTGCGTGCGCGTGCGCCGCGGGGTTGTCCGTGATGTTCACCGCATCCACGTACGGCCGATAGTGGTCGAACGCTTCGCGCACGGTTTCGAGATCTCCCCCATCCAGGGACGGAAACTCAGCCGTCACGATGGGTCGTCGCCGACTTTCGACGAGGCTTGCGAACTCCGACATCACTGCTCCGCCAACCAACCGTCAGGCGTCTCACGGTCCTTGCCGTTCATCAAGTTGAGCCAGGATGAATCCCCTTTAAGGGAATTGTTCACCGGTGGTCGAAGGTGCCCCACCTCTTCGCGCCACGAGGACGGGAGCAGAGGCAGGGTCTCAGCCCGGTGGTTGGCCTTCACCCAAACGCACCGCATCTCAGGCTTCACCTCGCAGTTACCGTCAGCGCGAACTCCCCCGCACGGCCCGTTGCGAAGTGTCTTGGGGCAGGTCATCGGGCAGGTCATCCCCGTTGAGTGCAAAACGCACTGGCCGCACATCTGGCAGTCCCACACGGGTCCCTTGACCACGTGCTCGGCCATCGGCAGCAACTTGCGCAGCATGGTCAGGCTCCGGACCGAACCGCGAGGAGTTCCTTGGCGCGGCGCACGGCCGTTGCAGCATCAGCGGCGTACCCGTCGGCGCCTGAGACGTCGGCGTACTCCTGGGTAACCGGCGCACCCCCGACCATGATGATGATGTCGTCGCGCAGCCCAGCCTTCTCGATGGCGTTGATGTTCACCTTGAACATCGGCATCGTGGTGGTCAAGAAGGCTGACATACCGACGATGTCCGGCTTGTGTTCCTGGATGGCTTCGATGAACTTCTCCGGTGGCACCTGCACGCCGATATCGATCACGTGGAAGCCGGCGCCTTCGAGCATGATGTTGACCAAGTTCTTACCGATGTCGTGAACATCGCCCTTAACCGTTCCCATCAAGAACGTGCCCACACTCTCTGCACCCGTCTGGGCCAGCAGTGGTCGGAGTACTTCTAGGGCACCGCTCATCGCCTTGCCCGCGATCAGCATCTCGGGCACGAAGAAATCACCCCGCTCGAACCGAGCGCCCACCTCTTCGAGCGCGGGAATCAACGCGTCGAACAGCAGCGAGTCCGGGGTCATGCCCAGCTCGAGACCAGAATTGGTGTGCTCGAGAACCGCCGGCGCGTTGCCGACCATGGTCTCGTCGTAGAGCGCCTTCAACACATCGTCCGGAGTCATGCAGCACCCACCCTTCCTCCTGTTTGAGTGACATTGGTGTCGGTCGAGCCCTCATTCCCCTCAAAGCCCAGCGCCGCCGACGCGGCCAGTGCCGCATCGACGAGGAGCTGCGCGTACTCCTGCGCAACCTCGCGTGACATTCGCAGGGTCGGTCCGGAAATGGAAAGAGCCGCAACGACACTGCCGTCCGCGGTGAACACCGGAGCGGCTACGGCGATGAGTCCAGGTTCTAGTTCGGAATCGGCCATCGCCCAGCCCCTGAGCCGCGTCTTCTCCAGATCGTCGGCGAGTCGTTGGCGCGAGGTGATCGTGCGTGAGCTGATCTTGCGCAGCCGACCCGGCGGGAGTTCGGCGCCGTAGGCCAAGAAGACCTTTCCCAGCGCTGAAGCGTGGAGAGGGATCTTCTGATCCCCCCAATTCACCCCGCCGATCAAATAAGTGCAGTCCAGTTGGCTGATCTGCTCGACCTCTTGTCCGTCGAGGACCGCGAGGTTGATCTTCTCGCCGGTCGCTTCGCTGAGAGCGGTCATATGCGGGCGGCAAGCCTCGATGAGTTCGTCGGTCGGACGCCGAGAATGGGCGAAGCGCGTCACCGCACCCCCCGGACGGACGGCACCGTCCTCTCTCCTGGAAATGAGATCGTGCCGCTCGAGGCTGGAGAGCAGTCGAGACAGGGTGCTCTTGGCTAGCTCACTCGACTCCTGCAGCTCGCCGAAGGTAAGCGGTTCCTCGGCTTCGAGGACCGTCAGGAGCAGACCCGCCGCACGGTCAACAGCTTGGGTACCCGACACAGACGCCACTACGCTCCCACTTCCCAGAACTTCACGGGCCCAGACTCTTCCCTACGGGCCCATATTGTGGAACGCTTGTTCCATATGGGGAGTGTAGGAACCGCCCTCACTCCCGTCAAGGGTGACGTGACCAGCGAGGAGACCCATGTTCCACAACTCGATGCCCCGCTACGAGATCTTGTCCCAGGACGCACTCGCCACGCTGGATTCCGGGTGGCGGCGAATAGTGAGCGAGATCGGCATCCAGTTCGCCAAGCCCGAGGCGGTCGAACTCTTCGCAGCCAACGGTCAAAAGGTGGACGGAGAGACCGTCTTCTTGGACCCGGAATTCGTCCTCGAGCAAGTCGCTAAGGCGCCGAGCGAATTCGACATGCAGGCACGCAATCACGATCGTGATGTGCACATCGGGGGCGACTCGATGGTCTTTTCGAGCGTCTACGGCCCACCCTTCTTCAGGCGAGGCGACGAGCGGCGTGACGGCACGCTCGCGGATTTCGAAGACTTCGCCAAGCTCGCTCAATCCTTCGATGTCATGGACAGCGTCGGCGGCGTCGTCGTGGAACCGAACGATGCGCCCTTGGATTCGCGTCACCTCGACATGGTTTACCGAGCCTTGACCATGACCGACAAGATCATCATGGGCAACGTGGTGACCGGGACCAACGCTGAAGACACCGTCGCCATGGGCGAAATGGTGTTCGGCGGCCGTGAGTCCATCGAGGACAAGCCCTTCTGCATCTCGTTGATCAACTGCAATTCGCCTCTGCGGTGGGACGACCGGATGCTCGATTCCCTCTTCGTCTACACGCAGGCGCGCCAACCGTGCATCGTGACCCCGTTCCTGTTGATGGGAGCGATGGCCCCGGTCACCATTCCCGCTGCGCTCGCTCAGCAGATCGCGGAGGCCCTCTCGGGTGTCGCCCTCACCCAGCTCATCAACCCCGGAGCACCGGTCGTCTTCGGATCATTCCTGTCCAACATCGATATGCAATCGGGCTCGCCTCAATTCGGAACCCCTGAGTCCGGCATCGGTCTCCTGGCAACCGGTCAGATCGCGCGCCACTTCGGGCTGCCATTCCGCGGCGGCGGCGGCCTCAATTCCTCGCAGGTGCCCGATGCGCAGGCTGGGTACGAGGCAATGATGACTCTCATGCCGGCGTTCCTTTCCGGCACGAACTTCATCATGCATTCGGCCGGCTGGCTCGAGGGCGGATTGGTGTCCAGTATCGAGAAGTACGTGATCGACGTTCAATTGCTGGAGATGCTGCAGCACGAGTTCACTCCGCTGGAGATCGACGAAGCTTCGATGGCGTTCGACGCGCACACCGAGGTCGGGCACGGTGGACACTTCCTAGGCGCCATGCACACGATGGAGCGCTTCCGCGACTGCTTCTACCGCCCGTTCCTGTCCAGTGCGGACAACTTCGAACGCTGGACGCGCAACGGATCTAAGGACACCGCCACCCGCGCGGGCGAGATCGCCGCGACCAAGATCGAGGAATACCAAGAGCCCCCCATGGACGAGGCCCTCAAGGAGCAGCTCCAAGACTTCGTTGCGCGACGTCGCACCGAACTAGGCGACTAACCTTCGGCTCCATGAAAGAGTCCTTCGACTACGTCATCGTCGGTGGTGGATCGGCGGGAAGCGCTCTAGCCAACAGATTGAGTGAGGACGGCACGAAAACCGTCCTGCTCCTGGAAGCGGGTAGGCGCGACTGGTGGTGGGAGGTGTACATCCACATGCCGGCGGCCTTGACCTTCCCGATCGGTAACCCACGCTACGACTGGATGTACGCCAGCGAGCCCGAACCCGGCATGAATGGACGCCGCGTCACCGCCGGTCGAGGAAAGATCCTGGGTGGTTCCAGCAGCATCAACGGAATGATCTTCCAGCGGGGCAACCCGCTCGACTACGAGAAGTGGGCCAGCAACCCGGGCATGGAGTCGTGGGACTACGCCCACTGCCTTCCCTACTTCAAGAAGATGGAGAACTGCCTCGCCGGCGCCGACGAATGGCGCGGAGACTCCGGGCCCCTCGTCGTGACCCGCGGCCAGGTCCGAAACCCACTGTTCTCGGCGTTCTTCGAAGCCGTTCAGCAGGCCGGATATCCGCTCACGGCTGACGTCAACGGGTACAAACAGGAGGGTTTCGCCGCATTCGACGGCAGCCTCTACAAGGGAAGACGCGTCAACGCCTCCAAGGCTTACCTGACGCAGGCCCGCAAACGCCCGAACCTCACTATCCGAACGCGCTCGCTGGTGACCAAGATCAACATGTCCGGAACCCGAGCCACCGGGGTTCAGGTCCGCGACCGGCGCGGCAAGACCTCCGACGTCTCCGCAGGAGAGGTCATTTTGAGCGGTGGAGCGATCAACTCTCCGCAATTGCTGCAGCTGTCGGGCATTGGCAACGCCGAGCACCTGAAGTCGGTCGGCGTTGATGTCGTCCACCACCTTCCGGGGGTCGGCGAGAACCTTCAGGACCACCTCGAGGTGTATGTCCAGCACTCATGCACACAACCGGTCTCGCTGAATCCGAATCTCCAGTTCTGGCGCCGTCCCTTCATTGGTGCCGCGTGGCTGTTCGGGCGCACTGGACCGGGGGCCTCCAACCACTTCGAAGCCGGGGGGTTCGCCCGCAGCAATGAAGACGTCGACTACCCGAACCTGATGTTCCACTTCCTGCCCATCGCCGTCCGTTACGACGGCACGGCACCGGAGTCCGGTCACGGCTACCAGGTACACATCGGCCCGATGTTCTCCGACGCACGAGGGTCGGTAAAGATCACCTCCACCGACCCCACCAAGGCGCCGGCCATGCAGTTCAACTACCTCACCACCGAGCAGGACAAGCGCGAGTGGGTCGAGGCGATTGCGGTTGCCCGGGACATCCTCAGCCAATCGGCATTCGCGCCCTACAGCGGCGGGGAGATCTCGCCGGGACCCGATGTCCGGACCGACGAGGAGATCTTGGAGTGGGTCCGCCGGGACGGCGAAACGGCCTACCACCCCTCCTGCACCTGCAAGATGGGCGTCGACGAAATGTCCGTCGTCGACCCCGAATCCATGAGGGTGCACGGCATAGAGGGCCTTCGGGTGATCGACGCGTCCGTCATGCCCACGATCACGAACGCGAATATCTACGCGCCCACCATGATGATCGCGGAAAAGTCAGCAGATGGCATCAATGGGGTAAATCCGCTCCCACCGGAGCCGATTCCGTTCTATCGTCACCGCGACCACACCGCCTAGGGCAGCGGGCTGATCGGCGACGCACCGACTATCGACGAGGGGGCTCGTAAGACCGTGACCGGACTGCTGATCGACGGCAGGTGGGTACCCGCCGAAAGCGGGGACACCCGGACCATCATCTGCCCAGCCGACGGGCGCGAAGTGGACACTGTTCCCGAAGCATCCGCGGCCGACACCGAGAAGGCCATCGCCGCTGCTCGCCGGGCGTTCGATGACGGCGGGTGGCGACGCACATCCGCCTGGGAGCGGGCCGCCCTGCTCAACGCGGTGGCCGATCGCCTCGAGGCCGAGATCGAAACGGTTGCCGCCGCCGAGTCGGCCGACACCGGCAAGCGACTCGAGGAATCCAGGTACGACGTAGCCGACGTCGTCTCGTGCTTTCGGTACTTCGCAGGCCTCATCCCCAAAGACAGCGGACGCGTCATCGACACCGGGAGTCACACAACTATTTCGCGGGTGCAGTACGAGCCCGTGGGCGTGTGCGGGCTGATCACGCCCTGGAACTACCCGCTGCTGCAGGCAAGTTGGAAAGTCGCGCCCGCTCTCGCGGCCGGGTGCACGTTTGTCCTCAAGCCCAGTGAGTTGACACCGCACACCTCGATTTTGCTGATGCAGTATCTGATGGACGCCGGGTTACCCGCTGGAGTTGGCAACCTGATCCTGGGCGCCGGCGCAACGGCGGGGGCGCCCTTGGCCTCTCATCCGGACATCGACATGGTGTCCTTCACCGGCGGTCTCATCACCGGTCGCGCGATCATGGCCGCTGCCGCACCGACGGTTAAGAAAGTGGCCCTCGAGCTCGGTGGCAAGAACCCCAACGTCGTATTCGCCGACGCCGACTGGGATGCGGCGATCGATAACGCCCTGACGGCCGTCTTCCTACACTCAGGGCAGGTCTGTTCGGCCGGTGCCCGACTCATCGTTCACGAGAGCATCCACGATGAATTCGTCGACGCTCTCGTACTTGCCGCCGAAGGCATAAGGCTCGGCGGACCCAACGATGACAAAGCCCAAACCGGCACGCTCATCAGCGCGGGCCATCGGGACAAGGTTGCTGCGTACGTAGACCAGGCTGTCGCCGAGGGTGCCGTGCTGAGATGCGGCGGTGCGCAACCAGACGATCCGGCGCTCGCGAACGGTTACTTCTACCTCCCGACGATCCTCGACAAGTGCAACGCGTCCATGACCTGCGTTCAGGAAGAGTCCTTCGGCCCCGTTTTGACAGTCGAAACTTTCCGCACCGAAGACGAAGCGATCCGTATCGCCAACGACACCTACTACGGACTAGCCGGGGCCGTCTGGACGTCCGACGTGTCACGCGGACAGCGCGTAGCCAACGCACTTCGCCACGGGACCATCTGGATCAACGACTTCCACCCCTACCTTCCGCAGGCCGAATGGGGCGGGTTCAAGCAGTCGGGTGTCGGTCGGGAACTCGGTTCCCAGGGATTCGCCGAATACCTCGAAGCCAAGCACGTGTACCAAAACCTCGATCCGAAGCCCACCGAGTGGTTCGACGTACCGAGCAAGGAGTCATGATGACGATGACCAGCCCCGCGCCCGCAGAAGTCAGCACAGATGCGGCGATCTCCGTTCGCGGACTTTGGAAGATCTTCGGGGAGAAGGCACACGAGATCATCGACTCCCCCGACGCCCGACTTCCGCGTCCGGAATTGCTGGAGAAGACAGGCTGCGTGGCCGCCGTCCGTGACGCGTCATTCGACGTCGCCAACGGCGAGGTATTCGTTGTCATGGGCCTGTCAGGATCGGGTAAATCGACGCTGGTTCGCTGCCTGACTCGATTGATCGAGCCGACGGCGGGCGAGGTCTTCTTCGATGGCGAAGACATCCTCACAGCCTCCAAGGCACGCCTGCGTGAACTCCGCCGTACCAAGTTTTCGATGGTCTTCCAGCACTTCGGCCTGCTGCCCCATCGTCGGGTCATCGACAACATCGCCTACTCACTCGAGGTCAACGGAGTCAAGAAGGAGACCCGTCACGCCCGCGCCATGGAGGTCATCGAACTCGTCGGCCTCGACGGTTACGCCAACCACTTCCCCGAGCAACTCTCCGGAGGTATGCAACAGCGCGTCGGCCTCGCCCGAGCGCTCGCCGTCAACCCCGAAGTCATGTTCCTCGATGAGCCCTTCAGCGCCCTGGACCCACTCATTCGGCGCGATATGCAAAACGAAGTCAAGCGGTTGCATCAGGACCTAAACAAGACCATGGTGTTCATCACCCACGATCTATCGGAGGCAATGAAGCTCGGGGACCGGATCGCCATCATGCGCGACGGAGACATCGTGCAAATGGCAACACCAGCCGATCTCGTCATGCATCCGGCCGATGACTACGTCGCGGACTTCACCAACGACATCCCGAAGTCACATGTGCTTACCGTCGGGTACATCGCTCGGCCTGCTGGTGATGGCGAGGATATCTCCGGCCAACCGATCGACGCCGACATCATCATCCGTGACGCAATCCCGCGCATCGTCAACGCCACCGGACCGGTCCCGGTCACTCGCGCCGGTGAAAGCATCGGTGTAATCGGAACGGACGACATCTTGCATCTCGTGGCCGAGGATGCATCCGAAGGCAGCGCTACGTGAACGCTCTGGAGTCGCTCCCGACATGGATGCGCAAGCGCAGCACCCTCGTCCTTTTGGTCGTGGGCGTTTGGTTCGTGCTCGGAACAATCCTCGCCGGTGTCCACACTCTGGAATTGTCAACCGCAACGAACACCCCGGCAACCGACTGGCTTCGGGAATTCGCGGCATCGATTCGCGGTAGCCGAGCGGAGTCGCCGATCTTCGTCTATTTCTTCAATCCACTTCGTGGCGGAATCGAAG
>Ga0181578_10001210_pt1 | contig 24888 bp, 17 predicted proteins | sample 071ome_21_FD_148659 | JGI IMG/M metagenome (GOLD analysis project Ga0181578, IMG submission 148659) | Coastal salt marsh microbial communities from the Groves Creek Marsh, Skidaway Island, Georgia - 071401CT metaG (spades assembly) | ecosystem: Environmental > Aquatic > Marine > Intertidal zone... | reverse complement strand
CGACGACGTCGTTGATGCCCAACGCGCCGAACGATAAAGTAATCACCGACGCTAAATAGAACCCAACGAATATGAAAATAGTCTTCCATAAAAGCATTCGATACGATCGTCGTTGGAAATACAAATCTAAACGTTGCGGTAAGGAGGTCAACACCGACGCTATCCTCGTTTCGCTTTCGCACTTGATTGTTTTCATCATATTTCTTCTTCTTCCTCTCTTTGTGTTGATTTGTTGTTGACTGCTTCTGCTTTTACACCTAAAGCTGCTACTACTCGCACTCCCATCACCACTAAATAATAACCTCGACGAGGAGAGAAAAGACTCGCTCTTTTCTCTCGATAATAATACTAACGAAGATTGTGGCGATGATGATGATTTTATCGTCGTCGTCGTTATCGTCGTTGTCGTTATCGCTGCCGCGCACGCGCTTCCTCTGTTGTTGTTGTTGTTGTTATTTTTCTTCGTCGCGGTTTTTAAAGGACGACGATGACGACTACGACGAGTGCGGCTAAAAGCAGCGACGCGAGATGCCGTCGTCGTCGTTGTTCTCGTCGTTGCGACGGTCGTCGTCGTCGTCGTCATTGCTGTTCAGCCCCCGAGGAGGACGTTTTGAAGAAAAGTTGTCGTTTGTTGTTGTCGTGTTGACTTACAAGAAGAGTTGTCGCGCGTGTTATTTTTAGTGGAGCGTTTCAACTATAAAACGCGTGTGTGTTGTGACAAATTTTGCACGAAGAGATAATAATAATAATAATAAATGGTCTCCGCCTCTTTGCTCTCGAGCCCTATCGTTATCAGTAACAGCAGCAGAAGAAGAAGCGCTTCTTCTTCTTCTTCTTCTTCTTCGTTTCGGGGGAAGAGAGTAGCGGTCGAACCATCACCGCTGGTGTCGTTGAAAAAGGAAAAAGGAAAGAAACGCGTCGTCGTCGTAACGACTTCTGCTTCGTCATCATCATCATCATCGTTATCAACAACAACAACGTGTTCGTTGTTTGAGTTGGCGGCAAAGAAAGCGAACGCAGCTGTTGTCGCGGCAAAACCAACGATGTGCGCAGCCATAGCGGCGAGTTTAACGGCGTCGAGTCCAATCGCGTTTCCGGTGTTTACGGCAGCTGCGATTTTACCAGTCACGTTGGCTTATATCAATCCAGTGTATAGTTTCAGCGTGGGATACGGTCTCTCGGTCGCCGCGAGCGCTGGCTTGTTGTTGAAAGCAGCGAGCACCAGTGGCATTCTCTTGCCGCAAATGTGTCAGTTGCACATATTGGGAGGTGTACTCTACGGTTTGCGATTGGGTATCTTCTTAGCCATTCGCTCGAAGACGTGGAAGGATTGGGGTAAGAGAGCGAAAGCGTCGCCCGAGGCGCAAAACAGCAAGTCGTTTTTACAAAAAACTATGGTCATCGTGGGATGTGGGTTTATTTACGCCTTGATGGCGTCGCCAATGTTGTTTCATTATCAACACGCGAACGTGGTCGCGCACCACGATATTTTAAAAGCCGGCGTTGTCATGCAATACGCCGGTTTGATTTTAGAAGCGGTTGCGGACCAATGGAAATACTTCCACTATCAAAAGAACGAAGGCAAGTTTTGCCAAACAGGCCCGTACGCGTTTTGCAGACACCCGAACTATTTGGGTGAAATGCTCTTTTGGCTCGGGTTATACGTCGCCGGCGTACCCGCTATGCTGACGAAATGGTCCACGTTTATCCCAGCTAGCATTGGGTGCGCGTTCATAATGTTTTTGATGACCATGGCGAGTAAACGAGGCGATAAGAACGCTCTGGAGAAGTACGGCGATGCGCCTGGATACAAAGAGTACAGAGAGAAGAGTTGCTCGCTCGTCCCAGGGTTTTAACGATGTTACGAGTTGAGGTCGTGTGAAGTGAAAGCTTCTTATGGAGTGCGCGTTTTACCGGCGTGTTTTTCACACAATATAATACTTTCTCAGCGATGATAATATTCACATCAAATTACATTTTGCCTTTCGCTTTCATTTCCGCTTCCAACTCCGCAACCGCCGCCAAATCATCCTCGCTCAAGTTATCCAAATCGATTTGTCCCTTAAACGACTCCTTCTCCGCTTTCGTCGTCATCTCGTCGTATTTCTCCGGAAACGCTACTTTCGCGATGGTTCCAAAGACGAAAATAGTCCCGACGATGATCCCCCAAGCTGGGAGAATAAACGACGCGACGTTGATGAACATCTGATCGAATTGCGTGGTGTCAACGCCTGGGATACCACCACCACCTTTCGCGAGATTGGAAATGACCTCATACGCGTGTTGATCCGCGAGAGAAGATCTCGAGATGATGTTTCTGTTGTTGTTGTTGTTGTTGTTATTCTTTCTGTTCGTGGTAATGTCGATGGCTTTTCTCACCGAAGCGCGCATCGCGAAGGAAGAAGAGGAGGAGGAGGAGTAAGAGTTCTTCTTCGCGCTGCGAGACGTCAAGGAGGACGATGAAATGGTATTAGTCGTCGTGGCTCGTGCAATCATTTTGATTAGGATATTACTTTTACGTCACAAGAGTGTGTGTTATAAATAATGGAGGAGCCGGGAAGAATTTTATCTGCTTCTTCAAGATATTTGTTCGATGAGATCTCACTTCACACGCGTCAAAAGAAAGAGATCAAAATTCACCATCTCTCTCTGTTTTAATAATAAAAGCAAAAACACTGGGTTGGCGAGCGAGAAGAATATGGGTACGTGCGCGTAGTAAAAATTATTATTTAACGAGAATGAGACGACCGAGCGATGATAATAATTATATGTGCAATTAAGCGTCTGCTAATTCCTCCTCGTCTTCTTCGGCGGCGTCCATGTCGTCGTCGTCTTCCTCCATGTTTTCAGCGTCGGCTGGATCGTCGTCTTCGTCGTCGATGACGATGGGCACCGCAGCCGCCGCAGCCGGTTCGTCTTGTTGTTCTTCTTCTTCTTTTTGTTTCTGCTCTTGTTGTTGCTCCTCGATCATTTTCGCGTTGAGAGCGGCGTAGTCGACCGCACCACCACGACGACGGCGCTTGCCTCCGACTTCTTCCGGCGGTGGTACTGCTGGTTCCGAGGCTTCGACCGGCGCGCCCCCTTCTTCAGCTTCGATGCCCCCGTTTTCTTCGAGCTCTTGCAATCGCAAAAGTTCTCGTTCTCTCTCCTCCTGTCTCCTGCGCAACTGCTCGGTCTCTCGTTCTAAGCGTTCTAAACGCGCGAGTTCTCTTTGTTCTCGCTTTTTCGCGACTTCTTTCTCCAAAATTCGGGCGTTTAACTTTTCGTCGAAGCAATCGGTGTTGTGCGTTGCAAACAAAGCTCTGCAGTGCGAGGCAACCGAGCGACCAAACGCAGAGACGGCTTTGCCTTGAATCCGATAACCACCTTCTAAGACCGAAATAACTCTCCCTCTTGCGTGCTTGTTCGCAATTTCGCACAATTCGTTCGTCAACCACTCGTAATCCAACTCTTTGACGCCTAAATTGACTGGTCCTTGAATGGCGTCTTTGGAATGCGCATCGAAACCAGCGGAGATGAATACCAAGTCTGGTTTGAATTCATCGAGAGCAGGTAAAACCTTCGCTCGCCACACGCGTCTCCACGAACTGCCGCGTTCGGCACGCTTCCCTTCGCCAATCATACCGACGTCTACGATTCTAGGCGGCGGCTTTTCAAACGTGGCCGTTTCCATTTCCGCCAACACTTTTTGATCGTCCCTGACGACGCCGTCTGCGGCTTCGTCTTCCGCAGAGGAGTACCCCGAAACGTATCCTGAATCCGTGTTGTCGTTCTCCGTGCTAGTGTTGTTGTTGTTGTTATTGTCTTCGTTCTCAAAATTGTTCTCGTTTTGTTCGTGTCTTTGTTTTGTATCTTTTGTCGGTCCCGTTCCCGGATAAAAATTTGACAGTCTTCCATAGCCGTGCACGGACGCAAAGAAGATCTCATCCTTATCCGTGTCTGGATCCATCCACGGTTTACACGTGTTCGTCGTTACCTCGCCACTACTCCAAGGCGTGGAGAATTTGACTTTTGGGGCGCTCGGTGCCGTATTTGCGACGAGCGCTTCGGTGCCGTTGCCGTGATGGACGTCGAAATCAATAATCGCAACTTTTTTTATGCCTTTGTGTCTATGCACGCATCTCGCGTACGCTGCCGCGACGGCAACGTTATTAATCAAGCAGAAACCGTGCGACCCTTGTCCGATTGGGTCGCCAGGAAGACCAACGGGTCCTAATGGTCCGGCGTGGTGTCCCGGCGGTCTCACCGCGCAAAAGACGCGTTGACGCTTTTCATGCTCCTCTCCGATGACAATCGCATCGACGGCTTTGATTGCCGCTCCAGCAGCGCACAGTGCCGCGTGAAACGAGTGCGAGCACACCGTTGTATCTCCATCGATAGTTCCAATAGCACCAGAGTGTATTCTCACATCCGGGAGAGATTCACAAATTTTTTGCACCTTTTTTATGTAATTGTACTCGTGGCATCGTAAGACGTCGACCATTTGCGCCGGCGACTCCGTCGTATCTATGCTCACGTTCGGAGACTCGGAAAAGTCCGCCGCGCGCAGAGTACCATTCACTGGGTTCATGATGCACGTCAATCTTTGAACGTTTTCTGGAGGAACATCAAATGAGCATCCTCTCTTGATCGCCGGACATGAGTGGTGTAACAAACACGCGTCCGGGGCGATTATCAAACCATTCGCGCTCGAGCCTCTTTCAGAGGGCGGCGGTGTCGCTTCTTTTTTACCTTTTTTCACCGCTTGACCGTTCAACAAGGAAAGCACATCGTCGTAACCTCTTCTTTTGGCGATGGACTTCGCACCTTCTTCTTTCGCGTTGACGATGTCTGCATCCGCGTTCCTCTTCATCAAAACTTTCACGCACTCTGCGCTGTTATTCCTCACCGCGTGAATCAATGCCGTGTTTCCATCGTTATCGGTATCGTTGAGCATGCTGGAATCGTTTTCCAACAAGAGCTCCAAAACATCCGCGCGATTATAGTTTGCCGCCCAAATCAACGCCGTCCTCCCCGATCGATCCTTCTGATTCAAATACGCCTTCAAATCGTCCTCTTCGTTCGGCGCTTCGTAGTTTTGAATCAAATACTCGCAAATCTCTTTACTCCCGTGTTGTGCGGCAATACTCAACGCCGTTCTGTGGTAATCATCTTCCACATCGTGTCGAGCCAAATGCGGCAACAGTACCTTCACCATCTCGAAACTCGCCTCGCGAAACTTTGCAAACGACGCCATCGTACACGCGATGTGCATGGGCGGAGACCCTTCCAAAGTCGCAAACGGATCCGCGCCTTTCTCTAACAGCATCTCTACCATTATATTCTGACCGCTTAAAATCGCGCAGTGCAACGCCGTTTGCCCGTCCTCGTCTCGGCGGTTCAGCGCGAGCTTCAAGTTGGCGTTGAATTGCTCTTCCGCAGCTTCGCCGTCGTCGTTCTCGTCGTCTCCACCACCGCGACCTTCTTCATCATCATCTTCTTCTTCCTCCTCTTCCGCGTCTGGATCAAAATCTTTCTCGTCGTCCGAATCATCCTCTTCTTCTTCTTCTTCTTCTTCATCTTCTTTTTCTCCGTCTTCTTCTTCTCCGTCGCCGCCTCCTCCATTATTCTCATCACCGTCGTCATTTTTTTTCATCTTCTTCTCTTTTTTAACCGGAAACGTCAGCGCTTTCCTCAACAGTTCCAAGTTCTCTCCGGAATCGCACAAATCGTGGATTGGGAACTGGCTGGCGTAGTTCCCTCCCTCCTCGTCGTCGTCGTCGTCGGAAGAAGAAGCAAACATTATTTTGTCTCTTTTATATTAAAATTGTCTTTTCGATTATTTTATTGTGAAGCGCGAAGAGAATTTTCATTTTCTTCAGACAAAACACACGCGAGAGAACAAGAGAGAACAAGAGAGAGAGAGAAAAATAAAGTCACACACACATCGATTATGTTTTTTAGAAGGACGAGTGATGCCGCGAGACCACGACGGATGACGATGATGACGGCGATGAGACGAATGAGCGAGTTGTTGGGAGATGGCGTGGCGGTGTCGTCGTCGTCGTCGTCGTCCCGTTTCACAACGAATAGAAGAGAATTTACGAATCGGAGTTATCGTTGTTCGTTATACACGACGTCGGCGGCAGCGAGCAGCGGTGAACAAGACCACGAAAGCGACGATGATAAAAACAAGGCGACTAAACGAATGACTCAATTGACGGAGAATAGTAAGGATAAGGATAATGACAATGATAATAACAATAATGTCACTCAGATTGAAAATCCAAACGAGAACGCGTGGAGAAGAATGTTACGAGAAGCGGACGAGTTGGTGTTGCCTCCAGCGCTGCGATTGAAAACTCTCGTGTCCTCTTCCTCTTCGTCGTCGTTAATCTCAAACGTGCCAGCAAAAGCAATTGTGAGAGAAACGAATCGACTGACGAGCAGAAAAGGCTCTTATAACGACATCAACAGCGAGTACATAATCGATAATAACAACCACGAGAACAACGGAAAGAACTCGATGGAGTTACCGAAACATTTCGAGAAAGCGGTGAAGAAGGCGATACAATCTGAAGGGAGCTCGAACAAGCAACTGGCGAGGAAAGGGAAACATTTGTTAGATGTGTTGAAAACTGCCTCGAGAGGTTTTCCGGACGATCACGAAGGCGGATTTGACGACGATTTCGAAGACTCCCGAGTGAGGAGTTGGGTGAACGAAGGATTGAACGTCAAAGGAAGTAAGAATAGTAGTCACAGAAGTCGAATGAACGATTCGGCGACCGAGACGTACGAAGACGGCGGAGAAGACGAGGACGACTTGGAAATCTTGAAACGAGATTGGGACGCGGATATTGAATGGGGGGCGAGACTCTCTGTGCGAAAAATGCGGCGGATGCAAATGGAAGAAGCTGTGTTTGTGGGCAAAGCGAAGACTCGAACAGGAGCGAAGAAAAAATTAGGTGATTTCGCCGCCGCGTCGGCGGACAATCCACGCCTCCAAATACAATCAGGGAGAAATGCGCCGAAATACGATCAAACCGAAGCTGCGGCGTATGCGATAACACGCGCACCGATGACGCTAGGTGCAATCACGAACGTTTTAAACGAGGTACATTTGCGATTGAACGGAGGAAGTGTAGATGAGAAAGTAGCGTCGTTTTCTCCAGAGACCCTTCTTGATTTTGGATCTGGGAGTGTTTTCGTCGGCGCCATGGCAGCTCGAAACGTCTTTGGAGATCACATCGGCAGAAATAAAAGAACCAGAAAAAGCAACGGTAAAGATCAAGAGGACGCGACGAGAAATATTAACCGAGTAGTCTTTGCTGCCGTGGACAAAAGTTCGCACGGCATGGTGTTTGCCAAACGCGTGGAAGCGTACATGCGCGATGAAGCTGAAAAAGAGGAAGAAGAGGATACAAAATTGGGAGCAAAAGCAGAGGATGCGAAGAGTAAAGACGAGGACGAGGATGCTTTACCTATACATTGGTCTGAAGACACGTATGTTCCGGAGAGTTTGAGAAATAATCGTAGATTTCCAACGCCGGAAGCGTGGTCTGAAGGTTCCAATCAAAGATCCGTCGCTTCGTTAGCCGCGTTGCAGGACAGAAGCGCTTCTTCGTTTGATCTCGTTTTGGCGTGTTATTCTCTCGGTGAAGTCATGGTAGAAGCGGAAAACGAAGAACGAAGAATTAAGTCGGGGATGACATCTTCGAAGCACCTGAGCGGCGCGAATAAAGCGTTTGGCATGCGCAAGGTGGATTTGCTCGCGAGGCAGCTGTGGGACAAAACGGCCGACGGGGGCGTTTTAGTGATTATTGAACCGGGAACACCGCGAGGCTCGAAACTCGTCCGAAGAGTGAGACAACTCGTGTTAGATTACGAAGAACGGAACGCGCGGAATGCGGAGAAAAAAATGAATGCAAGATTGAACAGCGTGAAACCAAATGCGCACGTCGTCGCGCCTTGCCAACACGATAAGAGATGCCCCATGAGCATTGCAAACGAAAAGAATCCAACCGCCCAAATGTGGTGTCACTTCTCTCAGCGCGTCGAACGAACAGCGACGCATAGATTGATGCTCGCGAAAGGTAAAGGACGAACGTATCAAGATGAAAAGTTTTCTTACGTCGCGATTCAAAAGTTACCAAGAGACAGAGCGGAGGAACTCGTGGAGTCGAAAGCTCTGCGCATTTTGGAAGAAGAAAACGATGTGGATGCTGATAATTCAGTATCTTCTGAAACGCACGCATTGTCTTTGGACGATGATTCCAACGACGACAACGAGGAAGAAGAAGAAGAAGAAGAAGAAGGTGAAGAAGAAGAAGATTCCGTAACATTCGACGAATCCACAAAAATTAAAGCTGGTGCTGTCGCTATGGCCTCCCAACCTTTATGGTCTCGAGTCATCCGTCCGCCGATGAAGAGACGCGGTCATGTCATCATCGAAACGTGCGAACCAGACGGTACGCTAGAGAAACGAACCGTCGCGAAAAGTCACGGCACGGTGTTTGGCATTGGTCGAGACGGCTATCGCCGCGCCAGGAAAACAAAACTCGGCGATTTGTTCCCTTTCAACGACGTGAAGAAGACGACACCGATCGATGCTAACGATACTTTCGATTTTGATACTCGCAAAACTATCGGCAGAGACAGCGTGATCTTTGACGAGGAGAAGTTCATCATGGATTGGTTGAAACAGAAGGATAAAACAATCGAAGAAGATTGATAGGAGACGAAAAAAAGGTTCTCCGATGCATGAACGAACGATGCGTGGCAATGGTAGTAATAAGTGTAAAATTAGTAGCAGTTGTTGTAGTAGTAGTAGTAGTAGTAGAGTAGTAGCAGCAGCAACAACAAGCTTTTTTCGTCGCAAGTCACAAATTTTTCCTTATTCTTCTTTCTTTCCCTCTCGCGCTGAGAGAGGAGATGAAGGCGATAACAACTTCGTCGACGTGCTTTTTATCGAGAGGATACAACAACGCCATCGGTTACGGAAGAATGACTCGATCTTCTTCCGCGTCATCGTGTTCTTCGCGACAGCAGCAGCAGCAGCAGCATCGAGGAGGAGGAGGAGGAGCTCAGAGCAGTAAACTCCGTCGGTTTATCCAGCAACTCACCTCCCCGTCGTCGTCGTCGTCATCGAAACGACAAACTGTTAACAACAACGTGAACCAAACATCACTCGCCGTTCATCCGCAAAGACGAGGACGTGGACTGGTAACGAGTGCCAGCGCTGGTGGAAACGATGGTAAATCGGAGGAGGAGGAGTCGCAAACGAAATACAAAGTCCCTCCGGAGGACATCTCCGTGTTCGTCACGCGTCCAGACGCACCGTCGATTTCGTTATCCCCTAACCGAACGCAAGTATTGTATTCGCACAAACCGAAAGACAACCCGCCGGTGTCTGAATTGGCGAGAAAGGAGCTCAAGTTAGGAGGCATTCGCATAGATACGAAACAAAATTCGAGTTCTAGAATGGGACACACGGTGAAATTGTCGATTGGAAAGTTCCCTAAGACGGAAGCGGACATCGGCGCGTACGAAGACATCACGGGCGTGCCGAAGAACGGATTGATTAACTTTGTGAGTTGGTCGCCGAACGGGAAGAAGTTGGCGTTTACGGTTAGGTTTCACGGCGACGAAGACGAAGACGAGGACGATGGTCCCTCATCCTCTGCGACTGGAAGAAAGCCGCTCGAATTGTGGATCGCGGACGTGGCGACGAAAACGGCGCAGAAAGTTACCTCGCTGGCGGAAAACTACCAACTGAATACAATTTTTGAATCCTACTCGTGGTTGAACGACGACGAGTTATTGTGTTGTGTAATTCCAAAAGATCGTCCGAAAAAAGCACCGAGGAGACCGAAAACGCCTCTCGGACCTAGAATTGAGAGTAACGTGGCTGGGAACGTGCGTCAGGCGCGAACGTACGCAGATTTGTTGAAGAATGATACGGATGAGAAATTGTTTGAGTATTATTGCGAATCGCAACTAGTTAAAACAAACATCAAAACGAACGAAACGACCATGTGGTGTAACGGTGAGAAGAAGATTTTCACGCGCGTCGACCCGAGTCCGTGTGGAAAGTATGTCATTTTAGAGTGCTTGAAGCGTCCGTTTTCATATGCCGTGCCGTGCGGCAGATTCCCAAAGAAAGTGTGGGTAGCGGAAGCGGCGACGGATAAAGTTGTGAGAGAAATTTGCGACTTGCCTTTGGCGGAGAATATTCCAATCGTTTCGAATTCAACGCGTGTCGGACCGCGTGGTGTGAATTGGCGTCCAGATAAAGAGGCGACGTTGTATTGGACGGAATGCCAAGACGAGGGCGATCCGAGAAACGAAGTCGGCGAAGGCAATCCTAGAGACATTTCGTATTTGGTTGATTTCACGAAACCAACCGCAGGTACGGATGCACCGAAAGCTTTTTACAAATCTGGGTTACGATTAAGCGGCTACGCGTGGGGATGCGACGATTTATCCATCGCGTATGAGAATTGGTACAAGACGCGCACGTCGAGAGTTGCGCCTTTCTCTCCCAAGGAAAATACCGAGAAAGATTCCTACGCATCGAGTCCGATAAGCGATGAGGAGAAGAAAAACGTACTGTGGGAAAGAAACTACGAGGATAGTTACGGCGATCCGGGAGGATTTGTGACGAGACGAACGGAATTCGGGACGTACGTTCTGGCGCGCGTTGAAGGCGAAACACCGTTGGGCGAAGGCACTGCGACTGGGAAAACTGGTGCAAAATTACTGTTACAAGGTTCCGGAGCGAATCCGAAGGGAAACAGACCTTTCTTTGACATTTTTGACGTCGACACGGGCAAAGCAAAAAGATTGTGGCGCTCGCCGAAGAAGGAGAAGTTATTCACGTGCGGCAGTCTACTTTCAGATTACGGCGAAAATGGCGAAGAGCCGATTACTTTGCAAACGATGCGCATATTGACGACAAAACAATCGCCGTCTGAATACGTTCAATATTACGAAACGTCATTCGATTACAAGAGCGGCGAAGAGTCCAAATATGCGCTCAGTGTCGATAAAGATGATGCAAACATAGTCGAAGAGTTTGAAAAAGAACGAGTCGAAGGTCCGTGCGTGTTGCCAGTGAGGGAGACGAAAATTTCGAACTTCCCGCACCCGCACCCACAACTGTCTGATCCTCCCAAGGAAATCATCAAGTACAAAAGAGACGACGGCGTTGAGTTGAACGGGACTTTGTACACCCCACCCGGGTACGATGCGAAGAGGGACGGGCCGCTTCCTTTGTTGATTTGGGCTTACCCGAGAGAATTCAAAAATGCAGAATCGGCTTCGCAGTTGCGCGAATCGCCGTTTAGATTCACGGGCATCTCACCGCAATCCTCTCTCGTATGGCTTGCGAGAGGATATGCAGTGTTAGACGGCCCTGCACTTCCCATCATCGCCCAAGGTGACGACGACGATGCCGAACCAAACGATACGTACGTGGAACAATTGGTCGCGGGTGCGAAAGCGGCGGTGGACGAAGTCGTTCGGAGAGGTGTCGCGGATAAAGATCGCGTCGCGGTTGGCGGACACTCGTACGGTGCTTTCATGGCTGCGAATTTACTCGCGCACGCGCCTGATTTGTTTTGTTGCGCAGTCGCGCGAAGTGGTGCGTACAACCGCACGTTAACTCCTTTCGGGTTCCAAGCAGAAGAGCGCTCCTTTTGGGAAGCGCCGGATGTGTATTCTAAAATGTCGCCGTTCAACAACGCGCATTTGGTGAAGAAACCTATATTATTGATCCACGGTGAAGACGATCCAAATTCCGGAACGAATGTCATGCAGTCGGAAAGGTTTTTTGCAGCTCTGAAAGGGAACGGCGCGCAAGCGAAATTGGTCGTTTTACCGCACGAGAATCACGGATATCGTGGATTAGAGTCCGTCTTGCACGTCATGGCGGAAACCAGCGAATGGTTGGACGAACACTGCAAGGTGAAAAGAGAATAAGTATTGAAGCACACGATTTTATAGAACTAGTTCTTGTCATCTATTATTATATATTCTATATTTATACTCCCCATCCGCTGCCGAAATCGCTCTGGTGTCTCCCGTACCCATCGTCGTATTCGTCGTCTACGTCCCACTCGTCTCTGTCGCTGTCGTCGCCGTCGTCAAAAAATCCATCGTCGTCGTCGTCCTCGGTATCTTCCTCTGGATAATCCCCTCGGTAATAATTTTCCGCGTTGCTATCTTCGCTATCTTCCTCCGAAAAGTACTCGTTTTCGTGTAAGTTATGCTCTATGTTTGCGTTATCTAAGAAATCAGACACTCTGACGATTGGCTCTTCGCAAATGATGTCGTCTGCTTCAACGCGTGTACCTCCCCTTTTGGGAACGACATCGTCTTCCTCGAGCACGTACAAGTCGTAAACCCAGTTACCATCAGCATCCTCTTCTTCTTCTTCTTTTTTCTTGTTTTCCGTGTACTCTTTCACCAGCGGCATATAGTTCAACAAGATTTGCTCTTCTAAGTCTGCTTTTTCATCTTTATTCACCCCCGTCTCGTCCTCTTCTAACTTTTCTTCTTCCTCGTCTCGGCACAAAATGTCGTAGCAATAAAACGCCTCTTTCGTAGAATCAGTCGCATATTCGCTCGTCGATGTAGTGACATTTCTCTTTTTCCTTTGCTCTTTGCCGACGGCGTGTTCTCTGGTCATGTTTTTCTTGCTTTCTTCATCGCTCATGACCTTGACTTCTTCGTACGTTCGTTTTGTCGTCGCCTTCGCGGTTGTACTCGCGGTGGCGTCGGTAGCGGTGACGATGGCCGCACCAACCTTCTCTCCTCCATCTCTCCTACTCTCTAACAAAGCCTTCACCGTCTCCGCATCTTGCGCATCCTTTTCTTCCACCGCTTCTCTCGTCAATCGCACGAATTTTCTCATCACACTTTTCCTCGTTTGTTCCCTCTCCGCCGCTTCTTCCCCTTCACTTCTCTTCGTGTTGTTGAGCATCTCGTGGTTTCGGTGAAACGGCAGCGCTTGACTCCCACCGCCTAAGACCGCATCTAACTGCGCCGCTAATTCCTGATCGTATTTATTGACGATGCTTTTTCCATCTCTTCCCTTTTGTTTATCACGCGTTAGCTTCGCTTCGTGCAATCTCTTCTTTCTCGCGCGTTGCGTCTCGTCGTCTTCTTCTTCTTCTTCTTCTTCATTTTCTTCTTCTTCTTCTTCTCGTCGTCGTCGTCCTTTTTGTTCCAAAAACAAAACCTCCGCCGACGGTTCCGAACCGCGCTTCCGCTTGACTCGAACGACGGATACTTTCATTTTCTTTATATTTTTTCCGATGGATGAAATCTGTTTTTGCGTTCGTTCGTTCGCGCGAAGAAAGAGCGCTAGCTACTTCTCTCGCTCTTCTTCTTCTCGAGCGACGAGAGAAGGAGAAAAGAGAGAGAGAGTAAAAGTAAAGTTTGCGTCTCTCTCTTCTATCGACTCAAATTCCCCTAAACCCTAGACCCCTAAAAAAAAGCTCTCACAATAATAAATTCCTCTTTTCTTCACACACGAAGGCCGGCAGAAAAAAAAAATTCAAATAGTAATGAGTAGTCTTGTTGTTACTTCGTCTTCTTCATCGTCGTCGTCGTCGTCGTCGTCAACGAGTACTACTTTGGCAGCTTCTCTTTTTCTCCTCTCGGTGTCCATCGCGACGTATTCTACTTCGCGTTTCGCGTGCGCACGATTCGCGAAGAGAGAGGAGAGATGTGGAACGCAAAAATCTCGCCTGTTGTTTCGTCGGACGAAATCAAACGAGATGACAAATGAGAAGAAGAAGAAGAGTAACAACGATAATGCGGAGACGAAGAAAGTGATGCTGGTTATTTCTCACCCGGACGACGAGGCTATGTTCTTTGGACCGACTTTAGAGAGTTTGAAGATGTCGAAACTCGTTGGTGGTGGTCAGGAAGATGCTGTTATTGATACCGTTAGCGAGATTAAAGTGTTTTGTATTTGTCTCTCGAATGGAAACGCCGAAGGTCTCGGGCAAATCAGAGCGAAAGAACTGAAAAAGTCCACGTTAGAGGTGTTCAAAATGGACGGGTGCGTGATTGCAGATTCGGAGGACTTACAAGACGGGATGGATAACGTGTGGCCTTTGGAGGAAATAGCGAACGTGGTGCACGAGTGCGTGCAGCACTACTCGCCGGATGTTATATTGACATTTGACGAAAAGGGCGTGTCGAGACACCCGAACCACGTGCAGACGCACAGAGGGGTGATGCGTTTTGTGGTGGAAGCAAAGTTAGGGGCGATACCGAACGCAGAATACACGGAAGAAAACGTGCCAGAGGTGTGGGTGTTGGAAACGACGCCTTTTTATAGAACGTTCATGGGGGCGATGGATTACTGGGCGTCGATAGTTTCCACGACGACGAGGAATAAGAAGAAGAAAGAAACGAGTGACAGTAAGAGATTGTCTCCCGAGGTGATGTTTTGCTCGAATAATCCTTCGTTAGTTTTAAAAGCGATGCGCACGCACGCCACGCAGTGGGTTTGGTTCAGGAAGTTGTACGTCAAGTTTTCGAGGTATTCGCTTATGAACACCTTGCGAAGAATTGATGTTGGTCCGCCTCCTTCATCTAGATGATAGCTGTGCAAGTAGTATTGAGCATGTAGCAATAATAATAGCAGTAGTAGCAGTCGAATGCAAAGAGATACAAAATATGTACGAATGAGCGCATAAAATACAGGAGTGGGCGTGGTGATAGTAACAATGATCTATCTCTCTTTACGTTTCGTTTCTTTTTATTGTACAAAAGATTTCTCTCAAAGCGGAACCGTCGCTTGTTGTTCCGATTGTTGTCTAGCGGTGGTGGAGCCAACAGCGCCGGTATTTCCAAAACTTCTTTGTCGAGCCGGTAACGCCGTGGGGAGACTCCAAAATCCGACGGAGCCATCGTAGGACCCGCTGTACACTTTTGTCGCGCCTTCACCAGTCGACGCTAAAACTCTCACGGCATCCTCGTGACCTTCAAACATTCCCGCGCACGAGAACGAATTCGCGTTCCAAAATCGGACCGTCGTATCGTACGATCCACTCACGACGTGACCTTGCATCACCGCTAAAGCTAAAACTGCCTCCGTGTGACCAATGATCACCTTCACGCACTCTAAATTATTTTGTAAGTCCCAGCACCGAATGGTTTTATCCCACGAACCACTGTAGAGGAACCTCGAATCGAGCGCCAAAACGCGGACGTTGTCGCTGTGGCCGGTGCACACGTGCAAACATTTTAACGTGCGTGCATCCCACGCTCGGACGGTTGAGTCATCCGAACCACTAAGGACGATTGGATTCTTTGAGGACGATAAATCGTTATTATCAGTCTCCTCGTCGTTGGTTTCCGGAGTAGTAGTATTGGAAGCACTCATCATCGACGAATGATTGTTGATATTTTTATACGCGATCAACGCTCGAACAGCATCTTTGTGGCCTGTGAGAGCTTTGATTTCCTTCAACTTGACGGCATCCCAAACGCGAATTGTTTTATCGTAACTTCCCGAAAAGACGCGATCTAACGCGACGACTAACGTTCTCACCGGCCCACCGTGCCCTTTCAAAACCGCAAGCGGCTCTAAAGTTACCACGTCAAACGCCCGGATCGTGTGATCGTAGGATCCGGTGAACAATCTATCTCGCATGCTCTTGTCATTTTTACTCACCTCATAAATGACCAACGCGCGAACGGCATCTGTGTGTCCAGAGAGCACTTTCATTCTACGGAATGTCGTGATGTCCCACACACGTACGGTGCAATCGTACGAGCCGCTAAACAATCTCTTGTGCTTCGTGCTCACTGCGAGCGAAAGCACCGGTCTGGTGTGCTCTTCCAACACGTGCACGCATCTTCTCGATGGAATATCCCAAACTCGCACGGTTTTATCTGCCGATGCGGTAAATACTAAACTATTCGTGGTTTCAACCGCCCAAACGATTTCTTCGTGACCTTCTAAAACCGTGTGTTCAGGCGCACTTGGGCTCGGTTCGCCACCCATAGCGGCGTCGCCTGAAACGCTTGCATTTCGCCTCGCTAAGTTATTAATAGCCGTTTCAATTCGATCGTCGTCTATGGTATCGTAGACGTTCGCTCCATCAGCATCACCTCCTATATTTCCATATGCGTCTTCTCTTCCTTCCCCTCTTGCGTCTCTGTCTGCGCCTCCATCGGAGGACATTCGTCTTCTTCCTCTCCTACCATTTTCTTCATCGAAATCGTCGAAATCGTCGTCGTCGACTAAGTCGTCTCCAAATTGTATGTTTCCACCAATTTGTACGGTAGGTTTCTGCGATACGTTCCTTAACAACTCCTCCCCTTCCAATTCTAAAAACTTTGTCTCCTTCGCCCATTCCAATATCGCGTTTCGCAACGCGAAGTTTGGAGTTATTTCGGTATTCCTCAATCGTTGTCCGGTCGATGGACACGTCTTATGGCCTTGTTGAAACCACTTGGTAATTGAACGTCTGTCGTACGTGTGTCCGGAGGCTATAAAAACCGGGTCCCGCATCAACTCGAACGTGATTGGACACGAGAAGTGCATGGGCACCTGAATCGTCTTTTTTTCTTTGTTTCTGTCTCTGTCGTCGTTGTTGTTGTCGTTGTTGTTGTCGTTCTGAGAAGGGGGCGACGATAGAATTACTTTCTCTTCCAACTCCGATTCCATCGTCACCATCCGTTCTCCTCCTTCTTCTTTTTCTTCTTCTTTTCTCTCCTCTTCAATCATCATCGCGTTATTATTCTGACTTTGCTCTCGTTCGTTGTTGTTGTTTTCCCCGAGAAGAAGCGTTCGATTCCCCTCCTCGGGTTCTTCTTCTCTGACGCTGTCGTTCATTTTCAGCAGCAGCGGCAGCAACGACGACGACGAGAAAAAAACGAAAACGTGAGAGAGAGAGAGCAGAGAGAGAGTCCTTTTTTGCGCTCCGTTTCTTCTCTTATCGCCCTTTAAGTGTGTGCGTGTCCGTGTGTATCTGTGTAAAATTAATAATGGAGAGAGAGAGAGATGAATGAGACTTTTTTTTCTTTTTTGCCCCGAATTTGCCCCTTCCGTGCCTTCTGCCCTTTTTCACCAAAAAATACGCGAAAGAGAGAGAGAGAGAGTTATTTATCTTTTCTTCTTCTTGTTCAGATCACAAAAAGCTGCTTTACGAAATGTCATCATCGCTGTCTTCCTCTTCTTCCTACCACGGTTTGGAGCACGCGCTGAGTGCGAAAAACAACAGACGAAGGGGGTCTTCGCATTTCTCGCGGAGCGGCACTCTTTTCTTCTCCGCGTTCATCGTCGCGTTCTCGTTCGGCGTGTTGTGTTGCTTGTTTTCTTTTGCTCTTTTGCATCAAAAACACCTGGTTCCGAGATATACAAATAATAGAAACAGGAACGCGGCGCGAACGGTCGCGTTGAGAAGACTGTCGAAAGAGCATCCCGAATCAGCATCGAAGAAGAAAGGTGTTTCTGCCAAAGACATATGTTTGTTCGCGCCGAGCACTCTCGATCGCCTGAAACCGGTTCTTCCCAGGCTCGCACAGACGTGGGCGGGCACTGCCTCTATTGCTGTGTTGGCTTCTGAGGAAGAAGTAAGGAAAGAGATTTTTGATGCGAGCACTCATCGAGAGTTTACGAGAGAACGTCTGACCGTCATCGCGGTAGAGCCTTTACCGGAATATGAAAGTCGATTCCCAGTGAACGCGTTGCGAAATTTAGCCATGTCGGGATGTCGCACGCAAAACGCCACGTACGTAGTTTTACACGACGTCGACTTTGAAATATTTCCAAACGCGCCTTCGAAAGAACTATTGGAAGAAATAGAGGAAGTTTTAACACCGAACGCGAAGCACGGATTAGTTTTGCCTTCGTTCACGGCGGACGATCGATACTTGCGCAGAGTCGAGACGTTTCGAAAAGAGCATGACTTTTCGCCCGAGTCGTTGGATGCGTTGAACAGCTTCAACCGGAAGGAAAAACTCATAGAGTTGATAAAAGAGCACGGTATCGTTGAATCATTTCGGGAGAAATATTGGCCGGTTGCACATGCAGCAACAAACGTATCCAAGTGGCTCTCGATTGCTGCGGAAAAAAAGAAGGACGGAGAAGAGCGACGACCGTACCCGGTGGGCGCAAATCATCGCAGGAGTCGACATCCGTATTACTACGAGCCTTGGATAATAATCCGAGGCGATATCGACGATATGCCAGCATTTGATGAATCTTTCGTGACGTATGGGTTCAATAAAATAAGTTGGATTCACGAGTTGGCGGCGGATGGGTACAAGCTCTTCGTTTCTCTCTCTTCTTGGATGGTTCACACGAATACGCACCTTAATCGCGGCTCTCAAACCTCTGGCGAGATGCTTCAAAGGTGTAAATATACGGCGAATACTGGCAAAGATTTCCGTATTTCGCGCATCGGTCACTCGTGCATCCCAAGATTTCTTAAGCGTCTCGATTGCGCGTATCACTTTGGTCTCGATCGAGTGCAATGGCCGACTTCGAACGACACGGTTCCAGAACTGTATTTAATGGATACCATGCGAAACGAAAGCCGAATCGCGTGTTTTGGTGGATGTGTCACCGATCAAGAACTCGTGCCAAAAACACCAAAGCTGGCCGTATTACAAGATGGTCAAGTCACGAAACGTGTCGTCGAGAAACCAGCGCGGAGGCGAAGAGAAGCATGCGAGAGGTTGCACGTGTCCTCTTCGGCAACGTGGACGCTTTGATACGTGGTGTTGATAAAAAAAGAGTGGGAACGAGAGAAAGAGACGAGTTTTTAAAGTGCGATTTTAAAAATTTTCTTGTGTTCTCTTTTTCTCAAAATACAAATACTCGCGGTAAACCACTACTGATATTCCTCTCTCGCTCTTTTTCCTAATAATAACACCGGAGAGGAGGTCGTTTAATAGTAAAGTTCTTCTCAAATCAGTTTCGATTGAAGAAATTGGACGGCGAAAAACCGCCCGCAAAGTTGGTCGTCATTCCGGCGTCTGCCAGTTTCATCGCTCTCGGAGGGCTCGCAATGTGGTGCTCCATAGTTTCGCGTTCCTGCTTACCTCTGAGCACAGTGGGCATTCTCTCTCCGGCACCTCCATTTACACCACCGGAGCTATTATCGTGACCCATACGAAACAAGTGGGAAAGACGATTGTTGTTTCTCTTCGTCTTTTTGAAAGCGCCGTCGTAGTTGGAAACTTTGCCAAGGCCAGCCATCACCAATCCATTCGCGGCGACATCGCCACCGTCCGCGTGCATTTGTGCACTCGTGCTGACAGCATTTCCTCCTCTCGCGGGGGATTGAAACGTGATGGCGGTATTGTCAAACGCGCAACTTCCGTCAGCGAACCCTCTCGGTGCTTTCGTCGGCGCCGGCGGAGGCTCTACCGCAGCCGTAAGGGTTATTCTCTCTGCTTCTTCTCTTTGTTGTAGTGATTGTTTCTCTTGCAAAAAATATAATTCCTGGAAAGGAATGTTGTTTGGATCGCTGTGATGATGCGCAGACCCGCTTGTCGTCGGCCCAGTATTCTTTCTCACTCGCATTTGCTCTGGAGAAAGTAAGCAGTTTGCCTCGCTTGGGCTCGCGACGTATTTGTCGTACATGGTGCCCTCGCGCACATTCACGTGCGCATTAATCCTTCCAGGAGTCACTCGAGCAGTGGCACCTCCACCGTTGACCCAATTCAACAAAGACGATGGTGATGCCACCGGTGAGTGCACCATGGTATTCACATGTTCGCCAAAGACGTCCTCGAATCCGCGTTCGGCATCCTCCTCGTTCGCGTATCTTCGGACGCCCGTGGGCGTTCTCGCGTAGGCGTTCGGCGATTGAAAATGAAATCTCGTCGACGGTGAGTTGTGACGATGATTATTCATTTCGTACTGTGCCGCCGCTGACACTAAGGGTTCTTTACCGGAATCCTTCTTGCGATACTTCTTCGCGCTTTCTCCGTTCTTCTTCGCGCCTTTCTCGGCTGCTCGTTTCGTCGCTCCTCCGGTAGTGTTCTTGTTCGTCTTTGTCTCCGTGAAAACAGTCCCGGCGAGCGGATCGAAGAAATCTCCGCCGATATTTGAAGGGACGTAACTCCCGTACGCTGTCGATGACGGCATGACTGAACTGGCTCGACTTTGCTTCTTTGTCTTTGCCGACTTGGTGCCTTTCCCTGAGGACTTCTTGCCGTTCTCGTCCGAGTTGTTGTGATAGGCTGCCGCCTCCGCGCTCAACCCTTTAGCGTACGCCTCTTCCACGCGTCTTTTCAAAGTCGAGTTCCAGTGATTTTTAATCGCGTTATCCGTTCTTCCCACGAAATCTTTCGCAATCTCAGCCCATTTGTTCCCGCACTCTTGGTGTTTTCGAATCAAAAGCAAATCCTCCTCCTCGCTCCAATCTTCTCTCTTGATTTCAGGATTCAAATGATTGTACCATCTCTCCCGGCACTGTTTCCCGATTCTCCCGGGCAACTGTTGCGCGATTTTCGACCACTGCTTCGCCCCTAACTCCGCGACCAACGAGATGATCTTCTCGTCTTCCTCCTTCAACCACGGACCTTTCACCAACTCTGGGTTGAGCACTTTTTGCCACCTGTGTAAACACTGAACGTCTGTTCGCTTCTCCACGCCTTCGTTCGTTTTGAAGTACTCCGCTGTTTATTAGTATCGTTATCATCACGCATGAAAAAGAAGAAGATGATGATGATGTTTTGTGGTTAGTAACGAAGGAAGAGACTATCTATCTATCTATCTGTATCATCCGTCCGTCTCTTTGAAGCGAGAGGAGGGAGGGAGAGTTTTTAAAAATGCACACACATGACACATCAAAATTCAAATTTCAAAAAAGAGAAAAAAAATGCGCTTTTCTCTCTATCCAAGGTTTTTTCTCTCTTCGCGCGCGCGCGTAAATAAAGCATATATTCAAACGCACCGATCTTCTTCCAGTTCTTCCCTTTGTAAATTGCCACCGCGCGTCTCAGAACGTCGTCCTCGGCTGGGGTCCACCCGCCTTTGGCGGATCTTCGAGTGGGACCACCGACTCTGCCTTCCAACCTTTGCGTCAGAATTTGTTTTAAAGACGAGTCCGCATCGTTCGCTTCTTCCTCTTCCGCAGTTTGTTGAAATTGTTGTTGGAGTTGGTGTTGTTTCTGTTCTTGTCCTGGTTGTCGTTGCGCGTCAAAAGCCGCCATTCCCGAATATCCGTCGAAAGGGTCGTCCGTCTTTCCTCCGCTCTTGTTATTACTCTTGTTGGCTGATTTCTTCTTGCACGTCGTCGCTTTCTTCGCCGCTGTCGTCGCAACAGCCGCCCAGGAGGAATCTTCTTTTCGTGGCCGTGCCATTTTTAAAACGAAGTTTTGAAGCGTTTTGGCAGGGGAGAAGAAAATTCAAAAAAAAAAGAGCACATTATCGATTGTCAGTCAGGGGAAGAGAAGGAACAAAAAAATTTCGAAAAAGCTCTTCTTCTACAGCTGGTCAAAAATTTTTTTTACCGATGGCAGAGCGGTCAAAAAATACGCGCCGCGATACTACTTTACTACCCGCGCACACGAACAACACGCACGCAGAAGAGAGAGAGAGAGAGAGAGAGAGAGGTTCTACTTTTTCCGAACGAAAGATGAGCGCGACACCGAGCGCTTTAAAAGCATCCTCCCAGGAGGAGAACGCCGAGGAGGAGAACGTCCTCGTCTCTCGCGACGACGACGACGAAGAGGAAGGAGAGGAACGAGAAGAACGAGAAGAACGAGAACGAGGCGCCTCGGTCGGAAAAGAAGAAGAACAAGAAGAGTGCGTCGTTTTTTTTTTCTCTCTCGTTATTTATTTTTAAACGGCGACGACGACGACGACGACTGATGCGTACGCATTCACCACTACTTTAAATCGTAATCACGCGCCGCAGGATGTTTCATTCAATCGTCGGGGATACCACGAGCTCGTTTTCGGAGGTGAAAGAAGAGGAGACGGAAGACGAGAAGAAGAAGTCTAGAGAGGAAGAAAAAAGCCTCGTCGCTCTCTTGGAAGAAAAAATGTCACAACGAGAACGAGAAAATATGGAAACGGCGAACCATCTTCGACGCGAAGCGGCGGAGAAGGAGCGCGAGGCGCTGAAAATGAAACAAACTTTGAATCAAGAGAGAAAGAACTATCGAGAGAGAGCGATGATTGCGCACCATCAGAGAGTGACGGAGATTGATCGATTAAACGCCGATAACGAGAAAGTCGTTGCGCAGTTACAACTGGAGATTCAAGAGTTAAAGACTACAATCGCAAACTCGCGAGAACACGTGGAGAACAGAGCAAAGTTCGACCGAGAGTACATGAAAGTCTCTCAAGAGTTGGAAAGCGCAAAGTTGAAAATTGAAAACATCGACGAGGAAAGAGAGGAAGCTATATCGGCGCTCACGGCTAAGATGCAAAATGAGCTCGAACAAAACGTTCAAAAAGCAACGCGGGAACACGAGCTAGCCATGGAAGAGAGATTGGAAGCGAACGTTCGAAAAATATTCGCGCACAATCGAAGAATGGCGGAGGCTCTCAGGTTACACGTCGCAGAGACGGATAAGCTACGCGAAGATATCGAAGCCGCAAACTCCGAGAAAGTCACGCTGACCAGATTATTAGACGAAGCGAAAGAAGAAACGAAACTATCCGCGAGGAAAGCGGTGACAATCGGTAAGGATTTAAACACGGCACGAGTGAGTTTAAAAGAGTTGAACCAGAAGTGCGAAGAATTAAAAACCGCGTTCGATGAGGAGCGAAACCGCTGGACGGAGGAGAAATCTCGCATGACGAAAGAACTTCGGGAACAAGAGAAATATTTTGCGGACGCTATTTCTTTACGAAACAAGGAATTGCTCGAATTGCGAAACTTAGCGCAAGCTTACGTGAACGAACGCAACGATTGTGAGGCGTTCCTCCTCTCGTGTTTAGATGACGTTCGAGAGAGGAAAATGAAAGAACAAGAAACGAAGATGTCAGAATCCACCGTTTCTTTTCCTTCCCCCTCGACTGATGAAAAAATACGAGAGGAACAAAATAGCAAGAAAGACGCCTTGGTTGTTGTGAGCGAAGACCGCGGAGGAGAAGAAAAAGAAGAAGAAGAAGAAAGCAGCGAAAGCGAGGATTACGTGCACGTTAGTGCCCCGACGCCGTCTTCGGTGGCGGCAACTATTGATTTTACAAAGCTTTCTTGGAAAGACAAAGAAGCAGTTCTTTTCGAACTCTTTCGTAAAATTGAATCGAGCGTGTTGTCGGAATAGTTTCTCTCCTGTGGACGTTGTAATTAACAGGTAGCAGTACAGTTCTCTTGTTTGCGTTTTATATTTCAAATTCGCTAACAATTTATAATATCTTTCTCTTCCCGTCGGCACTCGCGCAAGTGCTTTGATTATTAGCGGATGTTTAGTTGTTTGTTTGTTTTTGTTAATATTTTTATATGTGCGTTGGTAACTTCGCGCATCACCGTGTGGTATTCTCCATTACCATCGTCGAAACCCGGGTCGAGTACCTGGAATCAGTGACCCTCTGTTCGGGCTGGTAAGAAACGACGGAATTTCCAATGGTCTGTTCATCGAGCTCGGCGGCGGTCCCAACTCTTCGTGCTCCGTCTTTTCTTCGCGCCCATCCGGGTGCGTTATCGTTTCGATTGTCTTTGTTTTCGCCACCCCATCTTCACCGACGATAGTTTCTGTTTCTACCGTTTTCTTTACCGTTTCTCCGTTCGCACTGAACACGTATTCGCTTTTCCTCGTGGATGAGCTCGTCCCTACTTTCTCCGTCCAACCGTTTCTCTTCATGGACTCGTCCGAGAACAGCGACCGTCTCTCCTCTCGTAAGCGACCAAACTCGTCAAACCCGAACGGATCTCTCCCTAAGTACATGTTCGGGAAAAATTCCGACGGTCTGTGCGTCCCGTGCTCGTTCGACGGCGACACCTCTTCGAAAAACTCTCGGAACACGTCCAACGGGTCGCGAAAGAACCCGCCTCTGGACCAGTTCCCAAAATCGTACGTTCGTGGCGTTCTGAACGAATGGCGTTGTTGTTGTTGTTCTCTCTCTTCGTTGTTGTTATTATTGCTATATCTATTCTCGTCTGATCCTCCTCCTCCTTCTCGGAAGTAAGACATCCCAAACGCGTCGTATTTTATTTTTTTCTTTTCGTCGCTCAATATTTCATACGCCGCAGCGGCCGTCTTGAACCGCTCCGTCGCCTCTGGGTTCCCGGCGTTTTTATCCGGGTGGTTTTTCAAAGCTGCGATTCAAAGAATGATGGTGGAGAAAGAGAGAAAAGATAAAACGCTCGCGGGTCAGTAACGCGCGACGTTGCGCTCGAAAATAGAAACGCGAGCGCGTCTTGGCGCGCGCTTTCTTCTCGCACGATGAAAGGCACCTCCTCTCCTTGGGTGCAAAAAACGCACGAGAGAGACGAAAATTTTTTACGCGAGTAAAACGCACCCGTAGTTTTATACGCCTTCCTGATCTCCTCCTGGCTCGCCGTCCTTTCCAGGCCTAAAGCGCGATACAGATCGTCTTCTCTCGTCATCGTCGATCCTTACAGCAGCAGTTGTAGTATGAGAGAGAGAGAGATCAACCTCGTCAACGAAAGAGAAAAGCGTGTGACTGAAGAATTTTTTTCTCGACGACCCATTTTTTTTTTCTTCTTTCGTTCTCCCCCTTTCGCGTTTTTTGTGCACCACCTTGAAAAAACTCAATCAAAGGCAAGAGGGAGAGAAAAAGTTGAGAGCTATTATTGGTACATCGTTACATAATAAACTCACCCCGGAACACGTCAAAAAACCAACGACGCGAAGGAAACAACCCGACGAGCTACGATGCAATCAACACAAATAATAGATTCGACTGCGTTTACCGGGTCTCGATTGAGCACGCACCGCTCCTCCGGGAAGACG
>Ga0181578_10001202_pt1 | contig 24958 bp, 39 predicted proteins | sample 071ome_21_FD_148659 | JGI IMG/M metagenome (GOLD analysis project Ga0181578, IMG submission 148659) | Coastal salt marsh microbial communities from the Groves Creek Marsh, Skidaway Island, Georgia - 071401CT metaG (spades assembly) | ecosystem: Environmental > Aquatic > Marine > Intertidal zone... | reverse complement strand
GCTGACAGAGAATACTACGTTTACGTTTAGCAACCCAGCAGCTAGTGGTAAGACATCTAGCTTTACTCTAAAGATAATACAGGACGCTAGTGCATCCGGGTACACAGTGACATGGCCTACTGCGGTTGATTGGCCTTCTGCTACTGCACCGACTCTGACAGCCACAGCGTCAGCCGTGGACTACTTTGTTTTCATCACGCATGATGCTGGTACTACGTGGTACGGCTTCACTGCTGGACAGGCGATGGCTTAATGACTGCTAGTAAGAAAATAATACAGGCTGCTGCTGGCAATGCTGCTGGTGGGGACTTCTATCCGTATACGATAGATAACTCTGCTCGGTTTGATGGTAGTTCTTATCTATCAAAGACTCTTGCAAATTCAGATGGGAAAAAATGGACAGTATCTTTTTGGTATAAACCTTCAGACATAACAGCTAATATAAAACAGCATTTTCTTGAAGCAAGTAGCGGAGCCGCTTTAACAAATATCCATACATATAATAATCAAATGACTATTGAGTATTATTCTGCTCCAAATAACTATTATATAAGAACAGCGGCAATATTTCGTGACCCGTCATCTTGGTATCATATTGTCATAGTTTTTGACACAGCAAATGCTACGTCTACCGATAGGATGATTATATATGTTAATGGCATAAGACAGACTAATTTTGCTGTGACTTCTTATCCCCCACAAAACACAGTAGGTCACATCAATACAAGTTTAGCACATAATATAGGCCGTCTGCCTTCTGGTTACAATTTTAAAGGTTATCTTGCAGAGTATCACTTTATTGACGGAACTGTTTATGACGCATCTGCTTTTGGTGAATCTAAAAACGGTGTGTGGATACCTAAAAGCCCATCTGTAACTTATGGCACTAACGGCTTTTACTTAGCCTTCCAAGACTCTAGCAATCTTGGTAATGACGTAAGCGGTAACAACAACGACTTCACATCTTCAGGGCTGACAAGTTCTGACCAGATGACTGATACGCCTACTAATAACTTTCCGACATGGAATCCGCTATTATCCGGTTTAGCTTCCGGGACACCAACACTAAGTAACGGTAATCTTGATGTATTAACTCCCGGTGCAGGGTCAGGCCATGCTTACGCAACAATGGCTATTCCTGAATCTGGTGATTGGTATTGGGAAGTAACATGGAATACAGGAACGTATTGGCTTGCCGGTATTGCTGAGGTTGACCGAAGCACAGTATATTCTCCATTAGCCAAAAGTATTATGTACCACAGCAATGGATTTTTCTATGAAGATGCAACTTCTCATACAGGATACACTGCGGCCTCTACTGGAGATGTCGTAGGAATACGGGCTAATGTAGATGCGGGGACAGTATCTTTCTATTTGAATAATACTTTGCTGGATACATTTACCTATGATGTTAAAGGAATGTTTCCGCAAACAGGCGATGCTAGTGGTACTCCGGGTGTCAACACTATAAGTGCAACTGGTAACTTTGGGCAATCATCCTTTACTTACACGCCTCCCGGAACTTCAGTAGCACTCTGCACAGCCAACCTCCCAGAATCCACAATCGGGCCAAATAGTGCTACAACGTCTGATGAGAACTTCGCTCCTGTACTCTACACAGGCAACGGCACAGCTATCGGTAGTGGTGGCAAGACCATCTCTGACTTGGAGTTTCAGCCTGACTTCACATGGATTAAGAACAGAGACGCGACTGACAACCATATGTTGTTTGATGCTGTACGTACTGCAACTAAGTATTTATCATCCAACTTAACCAACGCTGAAGCAACCGACACAGAATCACTGACATCGTTTACTTCCACCGGGTTTACGCTTGGTAATAACGTAGCAGTAAACACCAACACTGAAGACTATGTAGCTTGGAACTGGAAAGCCAACGGTTCTGGTGTATCCAACACCGATGGAACCATAACCTCTACTGTATCTGCTAACACTGATGCCGGGTTTAGTATTGTAACTTACACTGGCACTGGAGTTGAATCTGCGGAAACTATTGGTCATGGACTTGGAGTTGCGCCAAAGGTTGTTATTACAAAATCAAGAGATGCTACACCCGCCTATAACTGGAATACATACCATTATGGTGTTGACGCATCTGCCCCCGAAGATTGGTTTGTGGCTTTAAATAATAATGCCGCAAGAGTTTCTTACACAGCGGCAGACATATGGAACAGAACACAACCAACAAGTTCAGTTGTTCATGTTAATAGTATTCTAGCAAGCGGCGGTTCTTCAGATAGAATTGTTTTTTACTGCTTTGCAGAAGTAGAAGGTTTCAGCAAGTTTGGCAAGTACACCGGGAATGGCTCAACTGACGGCCCCTTTGTTTACACAGGTTTTAGACCTGCTTGGGTTATGGTTAAAAGAACAGACTCTTCAACAGGAGGCTCTTGGGCTATAAGAGATAGCGCAAGAAACCCAGAAAATCCTCTTGATGTAGTTTTTTATTCTGACGGAAGTAATGCAGATGCAGACTGGTCATCTTACCCAATAGATTTTTTAAGTAATGGATTTAAGATAAGGGCGAGTAATTCAAATCAGAACGCTTCAGGTTCCCCATATATTTTCATGGCATTCGCAGAGAATCCTTTCAAATACGCAAACGCAAGGTAAACAACAATGAGATACTACGATATAACTAATTCGGCTATAGTCAGCGAGAGGCAGATTCTCCGAGCTAACCCGAACACCAGCTTTGCGTTGCCTCTGAGTGATGCTGCACTGGCTGGTCTGAACATGGCTGTGCTTCAGGAAGATGCTCGCCCAAGTTACAATGCAGATACGCAGACAGTTATTGAGGGTGCTGTTGAGGAACGTGAAGGCTCTTACTTTCAGACCTTTAGCGTCATTGACCGCAGTGCTGATGCCATAGCTAATGACTTGGCTAACAAGAAGGCTAATGTCCGAGCACAGCGTAACCAGAGACTTACAGAGACTGATTGGGCTATCCTGCCTGACTCACCACTGAGCGATGCAGATAAAACTATCTATCAGAACTACAGGACTGCACTGCGTGATGTACCTGCACAGTCTGGCTTCCCGGATAATGCTCTGCCTGAAGGCCCAGATGAATCACCATACGATTCTTGGACGTATGACAGCACAGCATTTGTTTGGAATGCACCTCTGCCTAAACCTGAAGGTGAGGCTACTTGGGACGAAGAGGCTTATCAGGAAGACAACACAACCGGGTGGATAACTATAGGAAGCTAATATGATAGAAGTGGCAGCAGCGATTAGCTTGGCTAACTCTGCTTTCACTGCACTAAAGACGGGGATACAGAGGGGAAAAGAACTAAAAGAAATGGGGGATAGCTTGGCAAAGTTCTGGGATGCAAATGACCAGATAGCCCAAGCAAAGATAGAACACGAATCCAAGCCTTATGTAACTAAAGTGTTTGGTGCTGAAAGCGTAGAAGCCGAAGCTATGCAGATAACAATGGCTAAACACAAAGCAGCACAGATGGAGAAGGAACTGAGAGAGTTTCTAATCTACACAGGAGAAGGTGACTTTTACAGGGATATGTTGCGGGAACGCAGAAAGATAAAGCAACGTAGGCTAGAACAGATAAGAGCAGCAGCACAGCGTAAGAAAGATTTGATAGACATAACGATAGTAGTTGTTGCAGCAGTGGTAGTAATAGGCACATTAGCAGCAGCCGTTTCAGCAGTAGCGAGTGTATAGATGACCGAACAAGAGATAGAAGACTTAATTGACAGAGCAGCCAGAGAAGGTGCTAAACAGGCACTGAGAAACATTGGGCTGTCTGACGAAGAAGCCTATGATGATGTCAAAGAACTAAGGTCTTTACTGGAGACTTGGCGTGACACTAAAAAGACTGTGGGTCAGACCATAGCTAGGATGCTAACTACTGCACTGTTGGCTGCTTTAGCTACAGGTGTTTGGATGAACTGGGGTGGTAAGTAATGCTTAATCTTATTGGTAGTCTAGCTGGCCCTATTGCTGGGATACTAGACAAGTTCATAGAAGACAAAGACAAGAAGGCTGCCCTGGCTCACGATATAGCTACTATGGCAGAGAAACACGCTCATGAGGTAGTCAAAGCACAGCTAGAGATAAACAAGGCAGAGGCTGAACATCCTTCTCTGTTTGTGTCAGGGTGGAGGCCAGCAGTAGGTTGGGTCTGTGTCTTAGGCATGGCAGGTAACTTTATTACTATCCCGTTTACTAACATGGTGCTAGAACTACTAGAGTACGATGTCGTCATCCCACTGATTGACATGGAGACTCTGTTGCCTGTCTTGTTAGGTATGCTTGGCTTAGGTGCTATGCGCACTGTAGAGAAAGTTAAGCAGGTAGAGAGGAAGTCATAGTGCCTGATTTAAATGATAATCCTTTTATAAGTAATGATACTTCTCTTTTTCCTACAACTTCTGGGGTAGGGGGTTTTGATATTACTCCTGGCTTATCTTCTATGAATCGAGCTAGAGCTGATTTACAAGACCAGTTAAATTACATAAATAACATAAGGAAGATGATAAGGGATGTTGCTCTTGAGGGTGGTGCTTCTTGGGAAGATGCTAATAAAGCAGCTACTGATGCAGTTCCTATAACTTCTACTACTTCTGAAGAAGAAGAACTAGACATACTTACAAGCACCACTGACGATGACACTACTCAGACTGAGATTATTGACGACAAAACAGATGAGCCTACTTTAGCTGACATCATAGGTGGCTGGCTAGAAAGACAGACAGGCCCAGTAACTCAAGAAAGAATCAGAGGTGTGCTTGACCGTTATGGTAAGACAGTAGGAGACTTTAACGAAGCTGTAGCAGACGTAGAAGGTATCCCAGAGTTTGAGGACTTTGTAACTGAAGCTGACTTAGCTACTCCTCCTCCTGATGTTGTAGAAGATACTACTGTAACTGACAAGCCTAAGCCTTCTACTACAACTACTAAAGCAGACCCTACTGAGTTACCTAAGCCAACTACTACGCCTACGACAACTACTGACGAAGAAGAAGAAGAAGAAGAAGATACTACTGATGACGAAGAGTACGTTGATTTAAACGCTCCTAAGCCTCAGATTCCTACTCCGGGACTACCTCAGCAGCCTACAACAGAGCCAGAACCGGCACAACAGGGGATGTTTGCTTTTGCTGCTGCTAGTCCTAACAGAACAACATCAGAGGTACTAGCTCCTGACCTCTTTAAGATAGACGCTAACATACCATTAGTAGGTAGACTAACACAGGCAAGTCCTATGGCTGCTCCACAGTATCTGTTGAGTGGCATATCACAGAGATACAAGGTGTAAGATGACATATTTAAATTTAGTAAACAACGTCCTAAAGAGACTGCGTGAGGCAGAGGTAACTACTGTAACGCAGAACACCTACTCTGCTATGATTGGGGAGTTTGTGAATGATGCCAAAGAGTTTGTAGAAGACGCTTGGGACTGGTCTGCTCTGAGGACTACCATCACAGTGTCTACCGTGGCAGATGACAACAGCTACTCACTGACTGGCTCAGGCATCAAAGACAAGCTGTTAGATGCTATTAACGATACCTCTAACGTCAGACTGAAGATGGACTCACTAGGTAAGTTCAACGAAAGACTACACATCTCAGGCACAGCCACTGGCGCACCTCTGTACTTTACCTTCTCTGGTGTGGACAGCAACGATGACAGAACAATCAATGTGTACCCTACACCTAACGGTGTCTACTCTCTACGCTTTGACCTGACTGTAAAGGAAGACAAGCTGTCAGAGGATGCCACAGACTGCGTACTGCCCCCTAGTCCTATCATACACTTAGCGACTGCTATGGCTGTACGTGAGCGTGGTGAGACTGGTGGTACTTCTACACAGGAATACTTTGCCATAGCTAATACCAGCCTGTCTGATGCTATAGCTTTAGATGCTGGACACTTCCCACACGAGACTGAGTGGAGAGCCGTTTAATGGCACAACAGTTACAGAACATTACCATTGCAGCTCCCGGCTTCTTTGGTATTAACACACAGGACTCGCCCATAGGACTTAATCCGTCCTTTGCGTCTATTGCAGATAACTGTGTGATTGACCAGTATGGTCGTGTTGGTGCTAGGCAAGGCTACACGGAGGTAACTACCAACGGTGCTTCTGTGCTTGGTTCTAGTGTTGGCTTAGAGATGATACATCAGTACAGAGACTCGGATGGTAATGAGGTTATTCTGTCTGCTGGTAACAATAAGATATTTACAGGTAGTACAACATTAGTAGATGCTACTCCTGCTTCTTACAGCATTACAGCTAACAACTGGAAAGCAGTCAACTTTAATGACCATACTTACATGGTGCAGCGTGGCTATGAGCCTTTAATGTACTCAGACCATGCTGGTGTGGTAGAGCCAATGTCTAGCCATGCACACGCTACAGGCACACCTCCAGAGGGTAACGAGATACTGGCTGCTTATGGTAGAATATGGATAGCTGACTTTGCTACAGATAAATCTACTATCTACTGGTCTGACCTGCTGAACGGCTCAGGCTTCTCTGGTGGCTCTACAGGCTCGTTAGACGTTACCAAGCACTGGCCTAACGGGTATGACGAGATAACGGCTCTGGCAGCCCATAATGGCCTCCTAGTGATATTCGGGAAGAACTCTATCCTTATCTATGAGGGTGCAACAGACCCTTCCTCAATGTCTCTAGCTGATACCGTAGGTAACATAGGCTGTGTTGCTAGAGATACAGTACAGAACGTAGGTACTGACCTTGTGTTCCTTAGCTCTACAGGCGTTAGGTCTTTGGCTAGGACGATACAGGAAAAGTCTGCTCCTCTCAGGGATATTAGTAGGAATGTCAGGAACGACTTAACAACAACACTGGCTGCTGAGACAGGCAACATTAACTCTGTCTACAGCCAAGAGAATGCTTTTTATCTAGTCAACTTCCCATCACAGAACATTGTGTACTGCTTTGACATAAGGAGTCCACTAGAGGATGGAAGTTATAGGGCTACCACATGGAGCCAGATAGACCCTCTGTGTTTCCATAGGCTAGAAGATGGTACGTTATACTTTGGACACAGCACAGGTATCACTAAGTACGAAGGCTATAACGATGATGGCTCTCAGTACACACTGAGTTACTTTAGTAATCCACTAGACTTTGGTAATGCTGCTAACCTAAAGTTTCTTAAGAAGTTTACTCTTACTATTATTGGTGGGCAGAACACTCAGGCTGTACTTAACTGGGGTTATGATTATAGCTCATCCTATACCAAAGAGACTTTTACTTTTGCTGACAAGAAGATTGCAGAATATGGTGTGTCAGAATACAACACATCAGATGCAGAGTATTCAGCTAGTATCATTATTAACACTAACGGTTTTAACGGAACAGGTAACGGCACTGTGGTTACTGTAGGTATCGAAGCTACTGTGAATGACGCTCCGTTCTCCATTCAGAAGATAGACATTCTTGCTCTGCTGGGCAGGTTGATATAAAGAGGTAATATAAATGGCTTGGCAAGACTTATTAGGCAGCGCTTTTGACATAGGCTCTCAGGCTGCTCTTACGGAAAGATTAGCAGACCTTCAGAGAGGGGCTGGTGAAAAAGCGTATGAAAGAATAACAGGACTAGGAAGCGAGTTAGCTACTCAGGCTGCTGGTACGTTTAAGCCATTCACTGTATCTACAGGGCTAGGCCCACGTATCTCTGTAGGTCAAGAGGGTGGTGTTACTGTATCTATGCCTGAGTCTCAAGAAGAAGCTGCTAGAGAGATAGCCCGTAGGGGTGGTCAGCAGTTAATGGGAGTCTTAGGCCCAGACAAGCTAGAGCAAGAACAAGCAAGATTACAGGGTATGCTCCTCGGCCCTGACATCGGCACAGCTCAGCAGGATGTCTTTAGCCAGTTACAGGCTCTTCGTGCGCCTGAGCAGGAACGTCAAAGACTAGCCTTAGAAAATCGTCTATTCCAGCAGGGACGAGAAGGTATCCGCACAGCGCAGTACGGTGGTACTCCTGAGCAGTTTGCTATGGAGAAAGCAATCCAAGAACAGCAAGCTGCCGATGCACTGATGGCTAGACAGCAAGCACAGGCAGAGCAACAGCAAAGAGCAGGTCTTATCGCTGAAGCACTAGGACAGGGAAGACAGCAGCAGGCTCTACAGGCTGAGCTAGGACTTGGTGGAGTACAGGCTGCTTTCTTACCTCAGCAACAGGCGCTGAGTCTACTGAGTGCTGCTACACCGTTCTCTGAGCTAGGCACTAGAGCTGGTTTGCAAGGTGTAATTACTGAAGGAGAGCTAGGCTTAGGAGGCTTGCAAGCTCTTACAATGGGAGAAACCACTGCTGCTGCTACTGAGCAAGAGTACCTTAGAACTCTAAGAGATGCTCTTTTTGGTGGAGGTAATCAAAGTACACTTTCTGAAATACTCTTTGGAACAAGACCTACTGAGGCTACTCCTATCTTCGGTGAAGGCGGTCTCTTTGGTACAATTTTTGGTGGTAATGCGTAATGGCTAATGTTGATTTTACAAAAGCACTTTCTCCTTTGTTAGACTTTGGAGCTGCTACAAAAGCTACTACTGCTACAAGGCCTGGTACATCTCCTGAAAGCCTGTTCAGCGGTACTTCTTCAACTACTTTGAGCTACCCTCAGAGAACTAAACAAGAAGAAATGAGTAGTGCTATACGAGGTATGTTTGGTCTTGACACTAAGACTCAAACAGAGAGACAGATAGATGCTGTTAATCAGCAGAGGCAGGACACTGCTTATATGCAAAAGGCTGCTGATATACTTAGAATTAATACTGCAATGAGTACAGTTGATGACCCTGAGATAAAAAGGAGGCTGAGCAGTTTAAGTCCTCTGGTAGCAACAGGAACATTAAAATCAGATAAACTCGGTGAGGAGCTGGATAAGATACTAGCGCAAGGAAGGGCAAGAAAGCTATCCCCTAAAGATAAAGCAGCTTTGTTTGAGAGGTTTACTCCAGACAGTATTAAGAAATATGAAGCTGGAGAAGGTAGTCTAATTCCTTTAGAAGAAAAGCTATCTCCTAAAGATAAAGCAGCTTTATATAAGGACTTTACTCCAGCCAGTATTAAGGCTTACGAAGCAGGAACAGGTAACTTAGTTCCTCTAGAGGAAGAAGAAGGACTTTCTGCTAAAGATATAGCAGGTTTATATAAGGACTTTACTACGGAAAGTGTCCAGGAGTTTGCAGCAGGTACTGGAGATTTAGTGCTTAGAAAAGACCCCAACGAGCTATCTCCTAAAGATATAGCAAATTTACATAAGGACTTTACTCCAGACAGTATTACTGCTCACTTAGCTGACGGGTCTCCTTTAGTTCCTCTCAAGCAAGGCATGACTCTTACCGCTGATATTAAAAACATTATGTTTGCTTTGGGAACAGACGACCCTTCTAACCCTCAAGTTATGGAGCAACTAGATAAACTTAATAAGTCTAAAATAAGAGCTAATGAAGGGCTTAGTAAGTTAGAAGAAAGAACAGAAGCTGCCAGCTTTATTATAGACTTCCCAGGGTATTCAGATGCTTCTGAGCAATATACCAGAGCTAGGAGTATTATAGATAGTATTCCTACTGTAAAGAAAGAGAAAGGAGCTTATCAGCTTGTCGCTGCTATGATGGGGCAGCTTTATGATAATGACGTAAGGGCAGCCAGTATTATTCAAAACTTCCTCAGGCAGAAAGATATTGCAACTAAAGTAAAAGACTGGCTATATGTTGTTGGTTCAGGTATCCCAACTGAGGACAGCATAGATACTATTGAAGAACTAGCTGACACAATGAAGACCTTTTACCAAGGAGAGCTGAATGCAAAGATTGACGCAGCAGGGCTAGTATTTGGAGAGGTAATGTCTTTAGAAGCTATACAGGCAGCACAGAGAGGAGTAAGGCTAGGCGCGGGTCTTCCTGTAGATTCCCCGTTACCTCCTCAGTCTGACCCCGATTCTCCTCAAGAAGAACGTACTCAAGAAGACATCTTAAAACAGTATGGCGTAGAACTATAGGTAGTTTTGAATGGCTGATTATACAATAGAAGAGATGAAAAAAGCTCTTATCAACGCAGATAAAGCAGGAGATATTGAGTCTGCCCAGCGCATAGCTTCTATGATAAAGGAGACACAAGCTAGTGGAGCCTCTTCTTGGACTCCTGCAAACCCTTATGAGATAGCTGTAGAGGAAGAAAACACTGGGTTTATTAAAGAACAAACTAAACTGGGGCTTGCTGACGCAGCCTTTAATGCTGTTAATACTATTTCTCAGCCTTTAGCTGCTTGGCTCTTTGACCTTCCTGCGCCTACTCAAGAAGACCTTACTGGTAATTTAAGCCGTGAGGAAGTTAAAAGAAGAGACCAAGAGTATCAAATTGCTTTAGAAAATTCTAAGAGGGAATTTGCAGGAGACTTATTAGACTACGTTGAGACTATCCCTGACTCAGACTTTGAAAGACTAGCTGGTTATGCAACGAGGACGTTAGCAGGAGACCCTGTGATGTCTGTTGTAGGAGCGAAAGGTAAACTCGGTTTATTAACTGAGCTAGCTTACAGTGGCTCTGCTGCGTTTTTTGGAGCTGCCGGAGCAGAAATAGGGCGTGATATAGGAGAAAGAAACGAATGGAGTGACTTAGCTACTAATGCGCTTTCTGCTACTTTCGCTACTATCCTTGGCATGGGGGGCTATGCTGCGCCTGGTGCTGTTTTTAGAGGAGGTAAGACTGTTGTTTCTCCTATTATAAAAAATAGAAGAGACACAAAGAAGGCTTTAGATAAGATAGACGAAGCAGCTACTATCGTAGCAGACTCTCAAGTCAACACTATGATAAAGAAAGCAGTGTCAGAAAATGCTAACTTAGGAGACGAGCTGAGAGCAACTAGAGCCTTAGCTTCTGAAGTACCTGAAGTAGTATTACCTGCTGCTGCTCTGGCTTACGACAACCAGATAATAAAGAAAAACACAGATTCTTTCATGCAAGCTAATGCTGAGTTTAGAGGAGACATAAAAAAGACACTAGAAAGCAACACAGCAGCAATAAACAAGAGAGCTGAGCAGCTTTTTGGTGACAGCGCCCCAGAGACTTTGCAGAAGAACTTGCTTAAATATAATAGAAACTATGTCTCTACTCTTAACAACGTGCAGAAAAGAATAAACAAGATAGACGAGGCTATTGAAAACACAGCCAGTAAGCTGCGGTCAACAGAAAACTCTTTAACAATCGGAGAGCGCACGAAGGGGCTCTTAGATGCAAAGATAAAAGCTGTTGGGGAGAAAGCCGGAGCAAAGTATAACTTTGTATTAGACAAGTATGAAGGACTAGGCGTAAAGATGCCAGGGTCTTCTGTTAAGGAAATATACAAAGTGGCTGAAGATATGAAAGCTGTTAATGCTTTTCAGGATATGCCTAAAATATACAACAAGATAAAAAGAAACTTCTCTCCTGAAATTAAAGTCATCGATGGAAAGAAGTATCGTGTTTTTAACTCAGTGTCTTTAAAAGAGGTTGACTCACTTAAGCGAGAAATAAACAAAGCAGTTAGGCTAGCGAGCGATGACCTTAAAAGAACAACTCTAAGGGATTTAAAGACAGAACTAAAGAATCAGATAGGCAACACTGACCTTAAGTTTGCTAAGGAATACTTCGGTGTAGATGAATGGTATTACAAAAACGCTGGTATTCCTCTTAACTCTCAAGGATTAAAGACTTTAGATGCTAAGAAGTTTGCTGAAGAAGCAGGAACACAGTTGCTAAAGAAAGAAGTAGCTAGGGACTTCTTAGATTACACTGGAGCAGAGGGCGTTCCAATTGTAAGGGAAGCCCTGTTAGTTAAACTTGGGGATAGTGCTTTTAAGAAAGATGGCTCCTTCAGTCCCGAAACCTATGCTGCCTTTTTAAATAGAAACAGAGAAACTATAAAGAGAGTCCCAGGCTTTGAAAGAGAGCTAGCTGACATAGGCAAAACATTAGATTCTTATCTAGCAACTAGAAGCAGAATCAATGAAGACTATGCAAGGGTGTCTAAAAAACTTACCGATAATATGTTTTCCAGCGTATATAAGAAAGGTTTAGATTCTGTAGTGAATGAAATCTTAAAGAAGCCTGAGCTAAGTAATAAGTATTTTGATACTTTAAGCAACTTAACAGCCAACGAAGCAAGAGCTGCTAAGCAAAGTGTTAGAGCTGCCTTGTTAGCTAAAGCCCTAGACTCTACAGAAGGAACTATTAGTTTTATAACCAAGAACAAAACAGCGTATGAGAAGTGGATGGGGCCACCACGTAAAACACCCGAAGCACCAGGCTACCTTGAGCAGATAGAGAGGCTAGGCCGAGTCAACGACCTAAATAAAAGGATAAAACCAGAGAACATTCCTTATGCTTTCTCAGCAAAGCAAGAAGATGTGTTATCCGAAGCTACTGGCTCTTCCTTTCCTATGATGGGTTCTTTGTTTAGAGATAGGATAAGCAGTGGGTATCAGAAAATATCTATTATACTTTCTCGTTTCTTTGCTAAGAAGACTCACGACTCAAGAGATAAAGCCTTGTCTGCTCTTTTGTTAGACCCAGATGCTATTGATACTATTAGTAAGGTAGCAGACGCTTATAGTAAAAACAAACTTAGCGTAGAGGACTTTACAAAGTCAATAGGAATGGCTGGTCTTAAGCTAGGTAAAGCTGGCTACCTTGGAGTGGCAGCAGCGGAAACTGTTGAGAGTGACGCTATGGCTGGTATGACGGAGTAAAAAAAAACCTACCTAGCCAGAGACAAGACGGAATCTACTGACTAGGCAGGTGGAGGAGACAGAAGATATGACAGTCTTCAGTACTTATACTACAAGGTACTGATTAGTCTGTCAAGATACCATTTACACTTTTCTAAGTCTTGCTTAGTCTTACCCTTATACATACAACGCCAAAGATACTTTAACGCATTTCCCCGCAAATAACCCTGGAATTCCTCACCGCTTAGTGTCGAGCTAATAGCTTCGATACACTCAACAGTCCCTGTATTATAATGTGCAGGGCTGTTGACTTCTTTGTCTGATTCCGGCACTACCTCTCTGTATAGTGCCTCATCCTTCTCTTCTCTCAGCTTCTTAGCTACCTCATCCCATTCCTCTGGTGTAGCATCGTCTATACTATCTTTGATGATAGTCCAAGTTGCTCCAGGGTGTAGGTTGTGACAGTCCCCTTCTAAGCGAATAATCCACTGCTTTCCTAAGTCGTTGGTAATGACAGCATCTCTGTCACCTTTGCTCAGCACTGTGTACTCTTTGTTGTTACTTAGGCAACCTGCTGCTACTTTGTCTGATTTAACTTTCATATTGATTTCCCTTCTGGTTTAGGCATCCCCTTAGCAACCTCCTGAGAGACCGTATAAGACCGCTGGAGAGCTTCTAAGATTTCATCTACCCCAGTACATTCCTTTACTTCAACGTCCTTCACGGCTCTTAGGCATTGTTCTAGTGACGGATAGTAACTGGTTCTCTGTTGTTCCTTTGCTTCCTTTGTCTTTTTGTTGATTCCTTTATAGGTTTCTACTAGATGATAGCAATAATTGTCTGCTAATATCTGGAATCTATCATTGACTGTGAACAATAGCTTAGCTTTAGGTGTCATACTTACTCCTCAAATAGTTGATAGACACAGGCATCTCATCGAAGCTCCCGTTATCTATCTCGTTTAACATCCAGACACCTGACCAGCTACCGTTAGTCTGTGGTGTCAGATAATCCTCATCATGCTGGTAGTAGATACCTGCAAAGATACCTGTTACTGCTGCCCCGTCTGCCTTCCTAGCGAAGGCTATGTCTCTGTCTTGTACGTGGCCTTGGACACACGACATCATCTTCTTCTGAAGCAGTAGCTTAGCATTAGATACAGGACGGCCCATAACACCGCTAGTAAAGTAATGACTATATACAATGCCATCCAGAATAACTGGCTCAAGAAAATCATAGACTTCCCAGCCCATCTCTTCAAGCTGTAAATCATCATAGCTTATCAGTCCCTCCAGCTTAGCATCTGACTCTACTGCTCTCTCTATCCTATGCTCGTGGTTGCCTAAGCAGAACACCAGTCTAGGGTTCCATCTCTTACGCTTGCCTTTCTTTAATCTCTTCTGCTCTTTACGTATAGGCTTTAGGAACAGCTCCATAGCTTCTACCCCTGCCTGTATATCACTGGTGTACCGCCTACCCTCAAAGCTCTTCTTGCCTACGTCATAGGTGGACAGTGAGGGCATATCCCAGTGGTCTCCCAAGTGGACTATAACATCAGGCTTCTTATCTACTGCATATTTACCTGCCCACTCCAGATGGTCGATAGGATACTCTGGCTTTACTTGTGTGTCTGGTATTATTAGATGCTTCATCTTAGTCACCCATTGTTAGACTCTTAAAGTTCTCTTTGATTGTGTCAATATCAAACAAATACATTTTAGTTTCTGACCCACTATCCCCTCCTACTTTGATTGAATGATACTTCTCTCCGGCAATTAGCTTTTTAAGCCTTGCGCTAGACACAGCAAACAATCCTTCCCCCTCAGGTGTATGTAGTTTATAGATGTAGTACGCTGCTTCACTTCTATCTATGCCCGAAGGCTTACCACGGCACTGGAACTCTACTGCTACGTTACCTGTTCTTTTGCACATAAAGTCTTCTTTAACTTCAATCAATACGACATCGCCACTCTTTAGTTTTACTTTTATATCATAGCGGTAATCGTTGTTTAGTTCTATTACTTCATGGCCTTCATCAGAAAACCACTGAGCTACCTGCTCCTCTGTCTTAGCAGCTAGAAGAAGGTCTTGCTCAAAGCTGTAGTGAACCACGAAGCCTAATCATCCCAGGAGCCACAGATAATAGCTCTGTCAGTGTAATAGGTAGCCATAGACTCAAAGTAAGCTATCATGTGTAGATGAAGGCTTGGCCCTCCGAACAAGAAATAACACATAATAACAGGGAGAGCTAATAGCGAGAGGCTATCTAACACTCCAGCTAAACGGGATGTCATATTCGGTGAAGTATCTAAAGCCTTGCTTCTCGGCCCATTCGCCATGTGTGAATTTTGTTCCATCTCTTCTCTTCCTCGCTCCTGGCATGGGAGTCTTCGGGTTGTAGAATATAAAAACAAGTTCGTCATGTTTGCTTAGCCCTTCTGCTATGTCCACGTACTTCCTAGCTTCTTGTCTGTCCCTGAACCTACCTTTGGCTTCTATGTAGATAGTGTTCTTGCCATCGTGGTAGATAAAGTCAGGGAGGTAGGTCTTGTACTGGACGTACTTAACAGTGTCGGAGTGACACTTACAGCCTTTGAGCTGCTTGTGGTGGAGGTCATATTCGAACCAGCTATCGTAACCTTTGGGTGGTCTGCCAGTTCGCTTCTTCTTTTTATTGGGCTGCTTCATTCGGTGGAGTCCATATCTCTTCCGGCTTGCGCCTGAGCCATAGCAGTCTCGCGTTCTCAATCACACGCTCCTCAGACTCGTGGAGTTCAACACACTTATCATACATCTCCTGTTCGGTTAATCCTTCCAGTAGCTTCAGAGACTTCTTATCGCCTATGCCGTTGATACCCATGATGTTATCTATCCTATCACCCATGAGTATCTGCCTGTAGAAGAACAGTAGTCCTTCCTCTGGTGTTACATAATACTTTTGTTTCTTGACGAAGTTGTAGTGCCAACCAGGAACTTGGTCGAAGTCTTTGTCTACGCTACAGATAATGCAGTCATCGCCTAGCTCACTAGCTTTAATAGCGATGGCATCGTCAGCTTCTTCGCCCTCTGATACGATAGCACCCCACTCTCCCTCAAGAGCTGCCCTGATGAAGTCGATTTGCTTTGGCTTTTCCTTAGGGCGGTTGCCCTTGTAAGGAGCTGTGGTGGCTATGTCGTTACGGTAGTTGGTTCGCCCTGTGAGATAGAGCTGGAAGTCTTCAAAGTCGGAGGAGAGTGCTATGATAGTGCAGACATAGCTATGTAGTACATCGAGCAAATACTCTGCTGATTTATTTTCTTCTTTTTCCGCAGCGTATCCTATTCGATAGCATATTATATCTGCATCTATAAGTATCATAACCTCTCCTCCTTAGCTTTGAACTATAGAGCTACTTCTTCAAGCTCCATAGCTGTGGCTGGGCCTTTGTCTCCTGACTCTCCTGAAGACTCATAAGGAATCAGGTCAGTGATGAAGAACTTAAGCATCTTAGGTGACCTGCCTTTGTTGTTTCTCCAGTCGTAGTAGGTAATCATAGCCCTAGCTTTAGAGCCATTACCTACCTTGAGACCATCGTCCTGGTATATCTCATCTATCTTATCACCTGCTGAGTTAAACGCGATGAGAGGATAGTCAGACTTACAGGTAATAAACTTACCTTTCTCTGGCTGCTTATCGTTATCATTGACGTTCAAGCCTACGCTCTTGAGCTTCTCACAAGCAGCGTCTGACAGGTTACACAAGTCCACTGAATACTTATCGTTCATATTCTTGTGGTTTAAGAATGCCCAGTAGATGTCGGCATTTAGAACTATATTGTCCATATTGGTTTCCTCGTTTGTAGTACTACAGTATGTATGGTAAGTCCATAGGTAGGCTTTGTCAATGGGTGTCTGCCCATGTCTTGCCTATCTTGAACTCTCCATCTAAAGGGCAGTTAAGCCCTAAAGTCTTTCCAGCTTCCCTGATAGCGTAGACTGCTTGGTATCCTACAGCCTCTCCTGCCCACTCAGGAACCTCTATCTGCCACTCATCATGTACGTTAGCAACGAACTTGTAAGGTAGCTTGTGTGTCTGTAACGCCCTGTCCAGGATAACCAGAGCTTCTTTCATAACGATAGCTCCTGCTCCCTGTAGCAGAGTGTTGAGGCTAGAGTGCTTAGACCTTACAGTCAGCTTCCTGCCATCTAGCCCGTCTAATAGTTTAGTCTCAGCCTTTGCCTCTATCCTCTGGCGTAGCTTACGCAAAGCTGGAGTGTTCTCTAAGAACTCTTCAATCAGCTCAGTGCCTAGCTGATGTGAGCCTCCTACTATCTGTCCTATCTTGGTTGGCCCTGCCCCGTAGAGGAAGGCATAGATAAACGTCTTAGCCTGGTCTCTGGTAGTTAGTCCTGCTGCCTTCTGATTAGCTGTGTGTATGTCACCAGACAGAACTTCGTAAGTATATTCATCATCGTCCATGTAGTGAGCAAGCATCCTAAGCTCTAGCCCACTAGCATCAGCACCTACCAGCACGTTACCTTCGTCTACAGTCCAGCACTCTCTGCACTCTCTACCGAAGGGAACATTGACAGCAGGGACTTGAGCCATGTTCGGACTGCTATGAGTCATGCGCCCAGTAACTGTACCATTAGTCCTGACCCTGCCATGTACTCTGCCTTCTCTAGTAACTACCTTCATCCAAGACTCTACCTGAGACTGCCTCTTCTGTAGCAACAGGTAGCGATTAATCATGTTGCTCTCTGGTGTGTTGACCTCAGCTAAGACTTTCTCGTTGATGATGAGCTGACCCTTCTCAGTCTTTGCCTTCAGCTTAACACCTTTGCTCTGTAGCCTCTTAGCTATCTGCTGACGAGAGCCTATGTTGAACTCTTCAATGTGGTCTTTAAGTTTCTTCCCTGTCTTCTCACTGGTTCTTGGTGTGATGATAGGAGGGAATATCTTACGTAGCTTCTCTGTGATGTCCTTCATCTCCATCGTCACAGTTACGATGATGTCGTTAGCTTTGTCTACGTCTAGCTTGAATCCATTAACTTCCTGCTGCTTGAGGATGTAGGCTACATCATGCTCTAAGTCGATAGACTGCTGACTGAACTTCTTGAGAGATAGCTTCAGTCTTTCGTGTAGCTTAGCTGTAAGAGCTACGTCTTGGATACAGTAACGTACCATCTCATCGCTGAGTCCAGCATCGTAGTCATGGAAGTCTATCTTAGGAAAGTTTAGCCTAGCACCCCAGCAGTCTAGGCTATGCTGTCTCTCATCTGCATGAGCTAACCTGGACAGTATCAGGGTGTCTGTAATCTTATCTCTAGGTATCGTGATGTCCCAGACTTTCTCTAGCACAGGAGCATCAAAGCCTATGATGTTGTGGCCTACTACCTCATCAGCTAAGTCGATAGCTTCTTGTAGTCCGTGACTCTCAGTAAAGACAGTAGAGTCATCGTCTTGTTGTGTGACACAGCACCAGATAGTATCGTGAGCTAAGTTAGTCTCGATGTCTAGGTACAGTGTGCTATGACTCCCAGTCATTCCTTATCTCCTCCTCGTCTGCTGCCTCCCGTAAGTCTTCTCGGTCGATAGCGGGTACGTCATCTACGATATAGCTATAGCATTCGTTACATAAATCTAAATATTCTAGTGACTCAGCAGACTTCCTTGTCGCTTCATAGTCCGTTAGTATTTTGTCACAAGCAGTACATCTCAAAGTTCTTTACCGCACCTAGCACAGATGAACTCATCCTCCGGTGTGTACATCAGGTTCATGTTATCGTGAAGCCCTAAAAGGCACTTAAGTTTTCCCCATAGCTTTAGCATTGTACTCCTCCTTCCTCTAGTATTTCATCAATGTCGTGCTTACGTAGAAAGATAGGTGTTGTACTTCCTACCCAAGAACCTAGCACATTAAACTCAAAATACTCTATAGCTTCTTCGTCTGTCATGCCTTGTTCCATAAGTATATCTATACACCTATCAGTGTCGTAGACAGCTACGTCTTCGGAGCAGCTTCTACTTCCTGTCCCTATGAAGGCTTTATTAAACCCGTCTGCTATCAGCATTGTCTACCTCCTTTATTTCACTCATCCTACCCGTAACAGAGTCGTAGTGTAAATTACAACACGGCCCTGTCAAGCCACTAAATCTATTCTTGAGGACTCTGAGCTTCGTAGTGTTACGCTCGAACACATCTTCAGCCTGAGCATTCCTCTCCAGTCCAAGCACAATATCACTGAGCTGTGCTATAGCACCTGAGCCTCTGAGCTGTGACAGACTGACCACTGCACCTTCCTCGTGTCCTTTGCTGTCTGGTCTCTTGAGGTGACTGACAGCGAACACGGCACAGCCTGTCTCTTCCACTAGCATTCTGAGTTTAGTCATCACCTCGTCCAAAGCCTTACGCTCATCACCATGCCCCTGGCTAGAGACAATCATTGTGATGTGGTCGAGGATTATGTACTTGCACTCCAGAGCCTTAGCCATGTGGCGTATCCTAGCCATGACGTTATCGACTCCCAAGCTACCCCAGTGGTCAAAGAAGTGGAAGCGTCCACTGGACATCGTAGCATCGAATGCTTCCTTCCTCTCCTGCTTCGTAGCCTTGATGTCAGGCAGATGCAGAGGCTTGTTAGCTGACAGAGACATGATGGACTCTACTGTCTTACGAGTAGATTCCTCAAGCATGAGCATACCTATATTGTCCTCTGTGTTCTTCATAATGTGGTAGGTAATCTCACGAAGGAACTGTGACTTACCTAGTCCACTACCTGCTGTGATGGTGACTAGCTCACTGAGCCTAATGCCATAGGTCAGGTCGTTGAGTGCCTCGTAGGGATACTGTAGCTCTGCACCTTTGAGAGGCTTGGATACTTCTGACCAGAGAGAAGCTCCGTTGATGATGCCGTCAGGCACGTACTTCTCTGCGCCCCACCAGACAGTCTCGAACTCCTGCTTCTTGTTAGCTGAGAGATAATCGCAAGCGTCCTTCATACCCTTGAGATGCTTGACTACCTTAGCCTTCCCTCCGAACAGCTCCGCTACTTCCTTGGATGCCTTCTGTCCTGGCTCGTCACTGTCAAAGCAGATGATGATACCGTCAAAGCTATCGAGGTATTCGTAGTTATTCTTGCAGTCTCTCAAAGCACCCGAAGCTCCTGAGCGTATCGACACAACAGGCCACTTGCTACCTGTTAGCTGATACACAGCACACGCATCGAACTCTCCCTCTGTGATAGTGATGTACTTGGAACTCCCTGCTCCAAAGAGATGCTGTCCAAAGAGCAGAGTCTTCTGGAAGTCTCCTGCTGTATGGAACTTCTTGTCAGGGTGTCTGACCTTTGCAGCTATGGGAGTGATGTCTGAGTCCTCACCGTAATACGCAAAGTAAACCTTCCCTGGCGTTGACATAACACCAAAGGTCTTGGCTGTTGCTACTGTGATGTTCCTCTCTGCTATGCCTGAGTAATCACCAGTGGTGAGGATATTCTGAATGTCAGTGAAAGGTTGCTTCGGTATCCCTTCCTCCGTTGATGGAGGCACGAATACTGGAGGGCTATCCTCTGACTTGAAGTGCGTGTTACATGAGAAACAGAAAGCTCCTCCGTCATCATAGTACGTCTTCGCATCTGAGGAGCCACACGATTCACATGGCTGATGTGTTTCCCTATAGTTACTTGGCATTTCTAGTCCTCAGTTCATAGGTTTCTCTAGTGATTTGACTAATAGCAAAGGGTTTCTTCTTAGCCAATAGTTCAGCTCTTCTGAGTGCCTCGTGATAATCACAGTCCTTACAGTAGACTTTATGTCCACCTGCATACACTTCCCAGTCTAGTTTCTCTCTTCCGTATCTCATATATCCTCCGCGTATCCGCTTACGTATCTAATCCACTCAGCTTTCTCAAGCACAAGCTGGCACAAGTCTACCTTATTTACATCATAGAGAGTAGTAGCCTCGTCTATCGTAGCCACTGCATTGTTTACATCTTCACTAGCTCTATGCAGTCTAGCCAAGTATTCCCCTAAGGGTCTCTCGTACAGTCTTTCAATCATTGACTTTCCTCCATTATTATGTTACCCTTAGAACTATATAGTTTATTTTAGATTTTATTAGTAGTAATAGCAGTCTGAGATGAGCTAAAGCTAACTCCATAGTATCTCTGTATTGGTCGATATAAGACGATTTAAGAGACACTTTAGCTACCCTATACCCTACCATTACTTTCTCTCTAACGGCCTCAGAGGAGTCACTGAGCGACATACAGGGGTAGTATAACGTAGCACTTTAAAGCTCCCCATATCTGTCAGCCCTTCGAACTTCTCATCTAGCTCAGTACGAGTTAAACCCCTGAAAATCATACGGGTATTATGGACTTCTATTTCCCAATCTGCTATTAGATTCTCTTTAACTTTCATGATGCTCTCCTATAATATTGGAACTGGCGGTAAGACCTCTCGCCAGTCTTTTCAATGAGGCCTTGCTTCTCGAACGCGCGAAAGTAGCGTCTTACAGTTTTCAAAAGAGCCTCTACCTGGAAATCATGTTCACGAGGCCTGGTATTTTGAAGCACAAAGCTACTCGCATGAATCCTATTAAAATCTTCATCTACTTCACTGATAAATTGCAGGAGCTTTTCTTTGATTTCTCCATGCGTTCTGAGGCGCATGATTGTTGCCATAGCCTCCGACTCTTCAAGCTCTTTGATGTTCATGTCTTGCCCTCCTGTTTGTCTTTGTAATTGTGATAGGCACGTATCGAAGCCTCCACCTTTTGATGCTCACTGTATCTATTCCAATTAACAACGTCATCAAAGGAGCGATAGCAGCCTACACAGACCTCATCTCCCAGAGTAGTAGCGGAGCAGTAGCCTATACAGGGTGACTTCACCTTCAAGGGCTTAGACTTTTCTTCAAGACCTATTTCGATTCTCATTCTTTGTTCTCCTTCTTCTCAGGTATAGAGATTGAAGCGATACGAGCCATAGTCTCATCAATGAGCTTGATTATCTCATGGCGAGGAGTAGTCATCTCTGCTTCTGCTATTGCATCGCTTATCTCTGCAATCAAGCTATTCAGGATAGGGTCATTTACCATCTTTCTTTTCCTCCGTCTTTCTCTCTTTCGGTTTACGTTTCATCTCCTTCATGTACTCATGGTGAGCTGCCCAGGCCGAAGCCTTCACCAGATTAATAGGAGCTATCTTATTGATTTTACTCATCATTCCTCCTCACATAGTTTATTAGTTATACAATAGTACCAATAGCTTCATCAAAAGTACAACACTGGGGAAAGCTAAAAGCCCTACCGCTATACCTAAGATTATTGAACACGCTGTGTTGATGTCATTCTGTCTCTGCTTATTCACGGTCATGCCTCTCCAGTGGGTAAAAAATAACTCGAACTGCATCGTAATCATCTAAATCTATCCAGTATCTACATGGGCTAGTGTTTAGCCATTCATAGAAATCCTCGAAGTCTCTTTCTCTCTGTATTTCATTCTCGTGATTACTCATCTCATTCCTCCTCATTCAGGTTTTATGCGGGTTTCAGCTATAAATTGACACTAAAATTACTTAGTTAAGTGCCACTTTTCTAGTCGTTTTGTCAGGTTTTATGCGGGTTTCAGCTATAAATTGACACTAAAATTACTTAGTCCTATTAGTTCTCTTCGTTAAAAGTACAATGCTCTAGGTCTGCTTTGCTAGCTTCATAGTTTTGACGTTCTAGGTTACGTTCTAGCTCAGTCCCATGAGTCTCCTCATAGTCTCGCTCTAGCTCTGCAATATCTACAGGGTCTCTTCCTGTCATTGTTATATCTCCTCAGTCTAGTGGGATGCTTACGCCTAGTTTCTTTTCAAGTGAATAGCCCGCCTTTGTGTAACGTGCCCGCACTAGCCTGTCTTCGCATTCATCCATGTAGCCAAAGAAAGTGCTTCCATAACAGCAGTCCCAGATTATTTGCGCTGTTAGGTTATCATCCATGTCTACCTCGTCCTCTGGAGTATAGTCAAAAAGCTGACGGCAACGCCTGTAAAGTTCTTTCTCTGTCTCTGTGATAGGGCATGGGTCAGTCCCAGAAAAGGCTTCCCAGATACAGTCAGCTACTCCCAGCCTGTGTTTAATTATATCCCACTCAGTCTTTGTAAATTTCATTGTTATATTTCCTCCCTCTCTAGCTCGAATGTATAGCCTAGCTCTTTTGCTATGCGTACCGCCTCATCAGTTAATGTTTTAGTCCCTGCTAGACGTGCGAGTAGCTTTGAAGTCTCACATACTGGCACTATGCGCACATTGCCCCAGGCACTTTCTTTTCTTACAGTTAGTTTGTTTTCCATTGTATTAGTTTCTCCTCAGTTATTTATTTAATATGTAGAGAGATACAGCCAGGATTCTGCCATTCCCAGAACATACCGTGCTTTTCCGCGAACTCTTTAAGGTCAGGGTGAATCCACGGATAACCGCCCAAGAACTCACCGTAATAGTCAGCAAGGCATTTACCATCTTCTGCGCTGACTAAAACTTTCCCGTCTCCTTCTATGACAGTTGGCGTACAGATACCTTCAACCCAGTCAATTTCTAGTGCTTGTAGTTTATTGATAATTTTTCTGTTAATCATTAGTTTTATCTCCTCAGTTATTTATAAAACGATTTCATTGATTTCAGTAGAGCAATACTTGCCTTTTATAATATCGTCCGTGGGTTTTCCGTCTTGAAAAAGACGCTCCACGACATAGGTATCGACTTCATGACACGTTGTCCTGTCGTGCAATGCACGGGCTTTCCTGCGCCTTTCGAGCTTTGTCGCATCGTGCCTAACCCTTCCGTGCGCCAGTATTTTTCCGGTATCTTTTTCTCTGATTTCAATCCGTAAAGTTTTCATTGTGTTATCTCCTCTATTTAAATTCATGGTCTTTATACACTACTATTTCATAATACTCTTTAAGATGCTCTATACATTTAGCCAGGCCACCGCCATGTCCTAGTATATAGAGGCAATCCTGGTCATCATCAGTATAGCTCCACTCACCATCGTTTAAGTATAGATACGCTTTCATTGTGCTATCTCCTCTATTTTCATTAATTGATACTCTGCTATTGTTAAAAATCATAGGCCAGTGTTGCTACATAGTCACCATTAGGTAGAGTACCGAAACCACTTACAATACTTCTCCAGTCTCTCTCTTTTATGTACTGCTCAGCGAGCTGTATCGCTTGCTCATCAGTGTTTAGTCCATAGTCTCTCGGTACTGTTAGAGTACCTGCCTCTGTCCAGGCTTTCAATCGCACACCTTTGGTATTGGTTGCGCCTAAGTATTTGATTTGTATTGCTTTCATTAGTTTATCTCCTCTGTTATTGGTACTACTTCGTATACCGCTTTTATGTTTCTTCTACTTCCTTTTGAATGGTCTACGACCTGTCCTTTCCTAATAGTGCAGACGTGCTCTCGAACATAAACAAGGAATACCTTATCTTTATTCTCTGGTCTGTTTGCCCATCGCTCCATAGTAATCATGGTTGAAGCCTTGTAATCGAATATGCGATTTAACGTAAAGCCTAACTCGCTGAATACTGCATCATGAGTCCTTGCAAAAGGAACTCCACGATTCCGCTTCCTGTTTGACAGCTTAGCCAGTACGCGCCTTGCTTTGCTGAATCTAACATTACAGGCAATCGCTGTCGCCACTACTGTACAGCAATTATCTTCCCGTTCGTGCGTTATAGCACGCACTGCGTCTTGCCATGTTGAATACATAATTATTTCCTCCTATTTGATATGCTTTATTGTGAACACTTTACGGGGTTATTACACAATTAATGATTGCCCAAGTGTTCACTGTAAAACATACCAGCAAAAGTTTATTACACAATTAATGATTGCTTTCGCTGTAATCTTCCTGATTATAATTGAGCTAGTATCTATGCGCTTATCCGTCACAGTGTCCAAGGCCACTAGGCATCACGCTTCCGGCTATTCTCAATGCTTGCCCCTCGTGTCTCTTGAAGTGTCTATCGGTACTCGTTTCCCCTTCAATCAGCCTTGGCTGTATCCGGTAGAGATAGACTACGTTTTTTCCTTCAAGTCTTAACTGGTTAAAGCTCTATACGTCCTGTGTATGGTTGTCACTATACGCTACCTGTATAACGATTCAATACTTTTTTCATGGTTTAAATCTATGGATAAAATACAGTCAATAGGTTTTATCTATATCAAGTCTTGCTTCTATCTATAGCAAATAAGCTCT